>Ga0228703_1000517_pt1 | contig 27630 bp, 27 predicted proteins | sample McNCre217_Aug_MG_3_FD_178020 | JGI IMG/M metagenome (GOLD analysis project Ga0228703, IMG submission 178020) | Freshwater microbial communities from McNutts Creek, Athens, Georgia, United States - 29-17_Aug_MG | ecosystem: Environmental > Aquatic > Freshwater > Creek | place: USA: Georgia...
TGAAGCACTTGGATGAGGCGTCAGTTTCGGAGTCACCCATTGAAGTGACCTACCGTCCGTACCTTTCCAACGATTTGAGTGGCCCACAGATGGATCCGCCCATCACGTTGGTGATCACCGAGGTGGAGGCGGACGTGCAGCGGGTCACGGCCAAGGCACGGATGGCTGACATTGGCAACAAGACCTTCCCGTCACGCCTGTACACCGCAACTGAGTTCCCTGGATTAGCACGATGACGAAAGAAGACTCGCCGAGTTGGGCGATCCAATACATCGGTCGTCCGTGGATTGCAGGTGAGAGAGGCCCCGAGTCATTTGACTGCTGGGGCCTTTTTCTTTGGGTCCAGAAGACGCACTTCAGTCGTGAATTGCCTGTGATCCCGGTGGATGCACTAAATCTGCGAACGGTCCTGCACACGTTCAAAACTCACCCTGAGAGGCAACGTTGGGCTGTGGTCGATGTGCCACAGCAGGGTGATGCGGTCTTGATGCGTCAGTCCCGACACCCTGTTCATGTGGGCGTATGGGTCGAGGCAGACGGTGGCGGTGTTTTGCACTGTGCCCAGCAGGCTGGAGTGGTGTTTCAGCAACTGAGTTCTCTGGCCAGTCACGGCTGGCAGGTGGAGGGGTATTACCGATGGAAGGAATCGCCATGACAAGCACTTGCATGTCAGGCCTACCCAGTCCTGGACTGGTCATTTGGATGCGAAATCCGTTCGAGCCCAGTGATAGGCAGGTGAGCCATGTGTTTGGATCGCCCACGATCGCTCAGTGGATGAGTCGTGATGGCGTTGAACTCGACCAGCCCACCTTGATCCTGAAAAACGGGCAGCCAGTACTGATGGCGCATAGGGCGGTGACGCCGATCGATGCAGGAGACGTCGTGGCTTTGGTCACTCTGCCGCAAGGCGGTGGAGGTGGCGGCAAAAACCCGCTCAGAACCGTGCTCATGATCGCCGTGCTGGTCGTCGCAAATGCGTATGGCGGCGCTCTGGCTGCCTCAATGGGGTATTCAGGCACGCTAGCGACGGCGGTGGCGTCAACTGCGATCGCAGTCACGGGCTCTGTGCTTGTCAATGCCCTGGTGCCATTGCCAAATCAGGCCTTGCCCTCGGCATCAGCCAACACCACATCCCCCAGCCCGACGTACTCCTTGCAAGCGCGGGGTAACTATGGACGCCTGGCGCAACCCGTGCCTGTGATCTATGGCCGCCATCTGGTGTACCCAGATCTGGCCACCATGCCCTATACGGAGTACGAGAACAATGAAGAGTATCTCCATCAACTGCATGTCATCGGTGTAGGCCAGTTCCAGTTTGAGGAGTTGTCTATCGATGACAGCCCGATCAGCTCGTTCGCGGAGGTGCAAGCGCAGGTGATTGAGCCAGGCGGCCAGAACACATTGTTCAATCCTGATGTGGTTACGGCCCCGGAGGTCTCAGGACAGGAGTTGATTGCTGTTAGCGATACCGGAGCCATCGTCGGCCCCTTCGCCCTAAACCCGGTGGGCACACAGATCAATCAGGTCGGTGTCGATGTGGTGATGTTGCGCGGTCTCTACTATGCCAATGACAGTGGTGCATTGGAAAGCCGATCGGTGCAGTGGCGGGTTGAGGTGCGAAGCATTAACGATGATGGGGATGCCATCTCGGGTTGGCTTCATTTGGCAGACGAGACCTACTCGGCTGCAACCAATACCGCGCAGCGCCTATCGTTCAAGTATTCGGTGACACCTGGGCGTTATGAGATTCGCTTGCAGCGCCTTGATGCACGAGACACCAGCAATCGGGTTGGTCATGAGTTGCGCTGGGGGCAAGCCAAGGGCTATTTGGCGGGATCAAATTTGCCCACTGATCTGACCTACCTAGCGCTTAGGATGCGCGCCACCGACAACTTGTCGCAGCGTTCCTCACGGTTGGTCAACTGCCTGGTGACGCGCAAGCTCTCAAGTTGGAGTTCAAGCTCTGGGTGGTCTGCACCGCAACCCACCCGCTCGATTGCGTGGGCCTTCGCTGATGCCGTTAAGTCCAGCTACGGCGCAGGTCTGCCTGACCGGCAATTGGACCTGTCAGCCTTGGCGCGGTTGGATGCGGTGTGGTCGGCTCGAGGGGATACCTTCAATGCAGTGTTCGATCAGAACCAGACGGTGTGGGACGCCTTGGGGCAGATTGCCCGGACTGGACGTGCCGTGCCGTTCTTGCAAGGCGGGATAGTTCGCATCGTTCGCGATGAACCCAAGACCATCCCTGTGGCGCTCTTTTCTGCACGAAATATCGTGCGCAACAGCTTGAAGATTCAGTACCTGATGGCAGGCGATGCGACAGCGGATGCGATCACGATCGAATACGTCAACCCCAAGAGCTGGAAGCCTGACGAGTTCACAGTGGCGTTGCCTGGATCCCAGGCTGTCAAGCCTGCTCGCGTGAGATTGTTTGGCTGTACCGATAGAGCTCAGGGTGTTCGAGAGGGTAAATACATCGCGGCGGCTAATCGATATCGCCGACGAATCGTGACCTTTCGCACGGAGCTGGAAGGTTTGATTCCAACCTATGGAGATTTGATTGCGCTCAGTCACGACATTCCGCGATGGGGTTTGAGTGGAGAGGTCTTGAGCTGGGACAGTCAGACGAGATCTGTGCGGTGTTCTGAGCCGCTGAGTTGGCAGTTAGGAGCCGTTCACTATCTCGTTCTGCGAAAGCCGGATGGCTCGGTCTCCGATGCCATTGAGGTCACGCAGGGTTCAACTGCTTCCCATGCCATCCTGAAAACGCTGCCTGGTTTTGAGCCGCAGGTCAGCGCTGACCGTGAGCGAACGCATTTTGCTTTTGGTGTTGGGCAGTCTTGGTCCCAGCTGGCGCGCGTCATGAGCGTCAAGCCCAGAGCTGAGCAGGTCGAACTGACATGCGTTGCCGAAAACGCGTTGGTGCATACCGCCGATCAATCCTGATCTGAACCTGATTTTTGTAACCACCCGCCGAGGAGCAATCCCGGCGGGTTTCTTTTTGGAGAAATGAATGCCAGAACCGACAAGTAGTGGAGTCGCAGGAGCTGCAGTGGCATACAAGGCGTTTGGCGGCACGGCGGCAGCAGTTGCCAGCGGAGCCACCTTGGCCGCCGTTGTAGTGATGTTGATGACTCCGCCGCGAAACAAACGTGAATGGGCCGTCGGCTTGATCAGTACGGTGGTATCGAGCATTGGTGGTGGCGCGTTCACCGTTGAGCATTTCGGCCTGCATCACTGGGCGTTCTCATTTATGGGGCTATGTGCTTTGGGTGGGTTGATCTTTGCGTGCGGTTTGCCAGGGTGGGCGATGGTTCGTTGGACCTTTGCTTTCATCGACAAGCGACGAGACGATTCGATCGATGAGGTGGCCAAAGACGTGAGGGAGCTGCTATGAAGCCGATTGAATTCATCGCATTGATCGGCTCCTCTGCGCAGGCAACGGCCAAGCGCTCGGGCGTGTTCGCCAGCATCACGATCGCGCAGGCAGCGCTGGAGTCCGGTTGGGGTGAGTCTGGTCTGGCCAAGGTGGGGAAGAACCTCTTTGGCATCAAGGCCGACAGCCGCTGGAGGGGGGAGACCTTGATCCTTCAGACCAAGGAATTCATCCGTGGCCAGTGGGTTGTGGTGCCTGCCAAGTGGCGCAAATACGCCAGCTGGCAAGAGAGCATTGATGACCACGCAGCCTTCCTCAAGCAAAACCCGCGCTATCAACCATGCTTCCAATGTCTGACGGCTGAGGCATTTGTACAAGCGCTGGCCAAGGCTGGGTATGCCACTGATCCGGGTTACGCCAGCAAGGTCATCGGGCTCATGAATCAGCACAAGTTACAAGCGCTGGATGGAGGTGCTCCATGAACTGGCTCACCAAATTCTTCTTCGCTAATTGGAATTACCTGATGGGCGGACTTGTACTGCTGATGGTTTTTATCTGCGGAGTACAGGTCGGTGAATCCCGCATCAATCGGGAATGGGATTCCGAGAAGTTGCGAGCTGCGCTGGTTGTTGCCAAGCAAGAGCAGCGTGTCGAAGACATCCGTCAATCACAAACTCAAATCAATCAGGGAATTTCAAATGACTATGCGAAGAACTCCAAGGTGCTGGCAGGTCGTCAGTCTGATTCTCGTCCTATCGGGATGTGCGACTACGCCACAACCAGTGGCAACAGTGTGCCCGTCATTTCCGATGCTTCCCAAAGAGCTGCAGTCCCCGCCACCGACGCTCTATTTGCTTCCGATGGAGATGCGAAAGGAATGAGTTGCGAGCAGCTTGAAAAAGATGCAGCACAGACCACTCTCATGTTGCTTGAAGTGCAGCAGTGGTATCAGAAACAATCAGCTCTTCACCCGTAAAAAAAGCCCGGCTTGTCATTTGACAGGTCGGGCTTTTTCTTGTTTTCTAGACTATCAATCATACGAAGTGATTTACTTCTGATGCCTGTGTGTGTTGATTGGAAATATTTCTAATCTACTTTACCAACTCCAATAGCTTTCCGAAATCGTTCACTACGTCATATTTGACATTCTCGGGGGCAAAGCGCCGATTCATTTCATCGAAGAACTTTCTGGCACATTTGATTTTCGTTTTTTCTATCTCTCGCAAATCCATTGATGACATAGATCCTTTTGTTTCGGCCACAAAGTAGATGTGTTTCACTGTTCCTTCTTTGAACGATATTGCCCAGTCTGGGTTGTAGTCACCAACTGGGGTTGGTATCAAGAAGCCGCGCGGTAACTTGGCGTACACAACGACTTCGTTGCTGGCCTCCAACGCCTCAGCAAAATCGCGCTCCGGCCTCGAACCGGAATCAGGTAGCACGAAGTCGTAGATGTGATGCTTGGGCGTTTTGACCGCGTAGCTGAAGTCCTGTTTGGTTTGTCCAGCCGTAAAGATGTCGAGGTCAAACTTGTCCTCGACTGGATCGTAGGCAAGGTGCTCGATGATGACGGTAGCCTTCTGCTCGTTGATCAGGCGAATCGCCTCGGCAATGAAGCTTTCCGGGTTGGTCTTGAACTGCGCGAATACGGCAGTGTTGAGTCCCTTCAGAATTTCGGTCACCGTGCGGCGTGTCAGGTGGGTGCCTTCAGAAAGCTTACCGATCAGGTCGTACTTGACTGCTGAATGGATTGAGACACGGTTAGTTTCCGTTTCAGAGTCTTTCAATTCGAACGCCTTGCCGCCTTTGATCCCGTCGTAGGTCACGGCGGCTGCCTGTTCACCGTGTTGGATGGTGTACTGCAACGGGCTCACACGAAGTCCAACATCTTTGTCGTTGAGAGACTTGATCGCTTTCTGAACCAGTTCGTTGGAATTAAAGTCAACGCTATATGCTGCTTTACGGTTGATTCGATTCCAAAGTTCCTTGAATTCCTGCTTCTCGAAGTTGGCGTTGAGTGGGTTCTTCTTCGGCTTGCGGTCGTCGCCAATTTCAGGCAACTGGCTCTCGCTGAAGACGCTGTCGATCAGCTTAAAGACCTGCTCAGCATGCGGTGCCAACTCGGGGGGCAATATTGCCAGCGCACCGTCCTTCTTGGCCTCGTGGTAAGTGCTTGTGATGCGATCAGCGTCGTCGGTGTAGTCGTGCTTGAGCAGGTATTTGTAGACCTGCTTGGCTAGCTGAGGCGTGACCTCGACATCGCCAGATTCCGACTTCAGTACCTTGCCGGTGAAATAAGCCTCGTCCGCAACGCGCGGACGTGCCGACAGCGACTCGCTGATGTCTTTCTGCAGCGCCGCGACAAAGTCTTTATAGCTCTCGCTGGCCACCACCGTCAGGACGTTCACGTCATGTACCGTGGCCGGGTGATCCATCCTGTCGCCGCTTTGGTTGACGGACAGACGCAAGCCACGTCCAACCTCCTGACGACGGGAAATCGTGTTGTCACTGTGCTTGAGCGCGCAAATTACGAACACGTTCGGGTTGTCCCAGCCTTCACGCAGGGCCGAGTGGGAGAAGATGAAGCGTACCGGCTCGGCGAATGATAGCAATCGTTCCTTGTCCTTCAGGATCAAGTCGTAGGCGTCCACATCGTCTGAAAGCCCCGCGTTTTCGCCGCGCCCCGCGACAGTAGGATCGGCCAGACGTTTACTTTTCTTGTCGATGGAGAAGTAGCCGCTGTGAGTCTTGTCGACAGAAATGCCTTTTAGGTACTTGATGTACGGCGTCTCGTCGAGATCCAGTAGCTCATTAAGGTAGAGCTGGTACTCCTCTTCGAAGATGCGGGCGTATTCGCCTTTCTCATCTGGCGCGCCGTAATCGCGGTATTTGACCACTTCGTCGATGAAGTAGAGCGTGAGCACCTTCACGCCTTGTTGGTACAGCGTCTGTTCCTTGTCGAAGTGCGCCTTGATGGCCTCGCGGATCTGAATACGGCGCAGCGCTGCCTCAGTCACATCACCGGTCGCATCCCCGACGGTGAGTTCAACGCCATTTGTGAAGCTCAGGGTGTCAGAGTTAGCATTGATGTCGGCTACTACAAAGCCATCTCGATACTGATCCAGGCCGTTCGACAGGTCGAAGAGGTTATCGCCTTTGGATAGCTTCCTCACTATGCGCTTTATGCTCCCTCCCGCCAACTTCTGCTCGAACTCGACACGCGCCTCGGGAGGTTTCTTGCTCGATATTTCGATGGTCTGCAGGTATAGATAGCCCGCTGTGCCAGCCAACCCTTTCACCGCGATGCCGCGTACCGCGATCTTCTTCACTAGTTTCTGGTTATAGGCGTCTAGGGCATCGAGGCGGTGAATTTTGTTATGAGCGGTTTTATGGGTGGCCGAGTAGCGCAACACCATCAATGCCTTGAACTCCTCCAATGACTTCAGCGTTGCCGCACCTTCCATCTTCTGCGGCTCATCCAGAATCAGGATGGGGCGGTTGGCGCTGATCACGTCGATGGGCTTGCGTGACTGGAAGTCATCGAGCACGTCATAAATGCGGCGATTGTCGGCTCCTCGTGCGGCGAAGGCCTGAACGTTGATCACCATCACGTTGATGCCCGCATCCGACGAGAAACTTTCCAAGTGGTGAAGCTGCTTTGAGTTGTAAATGAAGAAGCGTGCTTTCTTGTGGTAAGTCTCAAGAAAATGCTCAGCAGTGATTTGCAGCGACTTGGCCACACCTTCACGGATGGCAATGCTGGGCACCACGATGATGAATTTGCTCCAGCCGTACTGCTTATTTAGCTCGAAAATTGTTTTGATGTAGCAATAGGTCTTTCCAGTACCCGTTTCCATCTCGATGTCGAGATTGATCTTCGATACCTTGGTCTTGACCACCGAATCCGAGAGCGGCAAATTCTGTGCTCGTTGGACGTCGTGGATGTTGGTGAGCAGTACCGAATCTGACAGCACCAGATCAGCGTTCTTGAAACCGTCTCCTCCAAACAGATCCTCTACGCCTTGTCGAGCCTTGCCAGGATCAATTCGATAAGTCATAGCTTCAGCGGAAGCAGTAGGCTGCCCCTGGAAGCAGTCCACAACTGCTTGAACCGCAGCTGTCTGGTAGGCCTGCGTTTTGAATTTCAATTTCATTACTGCATTCCTCTCAGCGCATCCGATTTATTCATTGATTAACCTTCATCATGAGATGATTCCTGAAATACTCTATCGACACCACCTCTTGATCAGAGTCGGAAAATTCAACGTACAACTCAATTGACCCTCTGATCTCCATTTCAGAGACTGCATATTGTTTCTTTGGAGTTGGCCTGATAAAAACAAATTTTTCAACTGGCTTCAAAAAGTGAAGTACAAGCCATACATCTTCTGTTGGATGGTTCTCGGAATATTTAAGCTTGTCCGGCCGCACCCAGTACGTTGTCCCACGCATGAATTCTGTGCCGGTAACTTCTACGAGCAAAAGAATCCTTCCGCCATCCCGAAGTTTTACCTCAAGATCAGGTTTGCCTGATTCCGTTGGATGCCCTGAAATGAATTCATTCGTATCTGCGCCAAATCCGACTATTTCAACAAAAACCCGATTGTCAAAACTTTCGATGAGCGCCTTCACCTTTCCCAAGCGAATCTTTTCTTTGTCCCATGCGCTCTGACCATATGCATGCTTCCAATGATGACTCTCAAGTTCCTTTATTTGCTCGCAAGAGATGGATTGGCCAACCTTAAGATTGAGGGCGGGAAATGTGCGTGAGCGAATGCTTGTGCAGTAATCGCCGTCAACAAAGATCCAGTAACGCTCGCGATCAGCTTTGAATTCAATACGCGTGATTGTTGGCATGAATATCCCCTTGATCTCAGATCACTTTGACGTCGGTTTCTGGCGAAATCACTCTCAAGATTTGCTCTGCATTAATCTTTGCAGCATCATCTTTGAAGCCGCGATCTCTAAACACAACCCTGAGCGGGCGGCTTTTGCCAAGCTCCTTGATAAACGCGTCGTCGATTTTTCCATTGCTATCGAAGCATGCTACTAGAGTATTTCCATCTGCGAAGAGGCACTCCACCCCGTTGATTGTTTGTTTGGAGATTGGTAGCCCGAGGTCCACGCCCCAATCAAGCATCACCTGGAAGAGTAGGTCTTCCGCATTTCTGTCAGATTTGACGTTGTCTACAAATAGATCGAGGCTGGTGGTGCTAATTGCGTCGGGTGTGTAATAGACATCAGCCATATTTGTCGAGTCCACTTTCAAAACTCGAAAACCAATGTCTTTATTCCATTCCTTGCAAGTGTTCTCCATCGAAATTTTCTTTCCGACTCGGCGAATTCTTTCTTTGCTTATATCTGCAATGGTCTGAAATCCATCTTTTTTCGCTTGGCTTCTGGCCTCACATTCCTCTGGAATTTGAATTAGTATGAAGCGGACATTAGAGCCATTTTTTGCATTCATCGCCAAAACTGCGTGCGCGGTTGTTGCCGATCCTGCAAAGAAGTCGAGGACGATGTCCCCATCTACCAATTGGCATTGAGATGCGAGGGATGAAACAAGTTGCGTAGACTTTGGGTGAGGAAATAGCTTCGCACCAAAAATGTCTTGGAGTTCGCGCGTTCCTTGTGTGTTTGCTGGTGCAACCAATGAATTCGAGATCTTGTCTTCTGGTCGAGAAACAATCCAAGTGGAAACAGGAACCGTGTCAAACTTCGCTTCATTTTTGAAGCGTTTAAGCATTGGCCTACCATTGGCCGTTGCGGGAAAAATTACTCTACCCTCTGAGATTTTTTCGGCCATTGTTTTTCGACTGTACGGCCAGTATCTTCCTGCCGGAGGCAGAAATTGATTTCCAGTTTTCGGGTCAGTTATTGGATAATGAACGTCACCACCAGCTTTTCCGGCGCTTAAATTATCTGCTTTCCAAGGGCCCCGGGGATCGTTGTCCGGATTGGCGTACCCGTCATAAGTGCGCTCTATTCCTGCAAGTCTCCCTTTTGATTTTCCGTAACACAAAACGTACTCATGATCTACGCTGGTGTTGTCTACGGAGTCCATCGCGCCGCTCCTTCTTTTCCAAATGAAGGTGCAGTAATAGTTTTGCGATCCAAATATTTCGTCGCAAAGTGCCTTTAAGTTACTGGCCTCAAAGTCATCTATTGAGATAAAAATAATCCCATCATCTCGTAGTAGATTCTTTGCAAGTCGTAGCCGAGCAAACATCATGCTTAGCCAGTCAGAATGGAATCGTCCATTGGACTCTGTATTTGCTACGAGTCGATTACCAGCCTGATCGATTTGCTTTGAACTCTCGAAATAGGATGCGCTGTCTTCCGCGAAATCATCTTCATAAATGAAATCGCTGCCGGTGTTGTATGGCGGGTCGATGTATATCATCTTGACTTTGCCAAGATAGTTTTCCTGCAGCAACTTCAAAGCATCAAGGTTGTCGCCCTCGATGAATAAATTCTTAGTGGTGTCAAAGTCCACACTTTCAGTGCGACAGGGCCGCAACGTTTTGGCGATAGGTGCGTTAGCTGTGAGCAGTGCCTCACGCTTACCTGGCCAATTCAATTGATAACGTTCTTGTGGTCCTTCGACGATTGAGTCAGTCAGTTCTTGACGCAATTGATCAAAGTCCACGGTCAACTTTAAGCTGCCGTCTTCACTTTTGCCTTCCTTTACGCAACTAGGGAACAGCTCGCGAATACGGACGATGTTGTCTTGCGTCAGATTTGGTGAATGCATTTTCAGTTTGTCCATTTATATTCCCATGCTTTCTGAGCTCTTAATCTCGAAATTCAGCTGCTCAATTGTTCAAATTCGGCTTTTAACTGACGCAAAGTTGCATTAATCTCAACCTTGCGGTTGAATTGTTTTTCCTGAGCCAGTCGTATTTGTATTTTTTCTATTTCTCGACGCTTTGCAATCGCTAGCTCTACGCGCGTGATCCAATCGGGCAAGGCTTCTTGCGGATGCGCTGACATCGGCAGCAGGCTTTGCAGCATGGCAGCGTACAACTGGGTCATATCGAGTGCCAGTGGCATTGCAATGCGAGCAGTGACGGCTGGAGTCCAATCGGTGGCGAAATAGTCGGAGACCACCCAGCGGTTGGCGTCAGTCTCGCTTGGTCGTTTGTAAGCCGCCACCATTTGCGTTTTCGCTTGATTGCCCTGTCCTTGGTTCAGTTCAAACAGGATCGGAAACTTCACAGCGTCATCTATGCAGCGCAATACTTCTTCGTGTAATTCGGTTGATTTGAGCTGAATGCTAAAAATCTGAATCTCCGGCACACCGGGCCGCGCAAGCAAGTTGATCGTCTCTGGAGCAAGCTTGTATTGCCAGACAATCTGCTCCACTTGTTCGACAAACAAATTTTTTAAACGAGTGTTGGCTCCGCTGTACTCGTAGATCTTGTTCTTGGGCAAAACACGCCCCAAAGCTGCCTGCTTGGGATACGCGAATAGTTTTGGTTGCTGTTGTGTGCTTGCGCGTTGAATCATCCAGCCTCCTGAATCACGAGGAAGCTGATGAGCTCGAAGTCATTCAGCCCTGAGATTGAGTCGGTCAGCGCCGTAGTCTTGCCAGAGGAAAATAGACTGTCCAAATCCTTTTCTTCCTTCACCTCAATCATTGAGCGAATTGATTTGCTCAGCAGGTCTGAGTACATCTGCATCATGCGACCATTAGCCGTTTCTTGATTGAAGAGCTGACACACATCAGCATCTGGCATGTCCTGGCCTTTGCAGCATGTGCGCACCAGATCAAGCAAGCGCTTGACCTCGGTGTGGTTGTGAATGACGTCGCCCTCGCGGCTGATGTAGACGAGGTAGAACGGGTGTAGGCGGTTGTGCTGGTTCAGGCTGCTTCCCGCGTTTCGATTACGCAGCGTGAAAATGGCACCTGGACGCAGCCCCATCTCGGGTCTGGCGGAAACTACTGCGTGCATTCCGTTGGGCACATTGCTCATTTCTCCGTGAGTTTTGACGTAGTTGAGCAAATCCATACGAAAGTCATTCAAGCCCAAGTCAGTGATCGAGACCCCAGTCTTCAAATCCTCTAACTCGATGACTTCTTCCTGCAGACGACGCAGTTGTTCTTTGCGGTACGACACGTCATTCGCTTGCGCAGACAATACGTTGTCGTCTCCAGTTGCCGTGACGTCGGCGATCATCATTCGACTCTCGACGCGTTCCTTGAGATTGATGTACTCGTCAAGCGAAATATCGGGCCAATAGTTGACAAGCTGAATGCTGCTGTTGGGCGAGCCGATGCGATCCACCCGACCAAAGCGCTGGATGATGCGTACCGGATTCCAGTGGATGTCGTAGTTAATCAGATAATCGCAGTCCTGCAGGTTTTGGCCTTCGGAGATGCAGTCGGTGCCAATCAGTAGATCCACCTCGTCCGGTTCGTCCGGCAGTATCACAGCCTTCTCTTTAGAGCGGGGGGAGAACAGGGTCAGGAGCTCTTGGAAATCGTAGTTTCGCTTCTGAGTTTTGCTCTTGATGGTTGACTGCGGCGCTCCCTTGCCAGTCACCTTTGCGCTGTGGATGGCGAGTTTGGCCAGTAACTCCGGCGCAAGGTTTGCATACAGGTAATCTGCGGTGTCCGCAAAGGCAGTGAAGATCAGCACCTTTCTGTTACCAGGGTTGATCGGTTTCTCTATCTTGCCGAGCAGTTGAGCCTTGAGGTGCTGCAACTTTGCGTCGTCCTGCGGCGTGATCTTGTTCATCGAATCCAACAGCGCATCGATGACCTGTAAGTCCACCTTGAGTTCATGCTCCCAGGACGGCAAGTCCATGTCGGCGAGGCTGATTTTTATCTTGTTTCCGATCTCGCCGCTCTCGTCGCCGGGCATCGAGAGATCATCATCTTCGGCATCCAACCCCTCTAGCACTTCGGTGAGATCGTCTACCGTAAACGTGCCGCCTGAATGATTGAACGCTTCGATCTTTGCAAGTGTGGATTCGTTGTTGGCGCGCAGCGATTGCAGCGTGAGCCGAAAGGACTGTACCGAGCTTTCAAGGCGCTTGAGCAGGTTAACCGTCATCAGGGCCTGCAAGCTTTTTTCGCGGTCGGCTTGACGTAGGGTTCCTTTGCTCCCCACCTTGGTGTCGTAGATTGCCTCGTACTTCTTTAGACGACTGGGCAGTATGTAGCTGATGGGCGCATATACAGCCAGCTTGAGCATGGAGAGCTGCTCGAAGATTTCGTTGAAGCCCAGTACGTCCGACCGCTCAGTTAGCGGACAGTGGAACGACAGCGGCTTTCGGCGCTCTGGAAATTGGCCTATGTCTTTGGTGTCGTAGAAGGTCTGGATATGCTTACGTGACCGCGCGATGGTGACGCTATCAAGCAGTTCGAAGAAGTCGAAGTCCAGTGAATCAAGGATCGCTCGCGCGGTACGTTCTTCCGGGGGGAGCTTAGACCAGGAATTGAAGGCTGCTTGGGCACCACGAAAAATCTCTTCGACGCTCCTGTCTGTGCGCAGCTTCTTTGTGAGTTTTTCGGAGTCGCCCTCATAGGCCAGGGCAAGTTGGTTACGCAAGTCAGTAAAGCGGTTGTTGACTGGGGTGGCCGACAACATCAGAACCTTGGTCTTGACGCCTTCTTGGATCACCTTACGCATTAGCTTTTGGTAACGCGTTTCCTTGTCCTTATAGGCATCGTTGTTGCGGAAGTTGTGCGACTCGTCGATGACTACCAGGTCGTAGTTGCCCCAGTTGATCCGGTTCAGCGGTGTACCAAAGGACTCACCACTGGTGCGGGAGAGATCCGTGTGGCAAAGGACGTCGTAGTTGAACCGGTCGCGGGCGAAGATATTGGTCTTGAGGTTGCGGTTGTAATTGAGCCAGTTGTCAGCGAGTTTTTTTGGGCAGAGCACCAGCACCGAGCGGTTGCGTAATTCGTAATACTTGACGACGGCTAGTGCTGTGAAGGTCTTGCCCAAGCCGACACTGTCCGCAAGAATGCAACCACTGTAGGTTTCCAGTTTGTTGATGATTCCGGTGGCGGCATCTTTTTGGTAATTGAAGAGCTTGTTCCAGATCAGAGTGTCCTTGTAACCGGTGCGGTCGTTGGGCAGAACGTCTTCGTTGATGTCGTCGAGGAACTCGTTGAAGATGTTGTAAAGCATCAAGAAGTAGATGCTTTCGGGAGAGTTCTCCTGATAGACCGAGGCGATGTGCTCGCAAATCTGCTCCGTCACATCCTCCAGCTTCTCCGGATCGTTCCAGATCTGATCGAACAGGCTCAGGTAGGTGGCCGCAAAGGGAGCCTCATCCATTTTGTTGACGAGGTTGGAGACTGCATTGCCTTGTTGGTATCCGAGATCGACAGCGGTGAACCCGTGCAGAGGCATGTAAGCGGTGTCGGTTCCGTTTGCTTGGACGCAGGCAAACTGCTGCATTGGCGCTTTGGTGCGATTGCTCCGGAACTTGGCCTTTCTGCGTATCCAGTCGGCACACTCTTTGGCCACCGCCCGCTGGGTGAGCTTGTTGCGAAGCTGGATTTCAAATTCACTGCCGTAGAGACTGCGCTCGCGATCCAGCTTGGGGATGTGGAATTCCTTACGCTCCTTGCGTATCTTGTCAGTAACTTCGTTGGCTACAAATGTAGGTGAGGTGAAGACGAAGTTAAGCTCCTCGATTTTCTCCAGCTCGGCTTTTAACGCTTCAAAGGCATACATCGAAAAGCACGAAGCTGCGACCTTCAGACGCGCACCTGGCGTGAGTGCTTGCTTGAGATCGTCGCCTAGTAAACGACTGATGTTGTCGAGTAGCTCCATCAGTCACTTGCCCTTGCATCTTTGTTTGTGAGATTGGCAGCAATCCATTCGTCCAAATCGCTGCGGCGGAAGCGCCATGTGCCGCCTAGCTTGAAAGCCGGTAGCTTGCCTTCGGCTGCAAGGCGGTAGACGGTCCGTTTGCCCGCCTTCAAGTAGACGGCCACCTCGTCTAGAGTCAAGATTTCAATGTCAGAGTCCGCCATCTTTTGCCGATTATGTAAGCTGATTGCCAAGATTTGCCAATACTACCGTGCTGACGCGAAAATTGGTACGAATATTTCTAACAAAAGCAAAATACTTCCGATTTTTTCACCACGAATGAGGTAGAATTACCGGAAGTAACCTGTGGAGGTGTTTCATATGCGGCAAGTAGTTCACCATGAAGTTGTTAGTGTCCAGTCTCGCTTGGCTGAGTTGGGGTTGGATGAAGCTGATTTGCGTGATGCGGTCATGCAAGGCATGCTCGCTCGAAGCGAATGCACCCCCAATGACCCACCCCTAACGCCGGGATTCAATTCATGGTCACGAACAGTTAGAGCTTTGCGTGAGAAGTTGATCCCCAAACACTGGACGCGTTCAGATGAAGGCAACTATCCATTGGTAGTCAATCCCGCAGGGAACTTGGCAATTGCAGTGGCAACTGGAGATGATTGCACTGCCATTGCAACCTCGAACCCAATGACTAAGTCTCCTAAGGGGCCGCGAACTCAAAGTGCAATTGAAGTAAATCAGTATCAGAGCTCTTTGTTTGAAGGGTTCCCAGATTTTGACGTGCCTGCGACTCCTCACAATGATCGAGTCACCTGGATCTTGCTGCAGCACTATGACCAACGGAAAAAAGAAGTCCGTTTTGAGTTGTCACGTCCGTCTAGCTACGCTGGAAAAATTGACGGTTGGAGTGAGCGAATTATTTTGAATGGCTTGCCATTTGACCCGGCCTTGGTGATCCCTGTCCCAATGGTTCCAAATCTGCCAGATATCGATATTCCATTGATTCGACGTGCTTAACGGATAGGGCTATGTTCAATCCAACGCGTTTAACTTTCGCCAGAAAGCGGCGAGGGTTCACCATGACACGACTGGCTGATGAGGTCGGCGTAGAGATGCGATCGATCTCTGGTTTTGAAAAACTGGAGTACAAACCTTCAGAGGACACTGTCCAGCGTATTGCAAAAGCATTGCGTTTTCCTCTGGAGTTTTTCTATCAAGAAGAAGAACTGCAAACCATTGATAGTGGTGCTGCGAGTTTCCGTTCGCTCTCAAAAATGTCTGCAGCGCAGCGCGATATGGCCTTGTATTCAGGTGCGTTAACAATCACGCTGAATCAAGCAATTGAAAGACGATTCGAGCTCCCTGTTTCAAATTTGCCGGATCTGAGAGATTCCGACCCCGAGGCGGCGGCTGCAAGTCTGCGCCGCCACTGGGGCATCGGAGAATTGCCCATTAAGAACATGATTCATTTGCTTGAAGCAAATGGTGTTCGTGTTTTTTCGTTGGCAATCGATGCAGCTGAGGTTGACGCATTTTCAATGTGGCGTGAACAAAAGCCATTTGTTTTTTTAAACACACTTAAAAATACTGAGCGCAGCCGATTTGATGCTGCGCATGAACTTGGCCATCTCGTGATGCATCGCCACGGCTCTCCGAATGGAGGGCAAGAAATCGAAAGAGCTGCGAATGATTTTGCAGCAGCTTTCCTGATGCCATCCGGAAGTGTCCTAGGCTATGCGCCAAAATTCATATCGATCGATGTGCTGCTCCAACTCAAAAAGATATGGGGAGTGTCGATTTCGGCACTGACCTATCGAATGCACAAACTCGGGCTATTGACGGAATGGCAGTACCGCGAGCTTTTTGTGCAAATTAGTCGACGAGGCTACCGTAAGTCTGAACCCGAGAGTTTGCCGCGTGAAACATCGCAGATCCTCGGAAAAGTCTTTACGGCATTACGAAAAGAAGGTGTTGCGAAATCCGATATTGCAGCCGAGTTGCATGTGGCTGATGAAGAGCTTGATGAAATGGTCTTTGGTCTTGTTTTGAACGCAGTGAAAAAAGGTGCGGGCCAAGAAACAAAGCCAGCGCGAGCCAAGCCTGATCTACATCTTGTGAGCTGATTAAGCGGGAAGCAACATGCTCACAAAGGTCCATACTCCGTGAGTAAAGATCTGGGTGATCAGGACCTTAAAGTACTCTGGAGGCAGGGGCGGGTCCCAACCATCTTTAAGCCCAACAAGCCTTTGCCCGTGTTGGTCAAACTTCCATTTGCTGAAGGAAATCTGGAGTGGCTCCGAGATGGACGTAAGTCAAAGCCAAAGTGGAACTCTAGGTACAAGGCTTGGGAAATTCCAACTGCATGGTTTGACAGTGTGATCAAGTTAGCCTTGCGAAGGTTCAACGAGACTTACGTAATTCAGCTGTATAGAGAACAACAAAAATGTGCTCCAGCCTGTTGGAACGCGCAAGGGTTTCACTGCGAATGTTCGTGCATGGGCGAAAATCATGGCGGTGGTGATCCTGGTGGTAATTGGTACGAAGTGTCCGAGACTTACGCCGTGTCCTGGGGTGTGCAGCGGTATTCATGTCGCCACCTTCGGAAAAAGCTGAATTAGCCTGTTTGAAGAGGAATCGCATGACATTTGATTTGTTCCCAGATGATGAGAATGATCTGCCGATGTTGGTTGTTCGTATTCATATCCAAAAACAAGTAATCCAGCACTATCAAGAGATGCGGCTTCAGCACTGTGTGGAAAAAGAAGCTCAAGAGCTAGATCAGTTGGAAAAAAAGCTAACGTGGTTATCATTGAAAATTAAGTGAGGCGTGTCGCCCGGCCATGCCTTTAACGCCTGGGAATGGGTCTTTTGTTCAGCTGTGCCGGTAACTCTCACGGACATCAAATCTGTTTGTTGCCGCGAAATGAGCGAAATGAGCGAAATCAGCGAAATCAGCGAAATCAGCGAAATGTGTTTCGCCACAATGGTTTAGACATGGTCAAGCCTGGCGAAATGAGCGAAATCAGGTCGAGGCTCCTAGCGCAAGCAAGCGGTAGAACCGCGTTGGTGAGCCGGGGGCGTCAGTGGGTCGTTGCTGCCACTCGACGCAGATTTTCGGTGGAGTTGTTGAGAGCAGGTAATCCAGGCACGAATCAATCTGTGCCTTGGATGATTTGCCTTTGAAGCAGTCAGAGCTGATTTCACTTCTGGAGGCTTTGCCATGCGCCTGCAGATAGCTCAGCAGCCTTTGCGCGAGGTGCAGCGCATGCGACATCCTTGCCTCGTCAGTGGCGCTCACAAAAACGTATCGCACTGATTCCATTCCATACCGGATCCAAGCTGCGGCGGCTTCAATGTGTGTCACGTTAATCTGCGTTTGCAGATCAGACAGCGCAAAGATCATTGCCATGCGCAAGAGCATCGGGGCACGTCTTTCGAGCATTGCACTTATCAATTCACTACCAGGATCATCAGATAGTTCAGCACGATACAGGTGTGAGTACAGCCAATGGGCTTGTGGTGCGAGCTCCATTCGAATGCGGTCCCTGCGTTCGTGATTGTCTGCACAGACAAATTGCAGGATCTGACAAACACGATGTGCCAACTCGTCAACCACGGATTGCGAGGTGGCCTTCGGGAAGGGCAGTATTCGGCTTCGTTCGGCCCATATCATCATGAAGCGATTGGCAAATCCGTTAGTCAATTCCCGTGAGTTCATCAGCGAGGTCAGTTCACTCGGGGATATTGCTCCGCTGAGGCAAACGTGTGGATGGCTTGCATAAAGCCGATTTGATTTGGTCGCTGGCTTCAGGCACACGCCATCCCAACAGTCACGCAGGGCAGCAGACAGCGTGTTGCCTTCCCGTCGGCCTTGATGCAGCACATTGGCGAACTCCGATTCAACAACCCATAGGCGCTTATCTTCTATCGGGGGAACCTCGTTCTTTCCCTGCTGGTAGCCGTCGTGCATCAGCGCCACCAATCCTTCGCGACTGGACAGTCCGCCTCGGTGAATTTGCGGTGCCAGTGTCGGTTCGATCTCTCTAAGTGCTTGATCAAGACGCAGAACCAATGACAGAGCGTCACCCTTGCGCCCGCGTCCAGATCTTCCAATATGCAGAAGAAAAAGGCGGGGATGGTGCCAGGTATTTCCGATGGGTAAGTACACCCCACGGCCAATCGCGCAGGATAAATATGTCATGAAGTTTGCGGCGACGGCGTAGGGATTGGTCTCGGTTTCGTCGCCGCCTACTCGTCCAATTTCACCGACTAATCCATAGAGGCAAGCTGGATCTGGTTGCGGTGAATTTCTGTGGACATCAATGTCGATGAAGTCATCCATGAGAGGCTTTGCAAGACCGTTGGTCTGGCCAGCCGTTTTCGAGGCCTGCTGCATGACAGATGCCGCTCATTTGTCTAATGCCACTGTTCTCACAATGTGCTCGAACTCAACAAGCACATCGGGATGGTTGTGGGAAAGGTATCGAATGACGGCTTCGTTATCCAGCAGCTTGACGAGGTAGCCCTTTGCCAAGACAAGATTCAACACATCTTGCCCGTAGGTCTGTTCAACCAGTTTGAACTGACCCTGAATATTGCCCATCTCCCTTTCCATCTTGGCCATTTGCTCTGGCGTCAAGCCACCAATCTTCTTGGGCTTGACCTCATCAACCAGCAAATGGCTTGGTGTTGCTGCCAGCAAAGCCTGCGCGTAGGACACGGTGATGTTGTTGGTTGCCACCATCAGCTCTACGCACTCAACCTGCCGAGTTGGTTTGAGTTTTCGGATGACTGCCCCAACGTTGGCCGAAAACTGCTGGTCCTTAAGCAGCTCTGCTGCCTCAGCGCAGACGCCATCAAGAAGGTTCATTTTCTTGATGATGTGGCTGATGTCCACGCTCAGGGCCTGCGCCAGGCGAGCTGGTGTGACGCCGCGTTCCACAGCACGACGGATCATGAAGTGCTCTTGGATGGTGGACAGCCGATTGATTCGATTGTTGTAGGTATAGGTTTCATCGTCGGTCGCCACCAGGCAAGGGGCATCTTTGAAACCGATCTGCTTCATGGCGAATAGCCGAATGTGGCCATCAAGCAAAACATGCATGCCAGTGGTTTTGTCTGGCTTGCCTATGGTCAACGGCTCAATCAGACCGACGGCATCAATGGACGACTGAATTTGCTTGAATTTTCTGGAGGTGAGCAGACCTTCTGGAACTTTCCGCGAAGGCAATAGCAAGTCCAGTGAAATCGTCAACGGATCCGGAACGAAGCCAAGGGGCATTTGTGTCATGCTGCATGTCCTCCGTGCCAAACGCGTTCGGCCAGGTATTTCGGCAGCGTGTCCAGACCTTCCGCTCGTAGCAGATTGGTGAAGTTTTCGTTGGCCAGCAGCTGGCGCATTGCTTCGACAACAAAGAGAAGTCGCTGCTGAGCAAACTCCGCCTTCTTCACCATCAGTTTTTGCCGCTCAACTTCCTTCTGGTAATTGCGAATCAGACTGGATGAGGTCACCTCTTCAGCGGCTTTGCGAGGCGTGCCTCGAGCGATGGAGCGGCCAAGGGTCCTTCTGCGTTCGATCACACGGCGCGCCTGGATGAGTTGCTTGCCCCGCAGCTTCCCCGACTCATAGGCTTCTTGCATCGCTGCCTGAATCTCTTTGTCATTGCCAGCCCCTGCAATGGAGAGCGCCGCGTTCAATGGAATGCGGCCACTTTCAACAGCAACCAGCAATCGCTCTTCTCCATTTTTCAGTAATTGCAGGATGCCGTTCACATAGTCGACACTCAGGCCCGTTTTTTCGGCGATCGATTTTTTGTCATACCCTTGATCTCTGAGTTGCTCAATGCCCATGAGCAATTCGAGAGGGCGGCACTGCCTACGCGCAATGTTTTCTGCCAAGCTCATGATGAAGGCATCTTCATCACTGACATTGACAACCATGGCCGGGATCAAGGCTTCACCTAAGGTCTTGAACGCTTTGAGCCGCCCCTCGCCACAAATGAGTAAGTATTTCCCTTGGCCACTCTCATCTGTTCTGGGGGTGACGGTGATTGGTTTTTTCAGACCGATGGATTTGATGTTGCCTACGATCTCGTCGAAGACCTTGTTGTTTCGCTCTCTGGGGTTCAAGACCTCAATGCGATCGACAGGAATCATCTGAAGATCTGCAGCCGAATGTTCCAAGCTCATGCTGCCCTCCTGATTCGACTGCGTTCTGCCATGCCGTACAGGTAGTCCAGGTTGTCAAAGCGATAGCTTTCATACTCAAGACCGTTGTGATCTGCCAGACTGACGCGAGCTTGGCCAAAATCCAGTCGTGGCAGCAGGTAGTAGTCCAGTGGAGCCTGGTTGGTCTCATCCAGCCGCACGGCCACGGTAATGTCGGGAGCCAGGCCAGTGTCAAACCGAACCTTCCAGCGCCTTCGCCCGTTTTCATGGAGCTGGCAACGTGACAAGACCAGTGATGCGGTGAACTCTTGGTTCACATTCAGCATGTCGGTTGCTGGATCCCGCTGCACTGTGCCACCCAGGTCTGCAATCATCCGTTCGGTGTGAGCAATGATGTCCGGATGCAAGCGCCGCAGGTACTGATTGATCTCAAGGAAGCGGTAATCTCGATCCGGGGTGTAGCCCACCGCCTGGTAGGCACGAATCAGGCTTCCGAATCGGTGTATGTATGCAGACGCCGATGGCATGCCTTCTGTCTCGTCAATGATCAGCCCCGATAAGTAGCCTCGGTTCTGATAGAGATTTCGCAGCTTCTCGATCAACTCTTCGTTGCTGTACCGGTGTGATCTTGCTCGCAGAATCCCCTGGGCGGTGTAGAAAACTTCCGGTGGCACGATGCCCTCGAACGCCCCCTCTTTCTTGATCCACATGTCTGGTTCATTCGAGACGCGATGCTTCTTGAGCTTGAAGGAGATGCGGTTGTAGACGTTATTGCCGATGTACTTCTCGTTGGTCAGTACCTCGCGTACTGTTGCACGAGTCCAGTCCCGCTCCAGATCAGTTTGAATGCCCATGGTGTTGAGCCGTTGGGCAATTTCAAATTCCCGCAACCCATCGTCAATGAACCAGCGATAGATCATGTTGACGTTCTGAATTTCGGGGTCTGGCCCTGGCATCAAGATGACCCGGTCGGTTTGCAAGCTCTTGTGCTCACCTCGCGAGAGCTCACCTTTGACGGATCCAGTTTGATCAATCAGGACGCGTCGCAGACCATACCCGGCGGGGCCACCTTGGCGGTATCCGAGCTCGATGAGTCGGCACTGGCCTGCGAAAACCTTCGCCGACAGTTCTCGGCTGTATTCACCAGCCATGGCACGTTTGACACCCTTGACGATGGTGGACACCGGCGAGCCGTCGTTTTCGAACTGCTCCGCAACGTACACCACATGGATGTTTTTGCGCTTGCAGATGTATTCGTAATACGCGCTTTCATCCGCGTCCTGGAATCGTCCCCACCGGCTGACGTCATAAACGAGCACGAGGTTGAAGTCGGCCTGGCCTGACTCGACATCATGGATGAGTTGCTGCAATGCCAGTCGCCCACCGATGTTCAGGCCGCTCTTACCCTCGTCGGCATAGGTGCGCACGATCGCAATATTGCGCCGGGCCGCGTACTCACGGATCTTGTCTGCCTGGTTTTCTGTTGAGTACTGTTGATGTTCAGTGGACATCCGAACGTATTCGGCTGCTTTGACGTTGCTAGGTTGGTCCGTTGCATCGTGGATGGACTCTTCTGACTGCATATAACCCGATCGCTTGTTGTTAGTGTTGATGCGCTCGGGCCTGCCATTCATTTCAGGGGATGGTGAACAGCCAGAGGTTTTTGGCTTTCACACATGTCCCCGAAACGGTTGCCATGCAGGTGGTCGAAATCGCATTTGGGAGCAACGGTAATGCCCAGCAACACAAATGACCATCAAGTCCTATCTTTGCAAGCGTCATCTTTGCAGGGGCAGTCTGCGCAAACGGGCGTGATCTCAACGATCCACGCGTCTGTCTTTGCAAGCCCACTGGCAGGCACTGACTTGATGCGATAAAGGCCTTCCAGGGTTGGTGGGGGTGCAGATGGCGACCGCTGCATGGCCCTGTTGCGCTCGGCATAGTCCGGGTTTTCATCGCGATACCTGCGCCAATAATCCGGGTTGCGCTCTTGCCAGGCTTTCTGCGACCGAGCTTTGTTCTCTCGGTAGTCTGGATCGGCCTGCAGCTTTTCGAGGTGCCAGCGTTGCCGCCGTGCTTTTTGGCATGCCGGGTCAGCGCAGAAGGTCTGACTGGGCACTTGGGGACGAGGTTGGAACGGGGAACCGCAGTTGGCGCAAAGCTTTTCGGGCATCAAATGTCTCCATACAAAAGTTGTATGGAAACTCTCGTTCCCCCCGGTTCTTACCCCTAAGAAGTCACCATGGTTGCGCCTGCTGGCTAGTTATGGCCAACAGGAGAAGATTCAATATGAAACTCATGAGTTTCATTTAATCCTGCTATCAGGAACCTGTAGGTTTCGGGGTATTTGCATTATTGGAACCCATAGGTTAAGATGGCGGCATTAAAACGTTACCTGTAGGTTCCATGGAAAACCAATTCCGCGATCTTCAGCTCCAGCAAATGGACGCACTTCTTGCCACTTGGAAGGCTGCGCAATTGAGCGCACGCCCCAGGTCTGGATGGGTGCGCGCGATTCGTGAGTCCCTGGGCATGTCCGCCGCAGCCTTTGCTCGTCGTCTGGGCATGTCCCATGCCGGTGTCCGCAAGCTGGAAAATGCAGAGGCGTCAGATGTCATCACGTTGGCCAGCCTGCGCAAGTTGGCTGAGGCGTTGGATTGCGAACTGCAATATGCCTTGGTGCCTCGTACCAGCCTGTCGCAGCATGTGAAAGAACGAGCCGAGTCAGTGGCGCGGGAGCGCTTGCGCCCGATTGCCCATTCAATGGCATTGGAGGATCAGGCTGTCCAAGGGCCATTGACCAAGCTGCAACTGGAGCTGGCCATCAAGGAGTTGCTCGAAGGTTCGCGTCGGGAACTGTGGTGAGATATTGAATATGGAATTTCATTACGCCCCAGGGGCAACCCCATTAGATCCGGACGAAGCCGCAGGTTTGGTGCCGACGCACATTACCACCCAAGGCGATCTAAACGCATGGGAGCAAATCAACATCGTTCAGGGGGATCGCTGGGCTGCGCGCCAGAAAAAGCGGGACTTGCTGGATGAGGGGTTTATTCGAGATCTGCATCGCCAGATGTTTGATAAGACCTGGCAGTGGGCGGGAACATTCCGCAAGACCAATAAAAACATCGGTGTGGACTCGACACAGGTGGCGGTGAAGTTACGCAACTTGCTGGACAATACAAAATATCAAATCGAGAATCATGTCTTTGATGCCGATGAGACGGCAGTGAGGTTTCACCATCAATTGGTGTGGATCCATGCCTTCCCGAATGGCAACGGACGCCATGCACGTTTGATGGCAGATTTGTTGGCAATGCGTCTTGGCCGTCCGCGACTGACATGGGGCGGCGGCGAAACATCCATCACCACGGTGGGGGAGCTACGCGATCAATACCTTGCCGCCTTACGTGCAGCAGACCAGGGGCAGTTCGGCGATTTGATTGCATTTGCTCGCAGTTGACGAAGGGAAGCGTGGAATGGCATGAACTTAGGAGCTTATATTTCAATTGGATCTGCGGTTACTGCGTTTGTGTCCGCGACTCTGTGGGTCATCGCAGCTCGTGCCCGAGTGCCCTATGACCCCAAGCCAAATGAAGATGGTTTTTATCCGTCCGGAATTTCAGATGGAGATGATGACTTCATTGAGACCGTGAAGAAGCAGGGGGAGTGGAACCGCTGGGCGGCCTACTCAGCTGCGATTGCCGCCGCTTTGCAGGGCATTTCGATGCTGCTCCAGGTCATTGAGTCGTCATGACAAAGAAAGGAGAAATTCAAAATGGTTGATGCAACTATGGTTGGGGGTGCAATTTCTAGTCTGAAGACACTCTATGAAATTGCGAACGGAATGTTGACAGCAAGCAAAGATGCTGCCGTCAATGCCAAAGCAATAGAGCTGCTTTCCACAATTTCAGAAATACAAGGTCGCCTCCTTGAAGCTCAGCAATCAATGGCACAAATGCAGGATGAGTTGAGAAGAGCGAACGAAGAACTTTCGCGGAGAGCTCAATTCGATCGCTATGAATTGGCGGAGCCGTATAGGGGAACACGGTTGTATCGACTCAAGGCCGATGCGGCACGGTCGGGTGAGCCAATTCACTTCATCTGTCCCAATTGCAAAGATGTACTCAACAAGATCTCAATCTTGCAAGAGGATGGCAGTGCGGCCTATTGCAAAAACAAAGATTGCGGACAGGTCTTTGACATCGCGCCGCAACCAAAATTTGAGCGGCAGCATCACAATCCGTATGCTGTTTGATTTTATTAGGATGTGCTTGGAGAAGAATGTTTTTCCACCATGCTTGCGGCCAATTAGAGAGATCAATGATTTGATTGCATCTGTCCACAGTTGAAAAAAGGGAGCCATATGCCAAGCGGATTGCCAAGCGCACAAGCATTGCTGGAAGACAAGAGCGTTGGCTTCTTTTCCATCGATACGGACGTAATTCAGAGCCATGCGTACAAATTTTCCGCCGGTGCGTTACGTGCATTGCCACTGCAGAGACCGGCTTGGTTGACCATCCAGCAAACTGAAATTGTTGAGCGGGAAGTCCACGCTCATCGAATGGAGCCAGTGTCCAAGGTTGCCAAAGAGTTGAATGCGGCAATTGCAAAACTGCAACGCCTATCAGGGCTGAATTTCACCCCTGTCAGTGAACAAGTCAAAGCGCTTGATTCCGAATCTGTCACCGCTCGCAATTTTTCCAGAGAGTTCAGTGCCTTTGTGGCAAGCCTAGGTGGAGGCGTCCTGCCAATAGCTGGGCCGGATTTGGCGCGGCAGATGTTTGACCGCTATTTCCAAGAAGCAGCACCATTCGAAGCCAGAAAGAAGTCCGAATTCCCCGATGCTGCCGCGCTTTTGACACTGGAAAACCATGCCAAGGCAACCCAAAAGCAAGGCATCTTGATCTCGAAGGACGGCGGTTGGACAGATTTCGCCAAGCACAGTGATTGGCTCTACTGTGTGAAATCCTTGGATGAATTCGCCGCGCTGTTCAAGTCCACCAATCCGGTGGCAGCGGGCGTGACCGCGAAAGTCAGTGCGGAGCTCTCAAACACCGCCAGCAGTCTTTCTACGTTGGTACAGGCCGCAGTTGAAAACCATGTCACTGGCGCATATTGGAATGCAGATGATGTTTGGACGGGGTTCTGTCACCGTGTTGAGGCAGAGGTGGATCAAGCGCACTACCTTGGTCATTCGGTGGACCTGACTGGAATCGGTACATGGTTGGTGGAACATGACCCTACCATTTGCATCATCGAGGTCAGGGCGACAGTTCAGGTCTCGGTGGACGTGAATGTTGAATTCTTTATATACGACACCATCGACCATGAAGAGCTTAATTTTGGCTCTCTAGAGGTCTCACGCGATCATGAAATGGAAGTCGATGTGTTCATTACCTTGCGTGGCGATCTGGAGCATGCGGCTGTTGATGAGCTGGACCCATCAATTGAGCTGGCTGGTGGTGAGTATGACGTTGAGGTTGGGGAAGTTGAACCTGATTTCGATATGGAGTCATAACCAAGAAAAAAGTCCTGAGAATCAGATGACTACCTCGCGGCACCAAATCCACTCTAGCCCTAAAAACACCTCGACAAATAATGGAGAAAAACTATGGGGTCTTTGTCTGTATCTTTTTATGCCCTGCTCGGTTCATGGGCCCTGCTTTCTGTCATCAGGATGTATGAAAAAATCCGAGACAAATCTTGGCTAGAAAACGTGACGAAAGATCACGTGATTAGTGAAGTGGCTGGCGTTGTTGGCTGTTGTCTTTTTGTGCCGGAGCTTGTGATTTTCTTTTAGGTCTAATCAGCGTTGGCTCGATGCTTGTTTCGTTGATTGGCTGTTGGCGCTTTGTCACGAAGAAGGATCAAGAGGCTGTTTGATTGAATCCCTTAGAGATCAAAAACGGCTATTTCAGGGCGGGAGCCTAAGCGTGCAGAAATGATGGACATTCCGATGCCTCTCGATACATAGAGGCGACAGCCTGGTACATCGTAAAAGCCTGCGACAAATCGGCCACTCCCTCTGGGGGTAAATGGTGCCCATCCTGCGATCGTGATTTGCCCGCCATGGGTATGTCCAGATAGGCACAAGGTGAAGTTATTTGGCCCCATGATTCTGCGAACTTCAGGTAGGTCAAAAAATCCAGGCGAGTGCTGCAGGATGACAGTTGAGGCATCTCTATTGCGCAAGTATTCCATTCGCTCCAATAGACTTAGGTCAGGATTTCCAGCGGTGAAGTCATCAAGACCAATCAGCTGAATTGTCTGTTTTCCCTTGGTGAAAGATGCATGTCCGTTGAGAAGAAGTTGATTGCCAAGTCGACGCTCAATAACAGCACGCAAGCTAGAGAATTCCACGTCACTCCAATGCTCCCAGTTTCCTGGGACTGCAAAAAGTGGAATTGACCCAAGATCATCGACAAAAGATTGCAACAAAGGCAATGCGTCCGGGCGATCAATCATGTCACCAGTCAGGACCACCAGGTCAGGATTCAATTCCTTCACCTGGCTTGCCAGAGATTTTTCATGTTGCCCGTCATCTTGAAGATGGAGGTCAGACAGTTGAACAATTCGAAATCCCGGCGCGGTTCGATGATTGCCTATGTCGTGATAACTAACTTGTGTGCGGCCTGGCTCAATAAAAAACGCCATGCCCAAAACTGCTAACAAGCAAATGACTAGAAGAGATCCGACAAAAATCCGGAAGCGAAATGTCATTGATGTGAGTCTGAATTCTTGTTGGGAATGAATCGCCACGCATTCGGAGCGGGGGCTTGGTAAATATAAGCGACTGATCCACGACCGTATTCCCTGGCGGTCATTGGCGGTGGCAGGAAGCATTTGGTGGGGATACAATCAACTCCAAGCAAGTGTCACTGTGTTGGCGCAAGCAATCGACACACGCACGGGGACAAAATTTCCCGAACCAGTGAGGTGGTTAGAGCAGATTCTTGGATGCACTCCGTATTCCTCATTGGGGGCAAGCCCGGGACGGCACGTCTCACACCTACGGGATGAGTGTTTGCCGAACTGCTATACTCCACCACCAATCCAAGACGCCCAACTGTTCTCAGTTGGGCGTCTTCATTTGGGGCATCCCCAGAGCACGCGGGGTGTGGCGCAATTCTACGTGTGCCAACCCCCTCCGGTACTTGGGGCGGTATTGACCCCCAAATCTCATACTCTGCCTTCTCTTCTCACGAAACTTCTGCAAACCCTCACGCTGTGGCACACGCAGAACGCCTTTCACGGCAACAACTTACGCGTGTGTCGGATACGAAGGTTTTGCTATCG
>Ga0228703_1000520_pt1 | contig 27495 bp, 27 predicted proteins | sample McNCre217_Aug_MG_3_FD_178020 | JGI IMG/M metagenome (GOLD analysis project Ga0228703, IMG submission 178020) | Freshwater microbial communities from McNutts Creek, Athens, Georgia, United States - 29-17_Aug_MG | ecosystem: Environmental > Aquatic > Freshwater > Creek | place: USA: Georgia...
CGGTGGGAGAGTATCAGCTGGTCAGCGCCAACTTATTTCTTTCGCGAGAGCGTTCATCGCAGACCCATCGGTTTTGATTCTCGACGAGGCAACCGCATCGCTCGACATTCCTAGTGAGCGAGCAGTCCAACGAGGCCTCAAGACTTTGTTGAAGGGGCGAACCGCAATCATCATCGCTCACCGATTGAGCACCGTGGCTATCGCGGATCGCGTATTAGTGCTGGAACACGGACAGGTTATTGAAGACGGTGCGCCGGCAACGTTGATTGCAGGAACTGGCAAGTTTGCCAAGATGCACAAGGCATGGCGAGATTCACTGGTTTAGTTAGCCCAGTTTGTTAGCGAAGTTTGCTAGCCACACTGATAGCCAAAGCACTCTGGGCAGCAAGCTTGGTGGTCAAACTTCCATCCTTCGCAATCACCACGCTGGCACCAGTGCACGACTTTCCGGCAGTCTTGATTGGCGTCTTGCCACCGGAGTACAGGTCGCAGTAGGTACCTGCGGCAAGGCCGGTCTTGAACTTGCTCGCGCTGTAGCTGCGTTCGTTGGAGTTCACCAGGAAGTAACCGGCTTTGTCGCGGCTAAAGCCATAGACGCCAGACTTGGCAACCACGTTGCCCTTCGCAGCTGAGCCAACCGCATCGCGCCAGGCGATCATGCCGGCCAGTGAAGTCCAGCGCTCAACGCAGGTGAAGACTCCATCGGGATAGGTGGTTCTCACCGAGGATCCCGGCGCGCACTTGGCGTTCTTGATCTTGCCGTCGCTGCCGAGCGGAGCATCGCCGTTGTCGTCAAAGAATGTGTAACCGCTATACAACATCGGCTTTCCATACGGTTCACTCAACAACCATGCCGAGGCGAGTTGGAATTGTTTGCCATCTGAATAACTCAACGAACCACCGTGATGGTCGGTGTCGTGATTCGAAATCCAGGTGAGCGAGTTTTCCGATGGAGTGTAAAACTTAGTGGCTGCGTCGTATTTCTTTCCGTAATCAGCATTGCCCGGTGTGGAAAACATGTAGTTGGAAATCAACTGTTGCTTCCACGCCCAAACGTCTCCGGTGGCAACGTAGTCCTCGGCGAATGTAGTTTCACCTGGGACTTCCTGCACGATGTAAGCATCACGCACCAAGAGTTTTTTGATGGCCGCAATGTCTGCCGGCTGAATGTGCTTGGCGGCATCAATGCGAAAGCCAGAAACACCGAGAGCAAGCTGATCGTTAAAGAATGCAGCGATGGTCTTGCGCACCTTTTCAGTTTCGGTAGCTAAGTCGGGTAATCCCGGAAACTGACAATTGGTGCGTTCATTGAATGCGTCCCAATTCACAATGTCGGTGGCGCAGTAGTGCGGATCGGTCTTCGGAAGTCCGGAGTGAAAATCGGTTGAGGTGTAGAGCCCCGGAAAGTCGGTGCCCATGCCACCAGCCATGTGATTGATCACGGCATCGGTGATTACTTTGACGCCGGCGGTGTTGCATGCCGACACCATCTTGGCAAACTGCTCGCGAGTGCCAGCCGATGAATCAATCTGGTAGCTCACCGGTTGGTAGTGAGTCCACCACTGCGGACCCTTCTTGCTCTCCTGAGGCGGCAGGGTGAGAATCCAGTCGTAGCCATTTGGCCCCAGGTAACTGGTGCACTCGGTGGCTAGTGAATCCCAGTTCCAGCCGAACATCTGAATGCCCACCGACGACCCATCGATCGGCTTGGCAACGGTTTGGGAGCCCTTGGCATGAGCGGGAAGGCCAAGGCTGACCACCAAAGCGAAGGCGAGCAGGATACGACCCAGCCAATTCATTCTCATGGTTATCAGGTTATCTGGGGATAACTTCTGCGACAAAAACTTGTGAGTTATTTGCTTGCAGTTATGCACAGAAAAAAGACTCGCAGGTGGCACAAGCTACTGAGCGTTAGCGGAATCATCGTTGCCATCTTCGGCATGGTCGCCGGTCCGATGGCATTCGCCCAATCTGGCGGTCCAGTGCCAGACGGCATTTATGGCCCAACCTATTCACGCATGGATTACCAGGTTCACTACATTGACTTTCCCGACAACGTGGTGGGGCTCCAATCCAGCGATCTATATGTCAGCGGAAATGTCACCGGCTGCGTGATTGGCCCAATTCCAAATGTCACTGCTTTTAGTTTCGGAGTGATGGTGAGTGGATGCACCGACGGAATTTATCGATTGAATCTCAAAGCGGAATCCGTTGCCTTCCGAAATGGAATCACCGGACCAACCGCAGACTTTGCCGGTTATGAAACCACCATTGATCGCACTCCACTAATCATTGGATTTCAAAACACTCCAACTGAAGTATCAACGCCAGACCTTAATTTCGAAATTGTTTTCAATCACCAAATCCAAACCAAACCGGCATACGACATATCAACCGTCGGCGCAGGCTGCATCATCAGTGATGTGTATTTCACGTCCTACGGATTGCAAGCAAACCTGATCAATTGCGTTGATGGCACCAGCGCCGGAGTAATACTCAACCCAAACTTCATCACCGATGTATTCGAAAATGTTGGACCAGCAACTGCAATCAATTCACCCCTGGTCAAAGTCACTCTGCCGGTTGTTACGCCAACCCCAACACCGACACCTGTTGTGACGGCTACTCCGACGGCGACGCCTGCTGCTGCGCCGACTGCAACACCTACCGCCTCACCAACGGCTACTCCGACCGCGACGCCTACTGCGACTCCCACTGCAACGCCAACCGTCACCCCGACACCAACCCCGACCCCAACACCGACGCAGGTGGCAGTCGCGGCCCCGCCGCCACCTGAGCCGCCCGCTCCGCCAGCACCTCCAGCGCCTGAGCCAGAGCCGGTGCAGCAGGTGGTCGCCCCAGCGCCAATCCCTGTAGCCGAACCGGAACCGGTGCCCGTGGTGCAGGTAGAGCCGATCCCAGAGGTGAGTGATGTGCTGGTGATGTCGCAGCCGTTTATCGCGGATTTGTTTACCGGTAAGGCTGCCAAGGTGAAGCCGGTGGACGTTTCACCCGCACTTCCAGAAGAACCACTTCAACTTCCAACGGTTGAACCGGCACCAGAGCCGGCACCGATCATTCCGGTAATCGAATCAACATCGGCCGAGCAATTTGATTGGCGACCGGTCGGATTTGTTGCGATGACCACTGGCGCAATTGCAGGCGCGGTTGGCGTGGCAATTTATCTCAAGCGAGTAGTTCGAGTTAGGAGATTGAAATTTAGCTGAAGATGACGGTGCGGTCACCATCGAGTAGAACGCGGTGTTCGGCAATCCAGCGCACGGCCTGAGTCAAAGTCTTCGACTCAACGTCCTGGCCAATCGAAACCAATCGCTTCTTTGAATCGCTGTGCTCAACGCGCACAACGTTCTGCTCGATGATCGGACCTTCATCCAAATCACTGGTGACAAAGTGAGCGGTTGCACCGATCAGCTTCACGCCGCGAGCGTGTGCCTGGGCATAAGGGTTTGCGCCCTTGAAGCCAGGAAGGAACGAGTGGTGAATGTTCACGATCTTGCCGGCGAAATCGTCGCAGAATTCAGGGGAGAGCACCTGCATGTAACGAGCAAGCACAATTAGCTCGATGCCGGTGGCCTTGATGTAAGTGCGAAGCATATTTTCGAAGGCACGCTTGTCGGCTTCACCGGTAATCGCGTGAGTCTCAAACGGAACACCGTAAAACTCGGTTAGTTCGGCGAGGTCTGAATGGTTACCAAAAACCGCAGGGATTTCCACCGGCAACTGACCAGCGCGCTGGCGGAACAACATGTCGTTCAAGCAGTGTGCAGCCTTAGAAACCAAAACCAGAGTCTTCAGCTTTCGACCAACTTCGTCGAGCACCCAGTCCATCTTGAATTCGGCAACCATTGGAGCCAACTGCTTTTCGAACTCGGCACGCGAAACCGAAGACTCAATCTGCAGACGCATAAAGAAGCGGTCGGTGTCGAGCGAACTGTACTGGTGCGATTCGGTGATGTTGCCACCGCTAGCCAAAACCGCCCCCGAGATGGCGTGAACGATACCCGGACGGTCTTCACAAACGGCGGTTAGTACCCAGTGGGTGGTGGCTGAACTCATAGGGACAAGTTTAAGCGGGAGGGCCTAATTAGTCGAAGGATTCGTCGCGGTCAGCCTTACGCTGCTCCACGATGCGCACGATGATATAAACCCCCAGGCCCAAACCCACGACGATCATGGCAATGCCCACGATCAGCGCTAAATTCGACATTTCTCCCATTTCTGGAGGTTTCCCCCGACCCCCAAACTTTGTTCAGCCTAACGAACATCTGGGCATTTCTTCGGTAATTCGAGCCCTCTTTCGGCCGATAAAATTGCCTAATGACCACCTCAAAATTGCCTTCATCTTTCAATGCCCCGCTGAGCGAAACTGACCCAGAAATTGCGGCAGTTCTGCAGGGTGAACTCGACCGTCAGCGCAACTTCCTCGAGATGATTGCCAGCGAAAACTTTGTTTCTCGCGGCGTGCTCGAAGCGCAGGGTTCAGTGCTTACCAACAAGTACGCAGAGGGTTACCCGGGCAAGCGTTACTACGGTGGTTGCGAAGTAGTCGACATCGCTGAAGACCTAGCTCGCGATCGCGCAAAGAAACTTTTCGGAGCGGAACACGCAAACGTTCAGCCACACTCAGGCGCATCTGCAAACGCAGCAGTTCTTATGGCACTAGCAAACCCTGGCGACCGCATCCTTGGTCTTGAGTTGGCTCACGGTGGACACCTAACTCACGGTATGCGTTTGAACTTCTCAGGAAAAATGTACGAGGCTCACTCATACGAACTAAACCCAGAAACATTCCTCATCGACATGGACATCGTTCGCGCTCGTGCGCAGGAAGTTAAGCCAGCGGTAATCATCGCCGGTTGGTCTGCTTACTCACGTCACCTCGACTTCGCCGAGTTCCGCAAGATTGCCGACGAAGTTGGCGCAAAGCTTTGGGTCGACATGGCTCACTTTGCTGGTCTAGTTGCAACCGGACTACACCCAAACCCAGTTCCATTCGCAGACGTAGTTTCAACTACTGTTCACAAGACTCTTGCCGGACCACGTTCGGGTCTAATCCTTTGCAAGGAAGAATTCGCAAAGAAGATTGACTCAGCAGTATTCCCTGGTCAGCAGGGTGGTCCGCTAATGCACGTCATCGCAGCCAAGGCCGTCGCCTTCAAGCTAGCCATGACCGATGAGTTCAAAGACCGCCAGCAGCGCACCATCGACGGTGCCCGCATCATCGCGGATCGCCTTACCCAGAGCGACGTCACCGGCAACGGAGTCAGCGTGCTAACCGGCGGCACCGAGGTTCACCTCGTCCTAGTTGACCTCCGCAACGCACCTATCGACGGCAAGACCGCCGAGAACCTTCTCCACGACGTAGGCATCACCGTAAACCGCAACTCAGTGCCTAACGACCCACGACCACCTCTAGTCACCTCAGGTGTTCGTATCGGAACCCCAGCGCTAGCCACTCGTGGCTTCGGCAAGGAGGAGTTCACCGAAGTAGCCGACATCATCGCTAGCGTGCTGCTTCCAAACCCAGATATCGCAGCACTTTCAGCACGCGTGAAGAAGCTAACCGAAGCATTCCCGCTATACCCAAACCTCGAAAACTGGTAATCGATGACCGCAATTAAGATCGACGGACTCGCAACTGCTAAAGCCATCAAAGGTGAACTAGCGCAGCGAGTAATCGAACTTAAACAACGTGGTATTGCTCCGGGCCTTGGCACGCTACTAGTTGGCGACGACCCTGGGTCACACAAATACGTTGCCGGTAAACACAAAGACTGCGACGAAGTTGGCGTGCACTCAATTCGCATTGACCTTCCATCGTCAGCATCGAAGAACGATATCAAAGCGGCCATCAAAGATCTCAACGATGCAAACGATGTCACCGGCTATATCATCCAGCTGCCACTGCCAATCGGAATCAATTCAAATGAAATGCTTGAGCTTATCGATCCAGCAAAAGATGCAGACGGTCTTCACCCAATCAACCTCGGCAAACTCGTGCTCGGAGTTTCTGGCGAACTAACTTCACCACTTCCTTGCACACCTGCCGGCATCGTCGAACTACTAAAGCGCTACGAAATTCCAACCCACGGAGCAGAAGTAGCAGTCATCGGACGAGGCATCACAGTCGGTCGCCCACTTGGTCTCCTAATGACACGCAAGGGCATCGACTCAACCGTCACACTTTTGCACTCTGCATCAAAAGACATCCCAGCAGCCGTCAAGCGAGCAGACATCGTTGTTGCCGCACTAGGAGTAGCCCACTTCGTCCAACCAGAATGGATCAAACCAGGCGCAGCAGTCCTCGACGTAGGCGTCACCCGAGTAAACAACGGCTCAACCCTCGCCGGAGACATCCACCCGGACGTTGCCTCAATAGCCGGCTGGCTCTCACCAAACCCAGGTGGCGTAGGCCCAATGACCCGTGCGATGCTGGTCAAGAATGTGGTTGAAGCGGCCTCACGCTAAAAATTAACCGGTTGCTCACTGACAGTTAGCAACGTCAAGATTCGACGTTAATTTTGATTAAACAGAATCTCTTCACGGAAGGGATTTATTTTGTCCGAACTGCTAGTAATCGCAAACCGTTTTATCTTGTTTCCAACTTTGAAGCAAAAAATTCGATTCCTCAGTCACATCGCGCATCGTCGCAGTGAGTTGAAGCGCGAAAGGTACATCAACATCAAGCTCAACGAGTACGTGCCGAATCGAGACCCGTACATCGGATTTTATATTAACCACTAGCTAAAAGCTGGAGCGAATAGCCCATAGGTCCGGGAACACCGGGCGGAACAGGGTTGAGGCTAGGTAGCCGACTCCGGATGATCCGCCTGAGCCCATCTTGTGGCCGATGGTTCTTTCCACCATCTTTACGTGGCGGTAGCGCCATTCCTGAAGTCCTTCGTCGAGGTCGACGAGGCGTTCGCAGATGGCGGCTGCGTCTTGGTCTTTGTGGTGAACGTCGAGCAGCATTTCTTGGACGTCTTCATTGGCTTCGTATTGGGTGCTGACGTCGCGGTTGAGAATATCCTGTGGTGCTGCGTGACCTCGTGAGGCCAGGTATCGGAGGGTGCTGTCCCAAAGTGCTGGTCGTTGCATTGCTGCTTCGACTCTGGCTCGTGCTGGTGAACCTGGGATGAGGTGTTCTGCCATTCCCATGCCGGAGTGTTTGTCTGCTGTTGCCCCGGCTTGGTCACGTCGCCCGAGGACGGCTTCGAATTCGCGGAACTGAGCAGACTGGAATCCACTTGATGATTGCAGCTTTGATCTGAAGGTGTTGAACTGAAGTGGTGTCATGGTTTCGAGAATGTCGAGTTGGCTCACGCAGGTTTTCATGATGGTGCGGACACGTCCGAGGATGGCAAGTGAGCGGTGAGTGTCGCCGTGTTCTAGTTGCTTTTGGAGTTCGGCGATTTCGTGAAGCATTTGTTTGAACCAGAGTTCATAGGTTTGGTGAATGATGATGAAAAGCATTTCATCGTGTTCGCCATCTGATTCTGGTTGTTGTAGTTCGAGAAGTTCGTCGACCTTTAGATAACTGATATAGGTGATTGCTTTTTCGTTGCTCATTAGGTGACTCGATTTCCATCGTCTTCGATTTTTAGGTAGTCCCGTCGTTCGACAGATTCTTTGATTCGCTTGAAGCCGTCATAGACCTCTACATAAGAAGTTGGGAGAGGGGCGATGGCTAGGCGGATGCCGTTTGGGGTTCTGAAGTCTGGCACCACGTTAGCGAATTTTCTTAGTGCGGCTGCGATGCGCTTGGCTTCTGGGTGGCCAACGGTGATGTGACCGCCGCGTTTGCTTGCTTCTCTAGGGGTGAGCAGGGTGAAGCCGAGTGGGGCGAGCCAGGCGTCGAAGAGTTCGATCATCATTTCGGTGCCGACGGCTGCTTTGTGAGAGATGGCTTGGATGCCGGCTTCTTCGATCATCTTGAAGCTCGACTGCACGCAGCGAAGCCCCATGATGCTTGGGCTGGCGATTTGGTAGCCGCGGATCTGGCGGTTTGGTTCGAAGAATGGCCCCATTGAGAACTGGTCGTCTTGAGCGAACCAACCTTGGATAGGGACTCGTAATTCTGACTGGAGTCGGGTGCTCACGTAGAGCCAAGCCGGTGAGCCTGGGCCCGAGTTGCCGTATTTATAGGTGCAACCAACTGCGAGGTCGACGCCGCATTCGTCGAACTGAAGGTCGATTGCGCCGGCTGCGTGTGACGCATCCCACACCATGAGTGCGCCGTGTTTTCTTGCGAGGTCGGTGATGGCTTTTACATCGGGTCGTGAACCGGAGCGGTAGTGAATTACCTGGAAGGTGACTAGTGCGACATCATCGTTGAGGAATGGTTCGAGAAGTTCTGGGGTGATCAGTTCGTTCTCAGTATTTATTTTTACTGCGTTTGGTCCACCGGTTCCATCGTTGTCGAGGGTGATTAGGTTTAGTCCGAATTGCTCGGCGATGCCGGCGAGGATGAAACGGTCGGTTGGAAAGTTAGCAGCGTCGATGATGACGGTTTTGCGTCCTGGTCTTGCTTTGATGGCGGCGACGCAGAGTTGGTAGAAGTTGACTGAGGTGGTGTCGCAGACGAGCACCTGGCCTTCCTTTGCACCAAGAGTTGCTCGGCCGAGGAGGTTACCGGTTGGTTGCGCTTCGTCGATCCAGTGAGCCCAGCCGTCGACTAGTTCTTTGCCCCACTCTTCTGTGAGGAAGTGATTGACGGCGTCGATGGTGGCGAGGGGGAGCCTGCCGAGAGAATTGCCGTCGAGGTAGCAGGTGTCGGGGTCCGAGATTTGAAACTGCGACTTGTATTTCGCAAGTGGATCTTGTCGGTCAAGGTTTTCGGCGTAGGCGCGCTCCGTTGGGCTCATAAAGCCAAACTACTACTAAGCCAGCTTTTGCTGTTTCGCGAGCTGCTTGTAAAGCGGGGTCGACTTGAGTAGCTCCTTGTGGGTTCCCATACCAACAACTGCGCCGTCTTTGAGTACCACGATTAGGTCGCTGTCGATGACGGTGGCTAGTCGGTGGGCGATGACAAACATGGTTCGGTTTTTAGCAACCACGTCAATGGCGTGCTTGAGGCGTTGCTCATTTAGTCCGTCCAGCGATGAGGTTGATTCGTCGAGAAGCAGAATCGGTGGTGCTGCTAGCAGAGTGCGGGCGATGGCTAAACGCTGGCGTTCGCCGCCGGAGAGCATGATGCCCTTTTCGCCAACTTCGGCGTCAAAGCCGCGTGGGTCGCGATCAAGAACTTCAATTAGGTTCACCTCTTCAAGTACTTTCCGGAGGTCATCCTCGTTAGCATCCGGGCGGCCGATCAGGAGGTTCTCTCGGATTGAGCCGGCTAGCACCGGGGCATCCTGCTCGACATAACCGATCTGGGCGCGAAGAGCCTTGCGAGAAATGTCGCTGACCTTTTGGCCGTCTAGCAAAATCTCGCCAGCGGTTGGTTCGTAGAAGCGTTCGATCAGCGAGAAGATTGTCGACTTGCCGGCACCTGATGGTCCGACAAGGGCAACGCGAGTGCCGCGCTGAATCTTGAATGAAACTTCGTGCAGTACTTCACGAACTTCACCCTCTGGCTGATCATCGGTGGCTGGGGTTGGTGCGTATGCGAATGAAACGTTCTTGAATTCGATTGCTGTTTTATTGCGGGCTTTACGTGCAGCGAATTCTTTGCCGTCAGCTTCTTCTTCTGGTAGCGCAATGATTTCTTGAATTCGTGCCAGAGCACCGAGTGCAGATTGCACAGAACTGATTGCGCCGAATGCTGTGCCAACCGGACGCATGAGCAAAAACATTAGAAGGATAAAACTGACAAGAGATGCAACCGTGGTTGCTCCTGATGCAACTCGGTAACCACCGACACCGAGCACAACGATGAATGCACTGTTCATGGCTAGGCCACCAATTGGCGCAATGGCAGAACTGATTTTTGCAATTTTTACACCCTGGGTGAATGCTTCGTCGGCTGCGCTGCTCACCTGTTGGGTTTCACGAGTTTCTGCGCTGGCTGCACGAATGGTTCTTACCGCAGAGAGTGCGCGCTCGACGGCTGCCGACATATCGCCAACGCGTTCTTGGGCCTTGGTGGTTGCCTTGCGGATTTGTCGTGAGGTTACGGTGATGGATGCGACTGCGATTGAGAGCATCAAGACTGTGAGCAAAAGTAGGAGTGGATCGATGAACGCCATGGCGATTACCGCGCCAACGAAGATGAGGATTCCGCCGGCCAGATCGACAAGACCCTGGGTCAGCACGGCACGCAGCAGGGTCGTGTCGGAGCTGGTGCGCGAGACTAGGTCGCCGGTGCGGCGGCGGTCGTACTCGACGATGGGAAGGCGCAGTAGGCGGGTGGCCAGTGAGATGCGGGCAGTGCGCACGATTCCTTCGCCAGCCTTGGCAAGCAGGTAGCGCATCAGGCCATCCGTGGTGGCAGAGCCAACCACAATGGCAATAAGGGCGATGGCCAGCATCAGGGTTGGTTTCTGGCTTTGCACGGCGTTGATCAGCTGACCGACAACTAGCGGCTGTGCCAGGGAGATTCCTGCACCAATTATCGACAGCACGATTGCGATGCTGAGCGGCTTCTTGTGTTCGCCAAGGTAAGGCAGCAGTGATTTGAAGCTGGCCTTCGGTCCTTTATCTACTGGACGCATTGGTCCGCGGCCGCGGCCACCCATCATGCTCATAGGTTCTCCTTTAGTTGGCCTTCGCCGGTTAGGAATTCGTTAAGTAGAAAGTTAATTTCTTGCAGAGAAAGTGCTTCGGTGTATGCGGTGTTTTTGAAGAAGCGGGAGAAGTCAACAGCCTGGAGAGCTTCGAGCGCTCGCGGATGGTTGAGCTTCAAGAACATCTGCGTGGAGTTAGGTTCGCGTTTGAATTCGGTTTTCAGGCGCCCGCAACCGTAACCAAAAATGGTGAGGCTTACGTCGGCTTCTTGTGGTTTGACCTTTTTGATGAATTGGTTATCGACAACTTTGACGATTGGTCTTTGAGTCTTTCGCTTCTGCCAAATTTGGAAGCAGGTGGCGAGGCGATTCTTGGTGGAAATTTCAACGTCGGTGTCGTCGACGTAATCGATTTGAAGATCGATGTCGGCAATTAGATGGAAGCGCTGGTCCAGTCGGTTGATTACCGACCACTTGCGCCAAGATCTTGGCACGATAAAACAGATGTAATCGCTGGAGTCTGCTGCCTTGTTGAAAAACGGAATGCTGAGCGAATTGTTTCTACCAAAAGGCGGGTTGGAAATGGTCACCGCGTGTTTGGTGGTGAGCTCGGCTTCGAGGAAGTTACCACTCTGGACATCTTTGTGCTTGGGTTCAATGTCGAAGCTTACGATGTTTTCGATGCCAAACTTCTTGGCCGCCTTGATGAATGCTCCGGTGCCGCCGGCCGGTTCTATCATGGTGCGAGTGGATAGATCTGGCACTAGATTGGCCACTTCTTGAATCAGAGACTTGGCTAATTGAGGAGGAGTGTAGAACTGCTCCTTGCCGGTGGTGCGGGTATTGCCAAGGCGAGGCTTGGCTGAGGTCGGCATTGAATAAGGCTAACAAGTTATGGATTAGTCTGAATTCTTGTGTCGATGATGATTGTTGCTAAGAACCTAACCAAGAAGTACGGCGACTTTGTAGCCGTTGACGGCATCGATTTCCAAGTTAAGCGCGGGGAATCGTTTGGACTGCTCGGCCCTAATGGCGCCGGAAAATCGACCACAATGCGCATGATTGCCGCCACCTCACAGCGCACAAGCGGCGACCTCGAAATCCTCGGACTGGACCCAAATAAGAAGGGTCCGGAGATCCGCGCCCACCTTGGCGTGGTGCCGCAAACGGACAACCCAGATACCGAGTTGAAAGTTTGGGAGAACCTCTATATCTATGGTCGTTACTTTGGTCTCGGCAGAAAATTCTTGAAGGCCAAAATCGAAGAACTCTTGGACTTTGCTCAGTTGCAGGAAAAGCGCAACGCCAAGGTAAATGATCTCTCCGGTGGAATGAAGCGTCGTTTGACCATTGCCCGCGGCTTGGTGAACGAGCCGGAGATTTTGATGTTGGATGAGCCGACTACCGGTTTGGATCCGCAGGCACGACACATTCTCTGGGATCGCCTGTTCCGTTTGAAGGAACAGGGCGTGACTCTGGTCATCACCACTCACTACATGGATGAGGCTGAGCAACTGTGTGATCGTCTCGTGGTGATGGATAAGGGCAAGATTATGGCCGAGGGTTCACCGGCGGAACTCATCAAGAAGTATTCGAGCAAGGAAGTATTGGAAGTGCGTTTTGGTTCAACCAAAAATGCCGAGGTTGCTCCGCAAATCGAGAAGCTCGGTGATCGAGTCGAAAATCTCCCGGACCGCATTCTGATTTATAGCGAAGACGGCGAAGCAGTGCTCAAGCAAATTCACAATCTTGGGCTCGAGCCGCAAACTTCATTGGTTCGTCGTAGTTCTTTGGAAGATGTTTTCTTGCGTCTCACCGGAAGACAACTGATCGAGTAATGACAAGTGCCAACAACTGGCAGGGCGCCAGAAAACTAATCAACGTGCAGCGAGCGATTCGTCGCGGTCCGCTCTATGTTGCTGAGCATCGTTTGCGCAATATGTCTAAGTGGATTGTTTCGATGATCGGCTTTGGCATAGGCAACCCGGTGATGTTTCTGCTGTCGGTTGGCATCGGAGTCGGGGCGCTGGTGGACGGCAACCTCGGGCCGAATGGCGTAGACGGTGTTGGCTACTTGACCTTCCTGGCCCCGGCTTTGCTGGCCACAGCTGCTATCCAGGGCGCCATGGACGAAACCATGTTCCCAACTCTGGCTGGCTTTGTTTGGGGCAAAGACTTCTTTGCGATTAACGCAACTCAGATTTCCGGCCGATCGATCGCCATCGGTGTGGTCTTGGCGGCAGGCGTTCGTTGCTCGTTGAGCGTGCTGCTGTACGAGTTGATTTTGGCTTTGTTTGGAGCGGTATCGCTAGCTTCACTCCCGGCGTTGACGCTGTCGTCGATTCTTGCCGGTATGGCATTTGGTGCCGTGATGCTTATGGGTGCTTCGTTCGTGAAGCAGGACGACGGAATCTTTGCAGTGGTCAACCGCTTTGTGATCACTCCGATGTTTATGTTCTCTGGAACCTACTATCCACTCGCGGTATTACCTATTTATTTGCAGTGGATCGGTTGGATCTCACCGATGTGGCATGCCACCGAAATTGGCAGAAATCTGAGTTACGGCCACCAGGTTGAACCCTGGTTGCTCTGGATTCACTATGCGTATCTCGGTTTGATGTTGGTGGTTGGTGTGCTGATTGCAAGTTGGCAGTTCACTAGGCGGTTGGCGAAATGAGCATGATCGGTGCCGGCCTAGACTCTGCAATCGCAATTGCCGAACGTCGTCGCGGCAGACTTGGTGCGAGTGTTTACTCGGGACGAATGCGGATGTTGTTGCAACGCAACCTTTTTGCACTTCGTACTTCAACCTGGATGGTGGTTGCCTCAGGTTTCTTCGAACCGATTTTCTATCTGGCTGCTTTTGGTTTTGGTCTCGGTGGAATGATCGGCGGAGTAACCGATGGCAATGGCAACGCGGTTCCATATGCCGCTTACATTGCTCCGGCGCTGTTGGCGACATCGGCCATGAATGGCGCGATTTATGACTCCACCTGGAATGTGTTCTTCAAAATGCATTTCGCCAAGTTTTACCAAACCGTCTTGGCCACTTCGATTGGCACTCTAGACGTTGCACTCGGTGAGATCACCTGGGCGCTGCTGCGAGGTGCTGCCTACGCTGCTGCCTTCATGGCTGTGATGATGCCACTCGGGTTGATTCCAAGCTCGCTCGGCTGGCTGGCGATTCCCGGTGCTGTGCTGGTCGCTTTCGGCTTTGGATCATTTGGAATGGGAATTACTTCTTACTTCACGAGCTTCCAGCAGATGCAGTGGATCAACATGGTTCTGTTGCCGATGTTCCTGTTCAGTGGAACTTTTTATCCGCTATCCGTTTATCCGCAGTGGCTGCAGTCCGTGATTCAGGCGCTACCACTTTGGCAGGCAATCACTCTCGAGCGATCGCTGACACTGGGCACTGTTGGTTGGGACACCCTCGGCCACGTTATTTACTTCGTGGTGATGATTGTGGTGGGTTTGACCTTTACTACACGCCGTTTGACTGCTTTGTTTTTGAAGTAAAAACTAAGCGTCTACAGTCATGCCAAGAAGCACGGCAACGCAAAGGTTAATCACGGTTAGTAGACCAATGGTTGGTACTACCCACTTTGGAGTGGTTTCCTTTTTGTTGAAGGTGTAAGCGATGAAGAAAATCGCGGTGATAATCGCGCTCTTGATGCTGATTGAAATCGGGTTGACGTGCTCACCGTTTGCTGGAAGCAAACCGGTCATGATGATTCCTGCGCCAAATGCAAGCCATGATCCGTGCAGGATGCTTGGCAATACTTTTGCGCCAGTCTTAAATTCTTTGGTCTGGCTCAGAACGCCAGTCATGATTGAAGCGAAACCTAGAAGGTGAAGGACGAGAAGAACTCTGATAGCAATTTCCATTATTTGAGTCTAGCCATGGTGATGGCAGCCTCAACGGCTTCGCGTCCCTTGTCTTCCTTTGACTTTGGTAGGCCGGCGCGGTCCAGCGCCTGCTTCTCGTTGTTCACGGTAAGCAGTCCGAAGCCCACTGGAATACCGGTGTCGAGTTGCACGCGGTTGAGACCGTCGGTGGCTGCGCGGCACACGTACTCAAAGTGCGGGGTGTCACCCTCGATTACGCAGCCAAGCACAATTACAACTTCGGCGCCCTGATCAATTGCATAGGCCGCAGCCAGTGGCAATTCGAAGGCACCAGGAACCCGCCACACTTCGTAGGTGTCGTTACCCGCTTCTTTCAGTGCACGTTCGGCACCGGTAAGTAGTCCGTCGGTGATGTTGCTGTGCCAGCTGGTAACAAGTACTGCGATTTGCAAACCGCTTGCATCGATTTCTAGCTTTGGTGCGTTTCCTGCCAAGATTATGCCTTTGGAATCATGTGACCCATGCGATCACGTTTGGTGGTTAGGTAGTTTTCGTTTTCAACAGCGAGACCAACGATCACCGGAATATATTCGTTCACCTTGATACCAGCTTTTTCCAAGAAGTCACTCTTGGCTGGGTTGTTGGTCATCAAACGGACGCTCTTTACTCCGAGGTCGTGCAAGATTGCAACCGCTGCTCCATACTCGCGGTTTTCACTTGGAAGACCGAGAGCTAGGTTGGCATCGACTGTGTCGTAACCCTTTTCCTGGAGTGCGTATGCCTTCAACTTGTTTAGCAAACCAATGCCGCGACCTTCTTGGCCGCGAAGATAAATTACAACACCACCTTCTGGGTCGTTTGCAATCTGATCGAGTGCGAAGTCCAGCTGAGGGCCACATTCGCACTTGAGTGAACCGAAAGCTTCACCGGTGATGCATTCGCTGTGCATGCGCACGAGCACGTTCTCGCCGGTTGGGTTGCCCGACACCAGAGCCACGTGATCTGCTGTGGTCTTGGTGTCGTAGTAGCCACGCAAACGAAGTGGTCCGTGTGTGGTTGGAACATTGGCCTCCGCCTCAAAGCGAATGCGATTGTCCGGGTTCAAATCCTGTGGGATTGGGTGGCTGTCTAAGTGCTCCGCGAGCTGCTCGATAGTGATCACAGGAAGGTCAAACCTTAAACCGGTCTCAATTAGTTCCGGAAGACGCATCATTTCTCCGTCTTCGCGAACCATTTCACCAATCACGCCAACCGGGTTCATTCCGGCCAGTTTGAGCAGGTCAACTGTGGCCTCGGTGTGGCCCGGACGCACGCGCACTCCGCCAGCATGAGCACGAAGCGGCAACATGTGGCCAGGGCGGATAAGGTCGCCAGGGCCAGAGTTCGGGTCGGCCAACACGTGGGCGGTATTCGCGCGGTCGGCGGCGCTGACACCGGTAGAGATACGGTTGGTGGCATCCACAGTGATTGTGTACTTGGTGCCGTGTGGGTCCCGATTCTGGTTAGTCATCAACGGGAGCTCGAGCTCATTGGCGCGCGACTCTTCCATAGGTACGCAGAGGAAGCCGGTGGTGTGACGCACGATCCAGGCAATCCACTCCGGCGAGGCTAGCTCGGCAGAGATGATGGCATCGCCCTCGTTCTCGCGGTCATCGGCATCGGCAACTAGCACCGGCTTGCCGGCACGCAGCGCGTCTAGCGCCTGCTCAATTGTCGAAAGTTCCATTACATACCCCTTGCTTCGAGCAAACGCTCGATGTGTTTGGCCATTACATCGGCCTCGACGTTGACTTTGTCGCCCACGGCCTTTGAGCCGAGAGTGGTTACTGCCAAAGTTTCTGGAATCAAGCTCACGCCAACGTAGTCTTCGCCCAATTCATTCACGGTTAGTGAAACACCATCGAGTGTGATCGAACCCTTGTAGACCACATACTTCATTAGTTCGCGTGGAATGCTGATGCGCAACCATTCCCAGTTCTCACTCGGGTTACGTGAAATGATTTCGCCAACACCGTCAACGTGACCCTGCACCACGTGTCCACCGAATCGAGTTTCTGCGGTCATCGCGCGCTCGAGGTTAACCGGGTCGCCAACTTTGATGCTGCTCAAGCTGGTCTTGTCCAAAGTTTCTTTCATCACGTCTGCGGTGAATTCTCCGTTACCGAATTCGATCACTGTCAAACAGGTGCCGCAAACCGAGATGCTGTCGCCGCGATGTGCATCGCTAGTGACCAGCGGGCCTTCGATGGTTAGTCGCACGGCGTCGCTCTGCTGTTCGATTGCCTTTACGCGTCCGAGTTCTTCGATGATTCCGGTAAACATTTATTTCTCCTTATGGATGGCGCGAAGCAAAATGTCTTCGCCCAAAGTTTTGGTTTCGATGAAGTGAAGCTGCACTGCTTCACTGATGGTGGTTACGCCGATGTTCTGGATGGCAGTCTTGGAACCGCCGATTAGCTTCGGGGCTAGGTAAATCAGGAACTCATCGGCAAGGCCGAGGCGAATAAGCTCGCTCTGCAGGGTGGCGCCGCCTTCCACGAAAACCTGGCGGATGCCGCGTGAGTAAAGGGTTTCAAGCGCTCCGGGTAGGTCGTGAGTCTTGAGCTGAATAGTCTCGGCATCACTGTTGAACACTCGCGAACTAGGGGAGAGTTCGCGCTCTCCGATTACAACGCGCAGCGGTTGAGTTTCGTAAAGCGAACCATCAGGTTTGCGAGCGGTGAGTTCCGAGTCGTCGAGTGCGATCGTGTTGGTGCCGACGATTATCGCTTGCGACTTTGCACGGCGAGCATGAACATCTTCGCGAGCAACGTTTCCGGTAATCCACTTTGAAGTTTTATCTTCTGCAGCAACGCGTCCGTCGATGGAGGACGCGTACTTGATCACTACGTATGGTCGTTGTTCAAACTTGTTGATGATCCACGGTTTCAAAATTGGCAGGTACTCGTCGGCAAGAATCGGACCGATTACTTCGACACCTGCTTGTTCGAGAGTGAAGCGTCCGCCACCTTCAGTGTTACCCGGATCAAATGCTGCAAAAACTACGCGCTTGATGCCGGCAGCAATCAGCGCCTGAGCACATGGTCCGGTGGTGCCGGTGTGATTGCACGGTTCGAGAGTGACAATTGCTGTCAAACCATTTGCATCAGAAATTTTTGAGAGTGCGTCGACCTCAGCGTGTGGTGTTCCAACACCGCGGTGCCAACCTTCTGCAACGATTGTGCCGTTGTCGTCGATCAGAACTGCACCAACGCGAGGGTTTGCATTAAATTCGGGTGCGTTTAGCGACAGTTCAATTGCGCGACGCATTTGCGATTCGTACATTGCCCGTCCTATTCACCTGGAATGAACTTCAGGGACGACGGGATAGGGGCAGCAACGCGCGAGCGAGCCAACCCGGTTCTTCTCCCATCCGGACTTTAACCGTCGGCTCTGGAATTTCACCAAATCAACCGCCTGGGTTACCCCAGTCGGGTCGCGGGCTATAACCGCCGGCTCAGATTTTCACTGACCCCGAAGAACTTTGTTGCTTTGTAATCCTTACAGATAAGTCGGTGGTGGGCAAAGTTATTCCGGCTGTGCTATGGTCATACCGAGATAGATAATCAATACTGAATAGGTATTCAAATGACTGTTTTAGCCGCTAATCCAGTGGATGTTGCCGCTTGGGGCGAACTTCGATCCCAGCTAAACACTGCCGATTCAAACCGCAAGGCTGAGCTACTGGCCAACCAGGCTCGTCTTGCCCGTCGTCAAATCATTCAGATGATCGACGGCGCCGGTCAGGGTCACATCGGCGGTGACTTCAGCGTGATCGACGTTATGACCACACTGTTCAGCGCGGTGCTCAACATCGATCCGGCTAACCCAACCATGGACAATCGCGACCGATTCATACTGAGCAAGGGGCACTGTTCGGCGGCACTTTACACAACCTTGGCGTTCAACGGTTTCTTCGATCGTGCCGAGCTCTCAACTTTTATGGCTCCTTACTCTGCACTCAACGGCCACCCGAACCGCAACAAGGTGCCTGGCGTGGAAACCAACACCGGGCCACTCGGTCACGGATTGCCAGTCGGGGTTGGTACTGCAATTGCAGCCAAGTTGAAGAAGACCGGCGCTCGTACTTTCGTGATTCTCGGCGATGGAGAAATGCAAGAGGGAAGTAACTGGGAGGCGCTGATGAGTGCCGCTCACTTCAAGCTCGATAACTTAACTGCGATTGTTGACCGCAACCGTTTGCAACAGGGTGCACGCACCGAGGACACCAACGGACTGGATCCACTCGACGAAAAACTTGCCGCCTTTGGTTTGGAAGTTCGCGAGATTGATGGGCACGATTTTGTTGCACTATTGAAGGCGCTCGAGCCATCAACCACCGGCAAGCCGGTAGCAATTATTGCTAATACCAAAAAAGGTAAAGGCGTTTCATTTATCGAAGATCGCGTTGAGTGGCATCACAAGGTGCCTTCGAAAGATCAGGTAGTACAGGCCTTGGAAGAATTGTCATGAGTGCACCAACCGCAAACAGTTACCTAATCGACGGCGTTGAACTTCCGGTGTTCGATAACCGAGTTGCATTCGCCAACACACTGATTGAACTCGCACGAACAGATGAGCGCATCGTTGCAGTTTGCAACGACTCCGTAGGTTCGAGCAACCTCGGTGGCTTCCGCGAAGAATTTCCAGATCGACTGATCAACGTTGGAATTGCAGAGCAGAACATGGTGGGTGTTGGTGCCGGTTTGGCAAACGCCGGAATGATTCCATTCGTTTGCGCTGCCGGCCCATTCCTCTCAGGACGCGCCACCGAGCAGGTAAAGGCCGATGTTGCCTACAGCTACTTCCCGGTGATTCTTTGCGCGATGAGCCCCGGTATGGCATACGGCGAGCTTGGTCCAACCCACCACTCGGTTGAAGATCTCAGCTGGATGCGTGCCCTGCCAAACCTCGACATCGTGATGCCGGCCGATGAGCTTCAGACTCAGCAGGCAGTGCGCTGGGCAGTAGACGCTGGCCGTCCGGTTTACCTTCGCGTTGGTCGCCACAAGGTGCCTAACCTGGTTGCCGATGGCACACCATTCACCCGCGGTGCATTCGTTGAGATGACCAGCGGAAATGATGTAACCATCATTGCTGCCGGAAGCATGGTCTCTCGTGCCATCGCAGCGGTTTCAATCTTGAAGCAGCAGGGCGTTAGCGCACGAGTTCTCAACGCAACCTTCATTGCTCCACTTGATGTGGAAGCAATCAAAAAAGCGGCTAAAGAAACTCGCGGCATCGTGACAGTTGAAGAAGCTAACGTTGCTGGCGGACTTGGTGCTGCAGTTGCATCTGTGCTTGGCACACTCGAGGGTGCATCACGAGTGCCACTTCGTATCGTTGGTACCGATGACTGGTCACCGACGCTAAGCACCGATGCTCTTTACACACACTTCGGTTTGACTGCGGAGAACATCGCGCAGCAGGTGAATGAGGTTCTTGCTCGTGACTAATACTCAGCAACTCATTCTTGCGATTGACCAGGGTACTGGTTCGACCAAGGGGTTGCTGGTTACGACCGGCGGTAAAGTTTTCGCACAGCACAGCGAGAACATCAGTATTGAATCACCGCAGTCCGGCTGGGTGCAGCAGGATGCAAAGGAAATTTGGGCTTCGGTAGTTAAGTGCATCGATGCACTGATGGACGTCGCCGGTGAAAACCAAGTTTTGGGATTGGCGATTACCAATCAGCGTGAATCTGCCATCGCCTGGGATAAAACCACGGGTGAACCAATTGGACCGATGCTCGGTTGGCAGGATCGCCGCACGGTCAGTCGCCTTAGTGATTTCACCGAACAGCAGAAAACCGAGATTCGCGAAATCACCGGCTTGCCACTAGACCCAATGTTTAGTGCGCTCAAGTTTGAATGGTTGCTCGCCAATCATTCGGCCAATGATATCGCGCTCGGCACCATGGACAGCTGGCTGCTTTTCAAGCTAACCGGGCAGCACCGCATCGAGCTAGGCAATGCCAGCCGCACTCAGCTATTAGACATCCACACCGGTGGCTGGTCAGCGGAACTTACCTCTCTATTCGACATCCCAACCGCTGCTTTGCCTGAGCTGGCAGCCAGCGACGCTGTCTCTGCCGAGATTGTCACCACTAAGTCGGCAGGGCTCAAGGTGCTGGCAGTACTGGCCGACAGCCACGCTGCACTTTTTGCCCACGGCAGCAACATCAAGGCCACCTTCGGCACCGGCTCAAGCATCATGGCACTCACCAAACAGCCGGTTGAAGCACCAGGTCTGGTGCAAACCGTTGCCTGGGCCACCGAAGCCCATGGCATCACCACGGCACTCGAGGGAAACATTTTGTCTTCCGGTTCTACCGTGGTTTGGTTGGCCGAGTTACTTGGCAGCACTCCGGCAGAATTGGCCAACATTGCAATCGGTGCAAAACCAACCGATGTGAATTTGGTGCCGGCCTTCGGTGGGCTGGGTGCTCCATGGTGGGATGCCGATGCTCAGGGTGTAGTCACCGGGCTGACTCTGGCTGCTTCGCGAAGTGAATTGGCTCGAGCCGCATTCGAATCTATCGTTTTGCAAATAGACGATGTGATTGATGCGGTCGAATCTGCGACCGGCGAAAAAATCGTCGAGGTGAATGTTGACGGTGGTCCAACCAGTAACGAGTGGTTGATGCAACTGATGGCAGACTATTCACAACGCAAAATCATCAAGAACGATATTCCAGAATTGAGTGCAATTGGTGTGGCAATGCTTGCCGGCAAATTAAGCAGTGCGGCAAACACCACAACTTACACTCCGCAAATTTCAGCCAGCTCAGCGGAAAGCCGAAAGGCGAGCTGGCTTGAATCCGTTAAAAAATCCAGAATGCAAAGGAGCAACTAATGTCAAACATCAAATTCGGTGCCGGTATCTGGCACTTCGCGAATTATGTCGACCGCTACGCGACCGACGGCTACGGCCCTGGCATTAGCCTGCCGGATGCAATTGATATGGCTGGCGCGGTTGGCGATCTATCCGTGGTTGACCTCAACTGGCCGTTTGTTGATCCAGAGCTTTCGCACGACGAGGTAAAGGCTGCGCTTCAGCGCAACAACCTCGGCGTGATCGGAATCACCCCTGAGATTTACAATCGTCAGTTCTCAAAGGGTGCATTCACCAACCCAGATCCTGGCGTACGCCGTGCTGCTCACGAGCTGGTTACCCGCGCTGTTGGCGTGGTCAAGGACTTCGGCGCGAGCTACGTGAAGCTCTGGCCAGGCCAAGACGGCTGGGACTACCCGTTCCAGGTGGACCACCACAACCACTGGAAGCTAGCCCAGGATGGCATCGGTCAGCTGGCTGCTGAGAACCCAGATGTGAAGTTCGTCATCGAGTACAAGCCACGTGAACCTCGCGTGAAGATGACCTACGACTCAGTTTCTCGCACCCTGCTCGGCATCGAGAAAATCGGTTTGCCAAACATCGGAATTTTGCTCGACTTCGGTCACGCTCTTTACGGTGGAGAGTCACCCGCAGATAGCGCTCAGTTGGCCATCGACTACGGACGTCTATTCGGCATGGACGTAAACGACAACCTTCGTGGTTGGGACGACGACCTAGTTGCCGGCACAGTGCACCCGATGGAGCTTTTCGAATTCTTCTACGTGCTTCGCAAGAACAACTGGGAAGGGGTTTGGCAGCTTGACCAGTTCCCATTCCGTGAGAACCACGTTGAAGCGGCAAAGATGGCTATCGAATTCCTAAAGGCAGTTGATCGCGGACTGGATCGACTCGACTTCAAGAAACTTCAGGAAGCACAGTCACGTCATGATGCGGTTACCGCTGGTCGACTTGCTCGCGAAGCACTAATGGGTTTCTAAAAAGTAACTAGTAACTATGCAAAATCTCAGTACTAGCGAACTCGCGCTCATTACTAAAGTCTCACGACTTTACTATGAGCAGAAAATTCGCCAACCAGAGATTGCCAAGCGTCTAGAAATATCTCAATCGCGCGTATCTCGACTGCTAACTCAGGCAGTCGAGATTGGCGTGGTTCGAATCACAATAATTTCGCCGACTTCGGTTTACCCCGAACTAGAAGAGCAGCTCAAATCCAAGCTCGGTTTGCGAAACGTAATCGTGGCACATGTTGACGACGACAGCGAAGAAAGTGCACTAAGCGCAATCGGATCTGCTGGTGCAAACTATTTGGAAACTACGCTGAGTGGCACCGATCGAATTGGTTTGAGTTCGTGGTCTTCCACTTTGCTTGCCGTGGTCGATGCAATGGCTCCAGGTGCTTCAAAGGCTCGGGAGTTCATTCAGATTCAGGGTGGCGTTGGCAACCCGACCGCTCAGGTGCAGGCCACCAGGTTGACTGATCGTTTTGCCTCGGTGACCGGCGGCGAGGCCAAGTATTTGGCGGCGCCTGGCGTGGTGGCCAACAAGGCGGTTCGCGATGGCCTGTTTGAGGATCCGTATATCGGCCAGGTAGCCAAGGACTGGAACGAGCTAACCGTTGCCCTGTTAGGTATCGGCGCTCTCGAGCCTTCTAAGCTGCTCAAGGATTCGGGTAACACGCTGAGCGATGAGGATTTGAGTTCGCTGCGCGCTGCACAGGCGGTTGGCGATGTTTGTCTGCACTATTTTGACGCCGCAGGAAAGCCGGTGGAGTCTGCCCTTGATGATCGTGTGATTGCGATCTCTGCAAAACAGTTGCTAGCCATTCCGCGACGAATTGGTTTTGCTGGCGGTAAGCGAAAAGTTGATGCCATCTTGGCGGCCGCTAAGGGCAACTGGATTGATGTTCTGATTACCGATTCGGCTACAGCCGAGGCGCTACTTAACGCGCGGTAACAAAACCGATTCGCTCGTAGACCTTAGCCAACGTGTCTTCTGCTTGCGCGTTTGCGCGAGCGGCACCCTCGGCCAATAGGTTATCTAGTTCGGTTTGGTCGGCCAATAATTCTTCCGCTCGATTGCGAATCGGTTCAATCACAGCAACCACTGCATCGGCAATCGTGGTCTTCAAGGTTCCATAACCTTCGCCGGCGAATTCGGCAACCGCAGCATCGATGGTCTTGCCGGTGATTGCAGAGTAGATGCCGAGCAGGTTACTTACGCCTGGCTTTGCTTCGCGGTCGAAACGAATTTCGCCATCGGTATCGGTAACAGCAGACTTGAACTTCTTTAAAATTGTTGCGTTGTCGTCCATGATGTTGACTAAGCCCTTTGGATCACCAGACTTTGACATCTTGGCTTCAGGGTTTTGCAGATCGTAAATCTTTGCGGTCTCTTTGAGGATGTGCGCCTCTGGCAAAACAAAAGTCTGACCGAAACGTGAGTTGAAGCGAGTTGCCAAGTCACGAGTTAGTTCGATGTGCTGACGCTGGTCTTCGCCAACCGGCACTGCCTTTGGCTGGTAAAGCAGGATGTCTGCCGCCTGAAGAATTGGGTAGGTGTAAAGCCCAACCGATGCAGAGTCCACACCGTTCTTTTGAGTCTTGTCTTTGAACTGAGTCATGCGACCGGCTTCACCCATGCCAGTGATGCACTGCAGCACCCAGGCCAGCTGCGCATGAGCTGGAACGTGCGACTGCACAAATAGTGCCGACTTATTGTGGTCGATTCCGGCAGCCAAATACTGAGCGGCGGTGCGACGAGTGTTGGCGCGAAGCTCCGCTGGGTCCTGTGGCACGGTTATCGCGTGTAGGTCCACAATGCAGTAAAAGGCGTTGTAATCATCCTGCATGGCAGCCCAGTTCACTAGCGCGCCAAGGTAGTTGCCGAGGTGCAGGGAACCAGCCGATGGCTGCATTCCGCTTAGGAGATTGGGCTTAGTCATAAAGACAGTCTAAATGTCGTAGTTCACAACTACTGGAGCGTGGTCGCTCCATCGTTCTTCATATGTCGGCGCGCGATGAACCGAGTAATCCACCGCCAGCTTCGCGAGCTTTGGAGTGACCAGTTGGTAATCGATGCGCCAGCCGGTGTCGGTGGTGAAGGCCTGACCTCGGTTTGACCACCAGGTATATGGGCCAGCCACATCGGGGTGGAACTTTCGGCCGAGGTCGATCCAACCCTGGTAGTTCATGAATTCGTCGAAGTAGGCACGCTCTTCAGGCAAGAAGCCAGAGTTCTTGAGATTGCCCTTCCAGTTTTTGATGTCGAGCTCGGTGTGGCCAACATTTAGATCGCCAAGCACCAAAACTAGTTCACCAGACTCTAGCAATTGCTTCATGCGCTTCTTCATGGCGTCCAAGAATTTGTACTTCTCGATTTGTTTCGGGGTATCAACTTCACCAGCGTGCACGTAAACGCTGATCACGGTGATTTTATTGCTGCCGATTTTGAAATCGGCTTCGAGCCATCGTCCTGCGCTGTCAAAACTCTTCGGCCCGAATTCTTTGCGCGAGTCAAGCGGTTTGATTTTGCTCAACACGGCAACTCCGGCACGCCCCTTAGCGGTGGCGGCGTCGTGGAGAATGTGCCATTCGCCGGTCTCGGTGAATAGGCGCACTAGATCTTCGGTCTCGGCTCTCACCTCTTGTAGCGCGAGGATGTCTGGCTGAGTTTTCTCTAGCCAATCCGCCATTCCATTACGAAAGGCAGCGCGAACGCCATTGACGTTTACCGAAACTATTTTTGTGGGCACCTGCCCAGTTTAGAGTTTCACCTTTAGCGCGGTGCCCGAAACGGTGAGAGTGATTTTGGTGAGACCGCGTGGGGCCGGGCCACCGGTTACTGCGCCGGTGGTGGTGTCGAACGAAGCTCCGTGACGGTTACAAACTACGTTGCTTCCGTTCATGCCGCTGAGTGGTGTTTGCTCGTGAGTGCAGTATCCGTTGAATGCCTTGAAGACGCCCTTCTTAGGTTGAGTAACCAAGATCGGTGTGCCGGCAACGTTGTACATCTTGCCGCTCTTCACTGCGATGTCTGTGGTCTTGCCGATTGTGTAAGTCTTGGCAGCTGCAAGTGCAGCATCTCCGGTGCCGGCCAAGCCGATGGTGGCTAGCACTCCAGCAATACCGGTTAGTAGGGCACGGCGATTAATGCCGCCTTCGATCTTTGAAGCGTTTGTTTCGCATGCACCTGAGCAATTTTCCATTCGTCCAAACTAACCCGCCGGGCAAATAAAAAACCTCCGAACCGCTCAAACTGTGAGCAAATTCGGAGGTTTCTTGTCTGAGGATTACGGGCGGCCGCGGAGTATGGCCTGCTTTACTTCTGCGATTGCCTTGGTCACCTGGATGCCACGTGGGCAAGCCTCGGTGCAGTTGAAGGTGGTGCGGCAGCGCCACACACCCTCTTTATCGTTCAGGATGTCGATGCGAACCTCAGCAGCTTCATCGCGTGAGTCGAAGATGAAGCGGTGTGCGTTTACGATGGCGGCTGGGCCGAAGTACTGACCATCGGTCCAGAACACTGGGCACGAGGTAGTGCAGGCAGCGCAAAGAATGCACTTGGTGGTGTCGTCAAACTTAGCGTGGTCTTCAGCGCTCTGTAGTCGTTCCTTCTGCGGCTTGTCGCTGGCAATTAGGAACGGCTTGATGTCGCGGTAGGCCTGGTAGAACGGGTTCATGTCGACCACTAGGTCTTTTTCAACTTCTAGACCCTTGATTGGCTCAACATAAATTGGCTCGTCAATGTTTAGGTCTTTGATCAAAGTCTTGCAAGCTAGGCGGTTGCGTCCGTTGATGCGCATTGCATCTGAACCACAAACACCGTGAGCACATGAACGACGGAAAGTTAGCGAGCCGTCCTGTTCCCACTTGATCTTGTGAAGTGCATCTAGCACGCGGTCGGTGCCGTGAACTTCAACGTCGAAGTCTTGCCACTTTGCTTCTTGTCCATCTTCAGGATTGAAGCGACGAACAAACAGAGTAACTGTGAAAGACGGAACTACTCCGATTTCGGTTTCTGCTACTGCGGTTGACATTAGTACTTACGCTCCATCGGCTTGTAGTTGGTGATGGTAACTGGCTTCCAATCGAGATCGATGTTGCCAGCAGGCTTCTTGGTTTTCTTGTTGGTGCGATATGCCATTGAGTGCACCATGAACTTCTTGTCGTCGCGAGTCTCGTAGTCTTCACGGAAGTGACCTCCGCGAGATTCACGACGCTCACGTGCGGTGAACGCAAGCACCTCGGCGAGGTCTAGCAAGAAGCCAAGTTCGATTGCCTCTAGTAGGTCGGTGTTGAAACGCTGACCCTTGTCTTGCACTGTGATGTTCTCGTAGCGCTCGCGCAACTCGGCAATCTTGTCGAGAGCCTCGTTCAGTGAATCCTCGGTGCGGTACACCTGGGCATTCTTGTCCATGGTGTCCTGAAGTTCTTTGCGAAGAACGGCAACCTTCTCGTTACCCTTCGACTTGCGAACCTTCTCGATCATCTCGATGACCTCGGCAGCAGGGTTAGCCGGTAGCGGCACGAACTCTGCGGTCTTGGCGTATTCGACGGCGTTGATACCGGCACGCTTACCGAACACGTTGATGTCTAATAGCGAGTTGGTACCAAGACGGTTAGCTCCGTGCACTGATACACAGGCGCATTCGCCGGCTGCGTACAAACCAGGAACCACGGTCTTGTTGTCGCTGAGTACCTCGGCCTTTACGTTGGTTGGAATCCCACCCATCGCGTAGTGCGCGGTAGGGAATACCGGAACCGGTTCGGTGTATGGTTCAACGCCAAGGTAGGTACGAGCAAACTCGGTGATGTCTGGAAGTTTCGCATCGATGACTTCAGGCGGTAGGTGAGTGAGGTCGAGTAGTACGTAGTCCTTGTGTGGGCCAGCACCTCGTCCTTCGCGCACTTCGTTTGCCATTGCACGAGCAACCATGTCGCGCGGTGCGAGGTCTTTGATGGTTGGTGCGTAACGTTCCATGAAACGTTCACCAGATGAGTTACGAAGAATTCCACCTTCACCACGTGCAGCTTCTGAAAGCAAAATGCCTAGACCGGCAAGACCGGTT
>Ga0228703_1000521_pt1 | contig 27482 bp, 22 predicted proteins | sample McNCre217_Aug_MG_3_FD_178020 | JGI IMG/M metagenome (GOLD analysis project Ga0228703, IMG submission 178020) | Freshwater microbial communities from McNutts Creek, Athens, Georgia, United States - 29-17_Aug_MG | ecosystem: Environmental > Aquatic > Freshwater > Creek | place: USA: Georgia...
ATGATGGCCGTATCGTACGGCGCGGGGGCTTCCGAGAAACTAAAGCACTGGCCAACTGATCTGGTTGGCGAGGCTGCCAAGAATCCAAAACCAACCATCGATGCGGTAACCGTGGACTTTGTTTTGCACGAATACTTGCCGGCGTTTGTGCTTTTGGTGATTGGCGTATTTGGAACCTATTACCTGCTCGTTGAGCGCGCCCGTGAGTCAGTTAGCGCAGAGGTTGTGGCTTCAAAGCCAGCAGTGGCGCTGGACAAGTTTGTTGCTCCGGCGCAGGTTGCGGCCGCCGCCAAGGTCACCGCAAAGCCTGTTGCAAACGCAACGCCAAAGGCCGCGGTAAAGCCTGCCGCTAAGGCGGCACCCAAGCTTGCGGCTAAGGCTCCGGCCAAGCCTGCCGCTAAGGCGGCACCCAAGCTTGCGGCTCAGGCTCCGGCCAAGCCTGCGGCTAAGGCGGCACCCAAGCTTGCGGCTAAGGCTCCGGCCAAGCCAGCAGCTAAGCCGGCTGCCAAGCTCGCGGCCAAGCCTGCAGCTAAGCCGGCTGCCAAACCGGCACCCAAAAAGTAGTAGCAACAACGTGAGTGGGCGGGGAAACTCGCCCACTTATCTTTACCGAGGATCTGTTTTGAAGTTCAACGCCAAAGGCCTGCTGTTTGATAACGACGGCGTTCTAGTGGACTCGCATCAGGCAGCACTTGATGCCTGGACTCAGTGGGCCAGCGAATACGCGCCTGGCTGGAATTGGGATTCGCCCGAGAACGCCGGCGTGCGTGCCGAAGACAAGGTTCGGTCGTTAGTGCCAGCCGAAAAATTCATTGAGGCAAACGACCGAATCAACCAGCTGGAACAAGACACCGCGCACAACACGTTGGCGCTACCCGGTGCGGTTGAACTTACCAATTCGCTAACGCCAGGCACCTGGACCGTGGTCACCAGCGCCAACGCGAACCTGGGCGGAGCACGCCTGCGAGCGGCGGGCATTCCGGTACCGCAAGAGCTAGTCACGGGCGATCACGTTGAGCGCGGCAAGCCCTTTCCGGATCCGTATTTACTCGGCGCCAAGAACCTGGGGCTTGAGCCCGAGGATTGTGTGGTGTTTGAGGATGCTGCTGCGGGGGTGCAGGCTGCCATCGATGCAGGTGCTGGCCTGGTAGTTGGAGTGAGTGACCGCGCTTTGGAAACCGCAGCCGACATTGTGGTTAGAGATTTGCAGGGAATCACCTTCAATGGTGACGAGTTACATATTCCAGATAAGAACCGTTTGCGTTAGGAGCAACAATGTCTGAAGTTACCTATTACGGAGCCGACTGGTGCCGCGACTGCCGCCGCAGCAAAGCACTGATGGACGCAGCCGGAGTTGAGTACGAGACCAAGGATGTTGAGGCAAGCGCCGAACTGGCGGCCGAAGCCGAGGGCATCTCCGGTCGCAAGAACATTCCGGTGATTGTTTTTGCCGACGGCGAGTTCCTGGTGGAACCAACCGACCCGGATCTCACCGAGGCACTAGCCAAGCGTGGACTTCTGGGCTAGTCTTAATACCGTTACAGTTTCGTAACAAAAAAGTCGTTTGCAACACATCCGTTTAGAGCGGCTCAACCAAGGTGTTTGAGCGTTTGATGTGTCAGTCTTTTCCTCCTCGAGGGCCCGTTTTCTAGGGCGTTTACTTATGTGGGTCTAGCGCAGTTCGACTTTAAGAGAACCGTGCGCCGGGTGCTACTCCCACGCGGCCCACATAACTAAAGAGGAATCAACCATGCCTAAATTTGGCAGTAATGCTTCGCGCCCTGGAGGCGCCGGAGCTCGTAAACCGCGTCACGGCAAGTCCGGCGCACCAACCGGTTCTGGTCACGCTTCGGGCGCACCAAAGGCCCGCGAGGACGGCCGCGGAGGTCGTTCACCAAAGCGCCAGGCCTTCTTTGAGGCAAAGCAGGAGGCACCGCGCGAGCGGGGTCGCTTTGACCGCGATGAGCGTCCAAGTCGCGATGACCGCGCTCCACGCCGTGACTTTGGCGACCGTAACGACCGTGGCCCACGTGGTGGGTTTGGCAACAGCGATGACCGTGGTCCACGCCGTGATTTTGGCGACCGCAATGATCGTCCGGCTCGTGACAACCGCGACGGCGGCCGCAACTTTGAAGACCGTGGCGAGCGTTCGCAGGATGACCGTCGTAAAGACTGGGCACCTCGCTCCGAGCGTCCGGTAGGTCGCGGAGGCGACCGCGACGACCGCGGACCACGCCGCAGCTTTGGTGACCGCGATGACCGTGGCCCACGCCGTGACTTTGGCGACCGCGATGACCGTCCGCGCCGCAGCTTCGGCGACCGAGACGACCGCCCACGCCGCGATTTCGGCGACCGTGACGATCGTCCACGCCGCAGCTTTGGTGACCGCGATGACCGCGGTCCTCGCCGTGACTTTGGCGACCGCAACGATCGTCCACGCAGTGGTTTTGGTAGCCGCGACGAGCGTCGTCCGGACCGTGCCGACCGAGTTGAACGTGACCGCAGCCGTTCGGGCAGCTTTGAGGACCGCCGCAACAGCAACCCAAACAAAAAGGCCTTCTTTGAAGACCAGGTTCTTGAGCGTCTAGAGACCACCGCGGCAGAAGATGTTGTGCTGGTTGAGAGCTTTGGCGAGATGGGTCTGCACGAGCGCCTGGTTACCGCGCTTCAGGGCATGGGTGCCGAGGCTCCATTCCCAATCCAGGCTGCAACCATCCCTGCCGCTATTGCAGGCAACGATGTTCTTGGCCGTGGTAAGACCGGTTCCGGTAAGACCATTGCCTTCACCGTGCCAATCATCACCAAGTTGGTGGCCGGTGGCTCGCAGCCTCGTAAGCCAAACAAGCCACGCGCTCTGATTTTGGCTCCAACCCGCGAGTTGGCAGACCAGATTGACCGCACCGCAAGCCAGCTAGCTCGCGCGGTTGGTTTCTACACCACCACCGTTTACGGAGGCGTGCCTCAGCGCAAGCAGGAGATCTCGCTTAACCGTGGTGTGGACATTTTGGTTGCCACTCCGGGCCGTTTGGAAGACCTCATGGCTCAGCGCATTGTTGACCTCAGCGAAGTTGAGACCATCGTGATCGACGAAGCCGACCACATGTGCGACCTTGGCTTTATTGAGGGCGTGCGCCGCATCATGGCCGCCACCGGCGACAGCCAGAAGCTACTCTTCAGTGCCACCCTTGACCGCGAGGTTGAGGCGCTGGTTCGCGAATTCCTGCCTAACCCATTCACCTACGAAGTTCCAAACGAGGAAGAAGACACCTCGAACATTGTTCACCGCGTTTTGGTGATGCAAGACCAGGACCGCTCCGGCGTTCTGCTGCGTTTGGTTCAGGGCGAGGGCAAGGCAATGATCTTTGTTCGCACCAAGGCAACCGCAGAGAACCTGAGCGAAAGCCTCACCGAGGCCGGCGTTCCAGCTGCTCGTTTGCACGGTGACCTCAACCAGAACCAGCGAAACCGCAACCTCGAGCGCTTTACTCGTGGCCAGGTTCGCGTTCTAGTTGCCACCGACGTTGCCGCTCGCGGTATCCACGTTGACGACATCTCGTTGGTAGTTCAGCTTGACCCACCACTGGAGTACAAGACCTACCTGCACCGCTCGGGTCGTACCGGTCGTGCCGGAAAGCAGGGAACCGTGATCACCATGATCCCTCGCCAGCGCCGCCGCCGCATTGAAGACCTGTTGCACCGCGCAGAGCGTGACGGAATCTTCACCGATGTATGGCCTGGCCACGAACTGCTTGAGCAGCTTGCCGGCCCAATCGCTCCGGCCCCTGTGGTTGAGCTGTTGGACTTTGGCGGAGGCCGTTCGGGTGGTCGCGATGGCGGCCGCGGACGCGGAGACCGTCCACGCGGAAACCGTGGCGACCGCGACCGTTTCGACGACCGCGGCCCACGCAAGAACAACTTTGGCGGTAACGGAAAGGGTCGCTGGGCAGACCGCCCGGCAGGCGACGACCGTCCGCGCAAGAAGCGTTACGCCGACTAACATCGGTGAAATAACCAGCCAACAGAGGCGCAGGTTCCGCAAGGGCTTGCGCCTCTTGGCGTTTGGCGGGTAGACTTATAAACAGCCAAAGACCGCCGGTTTCGGGCGCAGGCAAAACCCTCAAGGATTCCCAGTGTTTCCATGCGTGTTTTGAACGCACCGACGAAGGATCGCAGTAAATGCGGCAACCCGCGCAGGTGTGTGTAGTTCTTCGTGCTTTTGCACGCAAAGCTCCGTGCGTCTGCGCCGGAGCCTTTTTTATTGCCCAGACATTCTGGTTCCTGGGGCTACCGGCAAAATCATCATCCAAGGAGTGCCATGGCGAACAAGGAAGCTACCGTCGCCGAGCTTGCAGCAAAGTTTGCTGGCTCGAACGCGATTGTGCTCACCGAGTACCGCGGACTCACTGTGGCTCAGCTCAAAGAGCTGCGCCGTTCAATCAGTGCCGACGCAACTTACGCCGTAGCAAAGAACACCCTTCTAAAGATTGCCGCTGCTCAGGCTGGCGTGACCGCATTTGACGGTCAGCTGCTTGGTCCATCGGCTATCGCATTCGTTTCTGGAGACCCAGTAAACGTTGCCAAGAAGCTTCGTGACTTTGCTAAGGCAAACCCTCTATTGGTTGTTAAGAGCGGTTACCTAGACGGTAAGGCTCTAACCGCCGATGAGGTTAAGAAGCTTGCTGATCTCGAGACTCGTGAAGTACTGCTGGCCAAGGCCGCAGGCGTCTTCAAGGCCTCGCTATTCAAGGCTGCTTACGTATTCAACGCTCCGCTTGCACAGGCAGTCCGCACCGTGGACGCACTGCGCGCGAAGCAAGAATCCAACTAATCACCCCTTTTTCACAAAAATCCATTCAGGAGAAATCAAATGGCAAAGTTGACCACCGACCAGCTCATTGACGCGTTCAAGGAGCTTTCGCTCATCGAGCTAAGCGACTTCGTTAAGAAGTTCGAAGAAGTATTCGAAGTAACCGCGGCTGCACCAGTTGCAGTTGCTGCAGCTGCACCAGCAGCTGGCGCAGGCGAGGCAGCAGAGGAGAAGGACTCGTTCGACGTTGTTCTTGAGTCTGCTGGCGACCAGAAGATCCAGGTTATCAAGGAGGTTCGTGCACTCACCAACCTCGGCCTGGGCGAGGCTAAGGCCGTTGTTGACGGTGCACCTGCAAACGTTCTTGAGGGCGTTAACAAGGACACCGCTGAGAAGGCAAAGGCTGCTCTTGAGGCTGCCGGCGCAAAGGTTGTTCTTAAGTAATTTCGTTACACCTGTTACAAAACCCGTCCTGTTCGCAGGGCGGGTTTTGTGCTTTAACGGCCATCGATGATTGTTGCACTATAGAGGGCTTGCAAACGCCAATCGGGCAAGCGCTGAACTGCCGCCAACGCTAGGCTGGCAGCATGAGAATCTTGCTTATTGGTGCCGGTGGTGTTGGCGACGCGATTGCCAAAGTTGCGGCTCGCAGAGACTTCTACGAAGCCTTTATTGTTGCTGATTACGACCTAACTAAGGCCGAGGCAACCATCGATTGGATTGCCCGCAAGCACGGTGCACAGGTTGCGGAAAAGTTTGCCCCCGCACAAATTGACGCCAGTGTTGCCGCCAACGTAACCGAGTTGGTGCGCGCAGTGGATGCCACCCACGTAATTAACGCTGTTGAACCAAAGTTTGTGCCAACCATTTTTAGCGGAACTTTCACCGCAGGGGCAAACTATGTTGACATGGCCATGAGCCTGAGTGAGCCACATGAAACCGACCCGTTCCACAAGACCGGAATCAAGCTTGGCGACGCCCAGTTTGCCGTGAACGAGCAGTGGGAACGCGCGGGGCTTTTGGCGCTGGTTGGTGCCGGCGTTGAACCGGGTCTGAGCAACATTTTTGCCCGTCACGCAGCCGAAAATCTGTTTAGTGAAATTGAAGAACTCGGAACCAGAGACGGCGCCAACCTGGTAGTTCGTGACGAAGACGGCAACGAAATTTTTGCCCCAAGCTTTAGTATCTGGACCACCATCGAGGAATGTTTGAACCCACCGGTGATCTACGAAGAGGGCAAGGGTTGGTTCACCACTGAGCCGTTCAGCGAGCCCGAGATTTTTGAGTTCCCCGAGGGCATTGGTGCCGTTGAGTGTGTGAACGTGGAGCACGAAGAAGTAACCATGCTGCCACGAACCATCAAGGCAAATCGAGTGACTTTCAAGTACGGGCTTGGCCGCGAGTTTATTGGAGTTCTAAAGACCCTGCACATGCTGGGTCTCGACCGAACCAAGCAGGTGCGCGTGCGTTCCGGTTCGGGTCCGGTAGACATTGCACCGCGAGACCTGGTAGCTGCAGTGCTTCCGGACCCAGCCAAGATTGGCCCTCACATGGAGGGCAAAACCTGTGCCGGCGTTTTGGTCACAGGTAAAGACATGGATGGCCGTGACCGCGCCACCTACATTTACAACGTGATTGACAACCAATGGGCCATGGATGAATACGAGAGCCAGTGTGTAGTTTTGCAGACTGCCTTTGTTCCGGTTTGTGCCCTTGAACTGATAGCCGCAGGCACCTGGAACGGCCTGGGAGTGTTGGGGCCAGACTCGTTCGAAGCCAAGCCATTCCTTGACCTCTACTCCAGCACTCTGGGCTACGACCAGCGCTGGTATGCCCAGGAACGCTTGCCAGCTAGCCCACTGCGTCACCCATAAGTGCACTAGGGCAAATAGAAAGCGCAGGCCATGGACTACAACGTTGTGGTGATTGGTTCGGGCTTTGGCGGTTCCGTGGCTGCCCTGCGTTTGGCCGAAAAAGGCTACCGCGTGTTGGTCCTGGAGGCCGGTGCACGATTTGCCGACCACGACTTTGCCAAGACTTCTTGGAACCTAAAGAAGTTCCTGTATTTCCCCAGGTTTGGGCTGCTGGGCATTCAACGAATAGACCTGCTGAACAACGTGTTGATCATGAGTGGGGCGGGCGTGGGCGGTGGATCTCTGGTTTACGCCAACACGTTGTATCGACCATCGATGCAGTTTTTTGAAACCGGTAGTTGGGCCGGAATCACCAACTGGCACAGCACCTTGGAACCCTATTACCGCCAAGCCGAGAACATGCTGGGTGTGGTGACCAACCCATTTGAAAGCCCCAGCGATGTTGCAATTCGCAAGGTGGGTGAGCGCATGGGATTTGGCGAAACCTATCGCCCAACTCCGGTTGGCGTTTACTTTGGCGGGGGAGCGGGCGTTGCTGTCGAAGACCCATTTTTCGGCGGCGCAGGACCGGCTAGGCGCGGTTGCACCAACTGTGGCGAGTGCATGACTGGCTGCCGCCACAATGCCAAAAACACTCTGGTGAAAAACTACCTCTACCTTGCGGAGAATCACGGTGTTGAAGTGCGAGCCCTCACCAGGGTTGTGGACTTTGAACGCATCGATGGTGGCTGGCAAATCCAAACCCGCGCAACGGCCCGAGGCGGTTCAAGCGGCACAATTACGGCCGACCAGATTGTGATTGCTGCTGGTGCGCTGGGCACGGCGAAACTACTTCAGCGTGTGCGCGCCGCCGGCCACCTGCCCAACATTAGCGATGCCCTTGGTGCCAATACACGCACCAACTCCGAGAGTCTTTTGGGTGTGGTTTCCAATAACAAGAATCTGGACTTCAGCGGCGGCTCGGCCATCACCAGCAGCATCTATCCCGAACCAGACACCCACATTGAACCCGTGCGTTACGGCAAAGGCAGTAACTTCATGGCGGTGCTGCAGAGTGTGATGGCGAGCGGGGTCAAACCAGACGCAAACGGAAACCACGCGGCCCCCAACCCCGCTCGGCTCTTAGTCGTGACCCTGAAAAACTTGGCACGCCTGCCACGCTTTTACAACCTGCGCCACTGGAGCGAGCGAACGCTCATTTTGTTGGTGATGCAGGCGCGGGATAACTCGCTAACCACGTATCTCAAGCGTTCTTTGCTTGGCGGCAAACGACTCACCAGCAAACAGGGTCACGGCGAGCCAAACCCCAGTTGGGTTCCCGTTGGACACGCCTTTGCGCGCGAGCTAGCCAAGGACATTGATGGCACTCCGGGCGCGGTAACCACCGAGGCGTTTGGAATCCCCATGACCGCGCATTTCTTGGGTGGTGCAACTATTTCAGCCACACCGGAAAACGGCGTTGTTGACCCATACCTGCGAGTGCACGGAGAGCCAGGACTGCACATTTTCGATGGCAGCACTCTTAGCGCAAACCCCGGTGTAAACCCCAGCCTCAGCATTACCGCTCAGGCGGAATGGGCTTGCGCGCACTGGCCAAACATCGGTGAAAAAGATTCGCGGCCAACTCCGGGCGCCGCGTTTGTTGCAGTGCAGCCCGTGCCCCCAAAAAACCCAGCCGTTCCGGCTACGGCAGTTGCTGCGCTGCGGTTGCCGATCCGACCAGTCGGTGGCGGCTCTCAATAGTTTGACCCCAGTAGGTGGCGGCAACAATCAAAGCCGCTCCCAAGGCGCCCAGCGGCCCCATGGCCTCGCCACCAATAATCACGGCAAATACCGTTGCCCAAACCGGTTCAGTGCCCAGCAGGAGGCTGGTGCGGCTTGCGGAGGTGTGACCAATTCCCCAGTTGAGCCCAATGAACCCAAACGCGGTGCACAGCACGGCCAAGAATGCCATCCAGAACCAGTCCACCGAGTTGTAACCCAAAGCGGTTGAAACGGTCTGTGCGGGGTTATAGAGGAACATAATCAGCCCGCTGGTGAGCAACTGCAGCATGGTTAGGTTCACCGGCGATACCGGTTCCTGCTTGGTGGACGTCACATCGGACAAACGCCCAACAGCAACAATGTGGAAAGTGCGGAAAATGGCGGCAAAGACCATCAAAAGGTCACCGATGTTTGGCCTCACAAACCCGTTTCCCGTGACCAACAAAGCCATGCCAACCACAACTAACAGGGTTGCCAAGAAGAACCTGCCAGGCAGCCAATTTCGCTTCCAGGCGCTCTCCAAAATCGGCGTGAGGATGATGCTCACGGAGATGATCAAGCCGGCGTTAGTACTTGAAGTTATTGAGGTTCCGGCGGTCTCAAAAGTCATCACCAACAGTTGGCTCAACCCAAAAACCACACCCATCCAGAGTTCTTTTTTGGTGATCCTGTTGCGAGCCGTAAGGCGGTACAAAGCAATCAGCGCGGCGGCAATCAAGAACCGTAATGAGAGGATGCTGGTCCAAGCCCCGTCTTGACTCAACTGCTTCACAGCAACGTAACTACCACCCCAAACGGCGGCAACTGTTACCAACATAAGGTCGCCGGCGTTGAGGCCTTTCAAATGCGCTCCGGCGCGAGATTGGGTTGCCAACTAGCGCAACTTCTTGGGTAGCACGCGGTCTAGTCGGCCTTGGCTCACAGCCGCGCCAATGATCACCACAACGCCACCCAGAAGCTCGTTCCAGGTCACGGATTCGTGTAGCAGTGCGGCACCAGCCAACACCGCAACCACCGGAGAAAGATACGTGACCGAGTTGGCAATCGCACTACCGCCAATGCTCATGAGTTGGTAGTACCAAATGTACGCAAAACCGGTACCCAGCACGCCAAGAACCAACATGCCGGCCATGGCGGCTATCGATGGCGCAGCAGTAAACAGCGTGCCCGAAAGGTAGATCGGCAACAGTGTGACGGCGGCTAGCAAAACCTGAATGGCAACCTGAACAGTTGTGTCCAACTTGAGCGGCGTGATGTAACGGCGAGCGTATGGCCCACCAAAGCCGTAGAGCATTACCGCACCGATGAGCGCCAAGACCGACATCGGGTCGTTCTGCCCAACACCGTTCCACACCGCAAGCACGGTGAGAACGCCAAGAAGGCCAACGCCCAGACCCAACAGAACCTTGGCCCGAGGAGTTTCCTCACGGAACACCGAAAGGATCACCAGAATCGTGGCGATTGGTGTGGTGGCGTTCATGATGCCTGCGAATGCGCTGGTCACGTGCTGTTCAGCAAATGCAAACAGCACCGATGGCAGGCTGTTCATAAAGAACTGAAGTACAAAAATCTTGAGCCAAATGCTAGCCTGGCGCGGCCAGGCTTTGCGCTGAATGAGCGCGATCAGCGCCATTGGGATTCCACCCAAAACCATGCGCCAGAAACCAACGCCAATGGGGGTAAGAAACGTGTTGCCCAGAGAGATGAACAAGAACGAGCCACCCCAAATGATGCCTACAACGAGGTAAAGGCCAAGCCAGGAGCCGCTCTGCTTTGTCATTGTGACAGCCTAACAAGTTGTTTACCCAATGGCACCTAGAGCATTTACTCAGTTTCAAGAATGCCATCACCGTAAGTTCACATTCGCTTTCTAATGTTTTGCACTGGAGGACTGCAATGAAAAAACAACTTCTTATTGTTGGTGGCGGAGTTTTGGGAACCATGCACGCTTGGCGCGCATTGAAAGCCGGTTATTCGGTGACGCAACTTGAACGAGACTTGGTTCCGGTTAGCGCATCCGTTCGGAATTTTGGCCTTGTCTGGGTTGGTGGCAGAAAGGCCGGAGCCGAACTTCAAGAGGCGCTGCACGCGCGTGAACTCTGGGCCGAGCTGGCTGCCGAGAACCAGTCTTTTGTTTTTAGGCCCAACGGCTCCATTACTATTGCCAGGACTCAAGCCGAATGGAAGGTAATGGAAGAGAGCATGCTCCTTCCAGATGCTACGGAACGTGGCTGGAAACTGCTTAATTCCAAGGAAGTCAAAGAAATAAATCCAGCACTTGGCGGCAACTTCATTGGTGGATTGCACTGTTCGCTAGATGCCGCAGTTGAACCCAATTTGGCGTTGGCAAGCATTCGCCAATACCTGCTTTCACGCGGCGACTACAACTGGATTCCCAACACGCATGTGGTTGAGGTGGCGGATACAGCCAGTGGGGTAAAGGTATCTAGCAACGACGGACGCCACTTCGAGGCGGACTTTGCAATTGTCTGCCCGGGTGCCGACCACAGCACACTTTTTGGTTCAGCCCTGGAAGTTGCCCCTATTCGAAAAGTGCGTTTGCAAATGATGAGCACGGCTCCTCTTGATTCCCAGGTGACCACCTCGGTAGCCGATGGTGACTCACTGCGTTACTACCCCGCCTATGACGTGCCTGCACTCAAGGAGTTGCCGCCACAGGAGCCGGTTGCGGCCCAAGCGGCAATGCAGCTTTTGCTAGTGCAGCGCATTGATGGCACCTTGACGATTGGTGACACCCACGAATACCAAGAGCCATTCGACTTCGCGGTGCGAGAGCCGGAGTACGAATACCTTGCAGAGGTTGCGGCCAGCATCTTGGGCAGGAAGCTGCCACCTATTGTTAGGCGATGGGCCGGCGTTTACAGTCAGCGCACCGATGGTGCCATTTGCGAGCGACAAATGGTTGGAACCAACGTCCTTCTGGTCACAGGCCCTGGCGGAAGAGGTAACAGTCTTGCTCCGGCCATTGCCCACCACTCACTCCTTGAGGCAGGTTTGCTTTGAACATCCAAATGATTGCTTTTGACGTTGCAGGTACCACGGTCATCGATGACGGTTTGGTGATCAAGGCTTTTCAGCGCGCTTTCAACTTTGCCGTTCCTGTGCTCTGGGAGGACCACCAGGAGGAGTGGACCCAGTACGCCATTGACACAATGGGACAGTCCAAAATAGAAGTGTTTACCGCATTGCTTGGTCGTGAAGACCTTGCCGCTCAGGCGAATGCGGCATTTGAAGGGGCGTATCTGGACCTTGTGTTAACGCTAGGCGTGCAGGAAGTACCAGGCGCTGCTCAACTACTAAAAAACTTGCAAGCAGCAGGATTCAAAACTGCGCTCACCACTGGGTTCAGCCGCACCACACTAAACGCAATTCTCAACAAACTCAACTGGCAGGAGCTGGTGAACGCCACGGTAACACCGCCCGAGGTGGGTGCTGGACGTCCGAGTCCAAAAATGTTGCAGCGTGCCGCAGAGTTGTTGCAGGTCACGGATCCCACTCTCTGCCTGGTGGTGGGAGATACTGTGGCCGACGTTGAGGCCGGCTTATCTTTTGGCGCCGGTGCTGTTATTGGCGTGCTTTCCGGTTCTCATTCCGAGGAGCAACTACTAGCGGCGGGTGCAACTGCAGTTGTTAACTCTGTGGCTGATTTAGAAAGCCTTTTGTTCGCCTAAAAGTAAAAACAACTTCAAAGAGTTTTTCAAACTTCTTTACTACCTGCTTGCCTTTTGGTTTACTTTCTGCATTTTCCTTTGATTGAGCCTGACTTAACAGGACTTAAATAAGGAGAGAAAATGAACCTCAAGCGCATTGTTGCAGTGGCCGCGGCCTCTGCAGTTGCACTTGGCATGACCGTTGCAATTGCAACTCCGTCTGCCGCAGCAACCAACTACTGCAAGGTAACCAACCTAAAGGCTGCCGGCGGCATGGATGCCCTAGTTAAGGCTGCCAAGAAGGAAGGCCAGCTGAACGTAATCACCCTTCCACGCGACTGGGCAAACTACGGCGAAGCAATGGACCTTTTCACCAAGGCATTTGGAATTAAGATCAACGATGACAACCCAGACGGTTCGTCGGCATACGAGATCCAGACCATCCAGACCGCACCTGCAGCAAAGCAGCCAGACGTGGTTGACATTGGTGTTGCCGCTCTGAACGGTGTAACCGGCGCAGGCCGCCCATCGTTGTTTGCAAACTACAAGGTTGCAACCTTCAACCACATCCCTACCGAGTGGAAAGACCCAGCGGGAGCATGGTACGGCGACTACCAGGGCATTATTGCTTTGGCATACGACTCTTCGGTTAGCCCAGCGCCAACCAAGATTTCCGACCTAACCAACCCTGCCTACAAGGGCATGATTGCTCTTGGTGGAGACCCTTCGGGTGCGCAGCAGGCATTCATGTCTGTGTTCGCCGCTGCAATTGCCAAGGGTGGATCTGCAACCAACATCCAGCCTGGTATCGACTTCTTCAAGGACCTAAAGAAGAGCGGTAACTTCACCAGCGTGGTTGCAAATGGTGAAAACTACGTTTCGGGTGCTTACAAGATCTCGCTCAGCTGGAACTTCAACGGCCCTGGCGCAATCGCTTCGGCTAAGGCTGCTGGCAAGACCCTCAAGTACGTAATCCCAACCGATGCAGTGCTCGCCGGTACTCCATACATCCAGGCAATCAACAAGAAGGCTCCACACTGTGCAGCCGCTCGCCTCTGGGAAGAGTTTCTTTACTCGGAGAACAAGGGCAAGCTCACCAGCCAGCTCACCAAGGCTGACCTGAAGCTTTCTGGCAGCAAGCTGTTCGCAAAGATCATGGGTGGCCAGAACATCTTTGTTCTTGGTGGAGCAACTCCAATCAACAAGGATGCAATGATCAAGGCAAAGAAGATTGTTGACGGCCCAGCGGGTCTAAACATTCCAAAGGGTGCCAAGATCATCCAGCCAAACCCAGACCAGCAGGACGCCGGCAAGAAGCTCGTTGTAGCTCAGTGGCCAACGCTTTAAATGCAAAAGTCTGAGGCAACTCACCTCGACCGTAAGGGCACCCCTGCATGGGGTGCCCTTACGGGCAGGCTTTTGGGCCTGCTTTTGGGAGTGGCTCCGCTCCTAGTCTTCATGGCTGTTTTCTTCTTCTGGCCGCTTTGGAGCGTGCTGTGGGCATCGTTCCAAGACAACTACGGAACGTTCTCCCTGGGCAACTACATCCAGGTTTTTCAAGAGCCGTACCTGAGCGCTTTCAAGAACAGCATTGGTCTGGGCCTCATCTCCGCCCTCACATCTTCAATCCCAGGCGCCATACTGGCCTACCTCATTGAAAGCCGCGGTAGCGAGCGCTTGCGCCGGCTAGTTGCCTCGGTTTCTAGCGTTTTAGCCAACACGGGAGGCGTTCCACTCGCCTTCATGTTCATTGCCGCTTTCGGCATGGAGGGCTCGGCCACCATGCTGCTCAAAAATCTTGGCGTAAATATTTACGCAGGCGATTTCACGCTGTTTTCGTTCACCGGAATCGTATTTGTCTACACCTACTTTCAGATCCCCATGATGGTGATTGTGTTCTCTCCCGCCGTGCACGGAATCCGAAGGGAATGGCAAGAAGCCGCCAGAAATCTTGGCGCAAGCCGCCTCCAGTTTTGGAGCAACGTTGGCATTCCACTAATTTTCCCTAGCTTCATTGCGTCATTCCTGTTGCTGTTTGCGAGTGCATTCTCCGCGTTCGCAACGGCTCGAGCCATGAGTTCGGGAACCATTGCACTGGTGCCACTGATGATTGGCAATCTGGTGGACGGCAACGTATTTGTTGACTCGTTCAACCTGGGCAAAGCGCTGGCAATGGGCATGGTTGTGGTGTCTGCTCTCGCCATGATTCCCTACCTAATCATTCAACGCCGCGCTGCGAGGTGGCAGGCATGAGAAATCTAAAACTAGCCAGCCTGCCAATGTATTTGTCTTTGGTAGTTGCAGCCGTTTATGTGTTGCTGCCTTTGCTCTCGGCCGCCGAGTTTTCTCTGCGGCAACCAGCCACGCACAACTATGGGCTCAAACACTACATCTGGTTCATTGAGCTGCCAGACTTTGCTCACTACTTGATCCTCTCGTTGGGGCTAGCATTGGGCGCCGCAGCTTTGGTGTTGGTGCTCCTAGTTCCAACCGCTGTTTGGCTAAACCTCGGCGGACACAAACTGCGCGGTTTCATTGAATTTCTAACCTTGCTTCCGCTTGTGATTCCCGTTGTGGCACTTGCGATTGGGGCACAAACATCGCTGCCAGAATTTGCTCAAACCAACGAGTTTGTGCTGAGTTTCATTTACGCAATTTTGGCGCTTCCATACGCCTACAGAACCCTCGACACAGGGCTGAAGGCGGTGCCTCTAAAAACCATTACAGAGGCCGCAAGAGGTCTGGGTGCGGGTTGGATGAGGACCATTCTTCAAGTGGTAACGCCGGTGGTGAGAAGCACCGTGCTCAGTGCGCTGTTCATGACACTTGCTCTCTCACTCGGCGAGTTCACACTCACATCGCTGTTGCACTGGGACACGTTTACCACCTGGGTTACCACCATGTCGCAAAGCAACATCCTTGGCGCCATTGCACTTTCGGTGTTCTCGCTGGTTGCCGTTTTTGTTCTTCTGATGCTTATTGGGCTTTTTGTAAAGCCGGCATCAAATCAGGTTTCAATGGAGGAAAACTAGATGGGTTCACCGCTAAAGCTTCAAGGCGTAACCAGAAAATTCAAAGATACTGTTGCGCTCGACAGTCTTGATCTTGAAGTTGCCGAGGGGGAGCTGGTTGCTTTGCTTGGGCCTTCCGGTTGCGGCAAGACAACTGCGCTCAGGATCATTGCTGGCCTAGATAGAGCCAACAGTGGTCAAGTTTGGGTCAACGGCGTTCAAATAGACAAGTTGCCGGCGCACAAGCGAAACATGGGAATGGTGTTTCAGAGTTACTCGCTATTTCCAAACCTCAATGCTCAAGAAAATGTTGCCTTCGGGTTGAAGATGCGAGGAACCTCAAAGTCGCAGCGCGAGAACCGAGCTCAAGAATTGCTGGCGCTGGTTGGACTACCAGACCACGCCAAGCGATTCACACACCAGCTTTCGGGAGGCCAGCAGCAGCGCGTTGCCCTAGCTCGAGCGCTTGCGTTTGAGCCAGACGTGCTGTTGCTTGACGAACCTTTGAGCGCACTAGACGCCAAGGTTCGCGCCAACCTTCGAGACGAAATTCGCTCACTCCAGGTGAAGACCGGAACTACAACAATCTTTGTTACTCACGATCAGGAAGAGGCCATGTCCATGGCCGATCGCGTGGCGGTTATGAACGGCGGCAAAATTGCCCAGATCGATGCTCCCGATGTGCTTTACCACTCCCCGGCAGATCAGTTTGTTGCCGGGTTCGTGGGCCAGATGAACCGCATTCCGGCTCAAGTTGTAAAGGACAAGGTTCGAGTACTCGACAGCCTGGTTGGCATTAGGTCAATTCACGAGTTTCAGCGCACAGACCTCGTTGCTCTTGTTAGACCCGAGGCTCTCAAGGTCGCAGCCAAGGCTTCGGGTAACTGTCGAGTTGTGGCTCGATCATTCCTTGGCCCAATGTCAAAACTTCTACTGCAGACTGCCGAGGGTGTTGAGTTCCAAGCGGTGCTCACAAGCGAACAGAGTGCTAATCTGCACTCTGGCGATGCAGTTCAGGTTTCAGTAAAGCCAGGCGATTACCTTGTGGTGCCTTCCTAAATGAATCACCTAACCACCAACAAGGCTCTGCCTTTTGCGCGAACTCGGGCAGTAAACGGATTTGTAAGAACCGAGTTGAAAGTTGCCGGAGGCGAGGCTCCAGTTGGAGAACAGCCAGATGCCACCGGCGGGGTGTCGCTGACTCCGCTCGCAACGTTTATTCACCTTTCGGATTTGCACATTTGCGACACCCAATCGCCAGCGAGAGTTGAGTTTCTGGATCGATACGCCGATCCCGACTACGCGAGTCGGGAAATTATCGACTACGTGGGAACCTACCGCCCTCAGGAATTCCTCACGCTTCAGGTGCTCGAAGCTATGGTTCAATCGGCCAACCGGATTGATGCTGGGCCGTTGCTGGGCGGCGAAATCAGTGGAGTGCTAATCACCGGCGATGTGATTGATAACGGGCAAGAAAATGAACTCTCCTGGTACAAGACTCTGCTCGAAGGCGGTTCCGTTGCTCAACAGAGCGGAGATCCGGCATCCGTAGAGGCATCGCATGCCACGCATCCAAACTTTGTTGACCAGCACTATTACAAGCCAGATTCCAGCCAAGGCCAACGTTCCGATGAAATTTTTGGCATGGTTCAACTATCGGGTCTGGTGAGCGCGGCCCACGAGCCGCTTGATGCCACCGGCCTGAGGCACAGCTGGTACGCCATACATGGGAATCACGACGCCATGCTTCAGGGCACTGTGCGTCCAAATCAGGATCTGCAGGACTTTGTTACAGGAAAACAAAAACTGTATGGGGTGATCGAAGGCGCTTCTATAGAGGCTGTTTTTGCGCCATTCAGTGAAGTTGGGCCATCGAGTTATCCACCGGTTGAACTCATGACAACTGTGGAAGTCACGCCTGACGAACATCGCAGATTTATTGGAATGGATGATTGGGTGCAGGCTCATGTTGAGTGCGGGCACGATCACGGGCTAACGCACCACAGCAAAGTGGGCTACTGGACTAGAGACTTTGGCGAAGTTCGCGTTATTGCCTTGGACACCGTGAACGAATGGAGCGGTTGGCAGGGATGCCTGGATCGAACTCAGTTTGACTGGCTCTCGGCGGTTCTACAAAGGTCTCGAGACAAATACGTGGTGCTTACGTCGCACCACCCGCTGACCGATCTTTTCAATGGGTATGCGCCAGAGGGGCAACCTAAACCCGCTTTGGAAGCCGAAGTCAGAGAACTACTTGCCGAGTACCCAAATGTCATACTTTGGATTGCCGGCCACGTGCACGACCACAACATTGGATTTGCCAAGGCACCCAACGCCGAGCACGGCTTCTGGCAAATTCGCACGGGTTCCCACATGGATTGGCCGCAGCAGTCTCGTGTGATTGAAATTGCAAAGACCACCGATGGTCGCATTGCGATTGGTACGGTGGTGTTCAATCACGCGGGCACGGAGATTTTGCACCTCTCTGAGTTGCTGCAGGCAACAGAACAGGACCTCGCTAATCCGCTCTACCTTGCTGGTATTTCGCGTATCCTGAGTGCCAACGACTGGCAGCGCTTTGACGGCAGCAACTCTCTAGAGGTGCTGGAAGGCAGGCCGGAAGACCGGAACGCTTGGCTGTGGCTGAGCGATCCGTTGGATTAGTTTTTCACCCAAGCGGTAGCGTTGGCAGGCACCTTGCCCTCAACCAGAGGCAGAGTACTCAGCAGCACTTCGCCCCTTGGCAGAGCAACCGGCTTGGTGCCGAAGTTGGTCACGCAGTGCCAACCATTTGGACGCACAAAGTGCAGCACGTTCTTGTTGAAGAAATGCTTTACCCACTTGAGCTCCTGCTTGGTAACCAGAGCCTTGCGCAGCTTGATTGCCTTGCGGTACAAGTTCAGCGTGGACGAAGCATCGGTGTCTTCAGCCTCAACGCTGTACCCCGAATACCACTCCGGCTGTGGCAGGTGCGAACCGTTGGTGCCAAAGCCAAACGAAGAGCCCTCGCGAGTCCACGGCAGTGGCACACGGCAACCATCGCGGCTCAAACCGAGCTCGGGGTTACGGAAGAACTGAGGGTCCTGCATCAGCTCGGCCGGGATATCTAGCACTTCCTGAAGACCAAGCTCTTCACCCTGGTACAGGTAGGTGCTGCCAGGCAATGCGAGCAGCAGCGCGGTCATGGCGTTGGCGCGCTTTAGGCCCTGCTCAACGTTGACCTTTGGGTCCAAGCGGTTTGGCTTGTACCACTTGCCAATGTCGGTGCCGTTTGGAAGACCAAATCGGGTGGCATGGCGCACAATGTCGTGGTTGCTGAGCACCCAGGTGGTGTGCGAGTTCATGTTGTGCGAACGCTCAATGGCTCCGCCTGCCAACTGCTTTACGCGAGCGGCGTCCCAGCCGGCACCCAGCATGTCAAACGCAAACGCCTGACCCAAACCCTTCTCGCTGGCATAAGCCGGCAAGCGCTCGGCGGCAACCCAAGCCTCGGCCACACCCATGCGGGGAGGGTCGTATTCGTTAAAGATGTCACGCCAAGACGCATAGATTTCGTGAACGGCGTCGCGGTCAAATAGGTCATCGGTGCCGTTTGGCTTGATCACCGAAACGTCAAAGCTCTCGCGCTCCGGCAGGTGACCATTGGCCAGATCTTTCACAAGCGCGTGGGCAACGTCAACGCGGAAGCCGTCAACGCCGCGGTCGCACCAGAAGCGCACGGTCTTGCGGAAGTCCGCCTTTACCTCGTCGTTGTCCCAGTTCCAGTCCGGCTGCTCCGAGGCGAACAGGTGCATGTACCACTGACCCGGCTTGCCGTCAGGCTCGGTAACACGCGTCCACGCGGTTGGCCCAAAGTGGCTACGAAGCTCGGATGGGCGAATCTCGCCGTTCTCGCCCTTGCCATCGCGGAAAATGTAGCGGTCTCGCTCTGGCGAACCAGGGGCTCCCTTGAGCGCCTCTTGGAACCACTTGTGGCCCGAACCGGAGTGGTTTGGCACTAGGTCAACAATCAGACGAATGCCGCGGGCGTGCAACGCCTCAACCAGCTGGTCAAACTCTGTTAGGTTGCCAATTCGCGAGTCAATATCGCGGTAGTCATCCACGTCGTAGCCGCCGTCTGCCAGCGCGCTCGGATAAAACGGGCTCATCCAAACGGCGTCAATGCCAAGACCGGCCAGGTAGTCCACGCGGCTGATGATTCCCTTGAGGTCACCAATGCCGTCAGCGTTGCCGTCGGCAAAACTGCGTGGGTAAATCTGGTAAACAACCGCCTGGTGCCACCAGTCCGCCGGGCCCTTCAAAAAGGTGTGCTGAGCCATGGAAATCTCCTAAAACTGCGCTTGGCTTAAAGTTTGAAAGCGCATCGATGGTTGTTGAAACGCGCATCGATGCACCTGCTCCCTCAAGTGTAAATGTGCAGTATTGGCAGTAACCGCTTGCAGTGGAAATTTGGCTTTAGCGGCGTGTTACCCAGAGTTCCACCCGAGTGGCGGTGTGGTCGGTGCGTGGAATCATCACCGATTGGGCTTGGTTCACGTGCCAGCCACTGCCAAACAACACGTGGTCGATTTGCAGAAACGGGATGTCTGCTGGCTGGGTTGGCCCAGTGAAAGTTGGAAAAGTCATGCGTTGCCAAGGCCAGTTCACCTTAGCTTGGGCGTCTTGCAGACCCGTTGCCAGGATTGACTCAAATGGCGCATGCCCGAAACCAGAGTTGAAATCTCCGGCCAAAATCAACCTTCGATCCTTGGGAACGGTGGGAATGAACTTTGCAATCGCCTGCATGTCGCTAGCCCACTGAGAGCGGCTGACCAGCGGGTTCTGAGCGCGCGTGGCAACCACAGTCATTGGAAAGTTGTTGATGGTCACATCAATGGCGAGAGTTGGATTGAAGGTGCCAGGCACACGGCGTTTTGCATTGATGGGCCACTTGCTCCAAATGGCGTTCCCCAGTGGTTCGGCGCCTGGTTGCAAGCCACCCGGATCCATGGAGTAGTGATACGGCAACAGTTTCTCCGTGCCGGCTCTGATCAGGCCGGGGTTCATGAAAGTGTCGTTGCTCTCGGCCACAATCAGGAAATCGGCGTGTGAGGTGCGCACCAATCGGGTCAGCGCATACGGACTAGCAGTGCCCAAGAGAGCATTTACCTCAACCACGTTCACCGCAGTGATGCTGTGTGGCTTCTGCGAGATGGGCAGGTTGGGCAGTGGGTCTTGAAGTGGAACCACTTGGAACCCAATCGCAGACAGGGCAACAACCAATGCGGTGGCGGTTGCAGCGATCCAGTCTTTGAGGCCCAGTGAAACCAGCACCCAAACGGCGGCCAGGAGGCAGACCACCGGACCGAGAGCCGTGGCAATCACGCCCACAGCAGTGGAAGAGTTTCCCAGCAACCAAAGCCCCAGCCAAACCAGAAGCAACAGCACCGGCACTCGCGCGAGCGTCTTCTTGCGGTTTGGAAACGCCACCACAAGTGCGAGTTGCAGCGCGGCAAACAACCGCTTCATTACTTGCCACTCATCGATGGGCTAGGGCTAACAGTTGGTGAGGGGCTGGCATTGCTTCCGGCCTGCACCGGCAAGAGTGACCCGTGCACCACAGTGAGCACCGGCACGTTGTTCAGTGGATCCTCAATCACGTTTGTAGGAAGCTTGCCAGTCCAGCTGTTGGGTGAATCTGTGGTTTTTAGCAGAGGCCAGGCGTTCCAAACCGGAGTGTGCCCAACGTAGGCGGCGGTGGTGAGGTTGGCCTGCAGGCCACCCTTGTCCAAAGTGTTCACATAACCCAATCCGTTGGGTGTGACATTCACCATGGTCACCGAGATTGGTTCGCCGTTTTGATCAAACAGCTGCACCAGTGGAAGGCGCTCGCCGTTTGCATTGTAGGCAAAGATGTTGGTCACTTCGCGGCCATTTTCATAAAGGCCAATCTGTGGCTGGGTGTTGAAATTCGCTGCATAGTAGGCGTTCTGCTGCCATGGGTAAGCGCCAAAAACGGTACCAATTACAGCCAAGATGGTAAAGACCTGCCCGCCAAGGCGAATCAGGCGCAAAAACCAGTTGCCCGCCCAGAACTTCATTCCCAGCACCAGGCTGCAACCCACACAGAACACCGCAAGCGCAAACTGCAACTTGCTTTGCGGGAGTAGCCCGTTTGGAACACCAAAGCCGTTCATCGCCATGAGGAATACTGCGTAACCGCGCAAAACCCACAAGAAACCGCGGAATTGAAGAAGCCATTGCCAAGTTTTGTTCAGACCAGAGTTTTGCTCAAGTTTGGCGTTCCACCAGTTGATTCGACGTTGATAAAGAGAAACCCGCGGCGCCTTAGTGGGTCTATTGCCATCGATGTTTCTCTCTCCCGCCTTGGGTTCTGCCAAACCGGCGGCCATGCGAAGTTCGTTGGCATAACCGGCCGCGCTACCAAAGTCCGTGCCCTGTTCTGCCGCCCGCTCGGCAAGATCCGCCTCGAGTCCATCGGTGAGGTCTTGAATTTCCTCGGGTGTTAGGTCGCCCAGGGCTGCGCGAACCTTGGTTGCAAAGTCTTGAATCGCCTTTTTGGTTTCTGCCGTGCTCACTTTTTGGCTCCTCTGGTTGTGGTTGCGGGTTTGGACTGCGGTGGCGTCAACAGCGTGGTCATGGTTTGCGAGAATGCGGTCCAACTGGCACGTTGCTCATTGAGCATCTGCTGGCCGGTGGCATTTATGGCGTAATACTTGCGGTGCGGCCCACCGTCACTGGGAACCACGTATGTACTCAGCGCGCCGGCGGTGTATAGGCGTCTGAGGGTGCCATAAACCGAGGCGTCGCCAATGTCTTCAACGCCTGCACTGCGTAAGCGCCGCACAATGTCGTATCCATAGCCGTCTTCGTTCTCAATCACTGCCAAAACGGCAACGTCGAGAACCCCCTTAAGCAGCTGGGTTGTGTCCATGGCAACCTCCTTGGTTTTACACACTACTACACAATGCGTAATAGTATGCAACGCCGCAAATAAAGACTTCTATGGCTATGGTTCAAAACCTACTTGAGGCATTCGCCTCTAGAAGAAGCGGGGAAGTGCCTGGTGTTTGAATCGCCCTGCTAGGCCGGCTGTAACAGCCAAAAGTTCTGGACCGGCGGAATACGATCTGGCTCGCTTGTCTCCTGTGGCTACCAAGAAACCCGCCAAACACAGCTCGGCAAGGTCGCGCGAGGCTGTTAGTTGTGAAACCAAACCGCGGTGACTCGCGCCTTTTGACTCCTCTACCACCTGTCGATACACACGATTGGTGAGAATATTCTCGTTTTCGGCGTGCACCAGCGGCCCCACAACGCGTTCTGGCAAAGAAAATGCGCTCACACGCGCAGAAATTTCGCTCCAAATGGCTCCCAGAGACGCCTGACGAACCCGAAAATCCTCCAAACCGGTCATTTGGGCCTGCAAAACGAACCTCAACCAGCCTCTAGCATCGGACGTTGGGCTCCAGGTTCCCCCGCCAATCTGCGTTTGCGCACTGTGATAGTCGCGGTTCGAGGCCCCAAATTGCTCCGTAAGTCCCTGCCAGATACCCAACGAGTCACTAGCTAAAAGTAGGGTGTGAAGGAGGCGAGCAACCTTGGAACTTGAGTCTTTAAACGGGTGAATCAAAGCAACATTTAGGTGCAACATTGCTCCAGAAACGGCCTTCGGAACGTCACCCGAATCAAGGTGAAAATCACAGATTTCCTTCATCAAAGGCGGCACTTGATCCCAGTCGGCTCCCGTGTGAATGAGCTTGCTTGGATGCGCCATTTTTACAAAAACCGGGCCGTTTCGATACCGCCCAGAATCCATATTCTGGTCGGCAGAATTCACCATAAAGTGGAGCGATTTAATTAAACTTTGATCCAGAAAAACTGGTGAATCTTGTGCCAGTTGTAGGGCAAAATCCAGACCCATTTTGGCACCCACAAAGGCGCGATCCTGGGCTGTTTCCAACCCGTCCAAATTGCCCAAAAGGGCTAGCAAATTTGCCTGAGAATCGTGAATTCGCAGGTTGTCTAGCAACAGGGAATTTTGAACAGAACTCGCGCGTTCCGTGCGTTCTAGCATTTCTCGCCAAGGCCCAGTTCTGCTGAGTTGGCTTGCTATTGATATCTGCTGTTCCCCAATAAAATCAAGGATTTTCAGCTCAGGGGAGTCGAGTTTTGGTGTTCGAATAAGCACTTCGCCCGCCTCCCGCAAGGTAAATAAAATTGCTAATAACTATTTATCACAATGATAAATACTTTCATAAAATCGCACAAGGACCGAGCCGCGCGTAAGACGCACGCTGCAACCGATTCGAGGGGGAATTTCCAGTTAAAAAGTGGTGGCCCCGAGCTTACGCTTGGGGCCATCCATCAATGGTTTTTGGCTAGTGAAACTAGTGCGTGCTTGGGTCCTGCTCAACCTCGCTGCGGTCACCGCTCCAGAGGGTGTGGAAGGTGCCTGGAAGGTCCACGCGCTTGTAGGTATGTGCACCAAAGAAGTCGCGCTGACCCTGTACCAGAGCAGCCGAAAGGCGAGGCGAACGAAGGCCGTCGTAGTAGCTCAAAGACGAAGCAAAAGCAGGCACCGGAATGCCCGCAAGCGAGCTGTTGGCAACCACGCTGCGCCAGCTGGAAACGCTGTTGGCAACGGCCTGCTTGAAGTAAGGGTCAAAGATCAAACTTTCCAGCGCAGGGTTGGTTGCGTAGGCGTCTGCAATGCGGTTTAGGAACTGTGCGCGAATGATGCAACCACCGCGCCAGATCTTGCTAACTGCGCCCAAATCAATGTTCCAGCCGTATTCCTTGGCGCCGGCACGAATGGCGTCAAAGCCCTGTGCATAAGCCACCAGTTTGGAGGCGTAAAGCGCACGACGAACGTCTTCAACAAAGGCGGCCTTGTCAGCCACGGTCCAGGCGGTTGCATCCGCTGGCAGGCCCGAAACGGCCTTGCGCTGCGAGTCCTGAGAGCTAAGTGAACGAGCAAAAACGGCCTCCGCAATACCCGAAACCGGAGTTCCCAGGTTCAGCGCGGTCTGAACGGTCCAAACACCGGTTCCCTTGCTGCCTGCCTGGTCTAGAACTACGTCAACAAAAGGCTTGCCGGTCTTGGCGTCAACCTGCTTTAGAACCTCTGCGGTGATCTCAATCAGGAAGCTCTCAAGGTCTCCCTTATTCCACTCGGCAAAGATTTCTGCAATTTCGGCAGGGGAGTAGCCGCCCGCGCTGCGCAGAATGTCGTAAGCCTCCGCAATCAGCTGCATGTCGGCGTATTCAATGCCGTTGTGGATCATCTTCACAAAGTGACCGGCGCCATCGGTGCCCACGTGGGTAACGCAAGGCTCGCCCTCTGCCACGGCGGCAATCGATGCCAAAATTGGACCCAGAGTCTTGTAAGCCTCCGCGCTACCTCCAGGCATGATGCTTGGGCCCTTAAGAGCGCCCTCCTCGCCGCCGGAAATACCTGCGCCAACAAAGTTGATTCCCTTGGCACTAACTTCCTTCTCGCGGCGAATTGTGTCGGTAAATAGCGCGTTTCCGCCATCAACAATGATGTCGCCTGGCTCAAAACGCTCTGCCAGCTGGCTAATCACGGCGTCGGTTCCCTTACCGGCCTGCACCATGATGATGGCGGTGCGTGGCTTGGCTAGAGAGGCCACAAACTCATCAATGGTGGTGCTGGCAATAAAACCAGCCTCTGGGTGCTCGTTAATCAGCAGCTCGGTGCGCTCGTATGAGCGGTTGTACACGGCAACGGTGTTGCCTTCGCGGCTGGCCAGGTTGCGGGCAAGGTTGGAGCCCATAACGGCCAGGCCAACCACACCGATGTTTGCATTTGCAGTCATAAGAATTTGGTCCTAAAGGGTTTAGAAACGGACACCTCTAATTATGGCTGCTTGGCGCCACAGCGAAGGGCAAACCCGCCTGCGTAAAACGGGGTTTTAGATAAGTTGTTCAAAATGTAAGGTTTTTCCAATTTGTATGGAATCTCCCTTGAAACCGCAAGTAGTCAAACCTTAGACTTTGGTGTGAATGGCGTTTTGTGCACAAAAACGCCGTTTCGTGCGGTTGAAGCCGGCTATCGGGGAATAGCGCACGGGAACGACTGGTAATTGCCCAAATGAGGTTTTTGGGTGGAGCCAGCCATACCAAGGGGCGCGCGCCATGAGCAACAACCGCAAAATCTTCAGTGGTCTTTTCGGAGTAGATCGTACTCCAGGCACGTCTTGGCGCAGCTCACGCACCCTCAACCTCTTGGTGGCCCTCACCACCATCTTTGCTACCCTTTTCGGTTCTCTCGGCGTGGTTACCCCTGCTCACGCTGCAACCGGTGGCGCATCTATCTCGGTAAACGGAACCACCTACAACTCCACCACTGCTCAGTCGGTAAACATTGCCTATGGCACCAGTGGCGTAACTGTACGTAAGGCTTCCGCGCCTGGAAATATGGTCTCCTTGAAAATTGTCAAGGATGCTTCATCAACCGCAGTGGGTTGTGCCGCTACCTCAGCCGCAAACAGCAATCCAGTTCTAACTATTTCGCCAACCACCGCGGGTACTTGTGTTTATTCGGCTGAATACTACGACGCAGCCAGCGGCGGCGGAAACCTCATTGACTCCTCGCCACTGATCACAATCAACTTCACTCAGGTTGCACTGAGCGTTGTTCCAAACAATGGCGCCGGGCAGCGCAACGTTACTGTTGCAGTTGGCGCAACCTTGCCAACCTTTACCCCAACAGTTACTGGTTGGGTAAACGGAGACACCTCGTCGCGTGCCGGCTTTACCTACACCGCGCCAACCTGTACCTACGATGTTGCTGGTTTCAGCTCGGCAACTGCCGGCACCTCGGGCATTACTTGTGCTGGTGGAAACCTAACCGTTACTTCGGGAACCACGCCTTATACCTTTAATTACACTGCGGGCTCTGTTGAGGTTGCCAACGCGCAGGCAATCACTTTCTCTCCATCCGCCACCACTGCAATGTGGAACCAGACCATCACTTTGGGTACCGCATTCACCAACCCAAATGGTGGCACCGATTCCTCTCCATTCACCTACAGCACTTCGGGAACCTCTGGTTGTAGCGTTTCAAGCGGAAGCGTAACTGCCATTCAGCCGGGTACCTGTTCTGTAACTGCTAACGCAGTTGCTGACTACGCAAACGGCTACGGCGCTGCTACCGGCTCCACTTCGCTCACTTTCACCATTGCCACCCAGAGCATTACCGCAACCGCAAATCTCACCTCGGTTGTTGCAGGTAACTATGCACTTATTGGTAACACCGGTTCCAGTGGTACCGGGAATGTAACCTATGCCGTTGACTCGGCGGCGTCTACCGCAGCTGCTGGCTGTTCGTTCAACTCGGGAACCAACGGTCTAACTGCTTCTGCACCTGGCGATTGCTACATTAAGGCAACTATCGCGCCAGACACCAAATACGACACCGCCACCTCGGCCGGCCTAAAGGTAACTTTCACTTACGCATCGCGTACCGTTTTGCTTACCGCCAGCCCAACTTCCGTTCCATTTGGAACCGAAATCACCCTGAGCAGCACCCCATCGGCAGGTGCGGGAACCGTTAGTTACAGCATTACCGGCACCAACTGTTCTGTTGGATCGGCTGCCAACAAGGTAAGTGCTTCAGCACCAACCACTTGTACTGTGACCGTGACTTACGCGGAGGACGCCAGCGGCAAGTATGCAGCTGTAACCTCGAGCCCACTTACCCTTACTTTTGGCAAGTTGGCTCGCACCTCCACTGTTGCAGTTGCCAATGGATCCGCAACCGGTGGTGCTTTTGCCAGCACTCAGGTAACCGTTGCAGGTACCACCAACCTCAACGATGGCGTAACAACTCCATCGTTCACGTACCACATTGACACCGCAATTTCGGCCGCTGGTTGTGCCATTAATGGTGCTGTTGTAACCTCAACCGCCGCAGGTACCTGTTTTGTTTACACGATTGTTGCCGCAGACAACACCTACGCGGCTGCCACCTCCAGCAACCTCTCGGTGGTATTTACCACTTCTAGCCGCACCATTACTGCAACTTCTTCAGTTCCAGGCGTGGTTTGGGGCACCAGCACCAACATTTCGGGCAGCACCCAGGGCGGCGGAACCATCACTGCGTTCCTAGACGCAAGCTCTTCGGGTAAATGTTCGCTAAATGCCGGTGTTCTATCTGCTACCGGTGCGGTTGACTGCTACGTTTACGTGACCATCACTGCAGACGCCAACTACTCGGCTGCAAGCAGCCAAGCCACTTTGCTAAAGGTCAGCTTTGCCAAGCAGACTCCAACCATTGAACTCGGCGCAGACAAGACCTCGCTCAAGGCTCTGGAAACCGTGGTTCTCACGGCAA
>Ga0228703_1000522_pt1 | contig 27410 bp, 1 predicted proteins | sample McNCre217_Aug_MG_3_FD_178020 | JGI IMG/M metagenome (GOLD analysis project Ga0228703, IMG submission 178020) | Freshwater microbial communities from McNutts Creek, Athens, Georgia, United States - 29-17_Aug_MG | ecosystem: Environmental > Aquatic > Freshwater > Creek | place: USA: Georgia...
GGGGCTGTGGCAGTCACGCCACCTGCAAAGGTCAAGCTGTCACCTGCCCCGTTGCCCAGCACCAAGTTTCCGGTGTTCAAGAACGTGGTGGCTGTGTTAGCGGCGCTCACGCTGGTGGTGCTGCCCAACAACTCCAAGTTGTAGCCGTTGGCGGTGGTCGTCAACACCGGTGTGCTCAGGTTGTCGGCAAAACGGATGGTTTGACCATCGGTGGTGTCTGCGAGGACCACGCTCGTGCCTGTGGTCACGGGGGCGTTGAACACAGCGCCATTGCTGTTGGTAAGCGTCAAGGTCTTCAAGCTGGTGGTTTGACCCACGCTGCCCACCACGCTCACCGCACCTGTGCTGCCGGCATTGAGCGTGAGTGATTCGGTGTTGGCGGTGGTGCCATTGACAGTGCCGCCCAAGGTCAAGCTGCCACCGGCACTGGCGTTGCCGCCTGTGGTGTCGAGGACAGTGTTGGCGGTGAGCGTGAGCGCAGTGTTTGCATCACCCAAGCTCATGGCGGTATTGGTGGTGTTGATCGTGCCTGCTGCGCTGATGGCGGCTGGGGCTGTGGCAGTCACGCCACCTGCAAAGGTCAAGCTGTCACCTGCCCCGTTGCCCAGCACCAAGTTTCCGGTGTTCAAGAACGTGGTGGCTGTGTTAGCGGCGCTCACGCTGGTGGTGCTGCCCAGCAACTCCAAGCTGTAGCCGTTGGCGGTGGTGGTGAGCACCGGTGTGCTCAGGTTGTCGGCAAAACGGATGGTCTGGCCTGCCACGGTGTTGCTCAACACCACAGCGGTGTCCACCGTCACAGCGCTGCTGAATGTGGCGCCGTTGCTGTTGGTGAGTGTCAATGTGCTCAAGGGGTGTGCGTTACCAATCGCACCCACCACCGACACCACACCGTTCGTCCCAGCGTTCAAGGTCACGGCATGCGCACCCACGGCATCGCTGTTCAAGGTCTTGCCAAAGGTGATGTTGGCGCCCGCAGCTAAGGCACCGTTGTTGGTCGTGTCAAACGTCGTATTCGCAGTGACCACGGCATCGTCGGCAATATTGATGGAGTTGGGACTGCTGGTGCGCACCAAGCCGCCACTGAATTTGCTGCTGCCTGCGGCATCGGTCTCAAAGTGTGCGGGAGCAGCCACGGAGCCGATGGCACCTGTGTAGGTGGTGTTACCGCTGTCAGCCACCACCACGCGCGACGTGCCGTCCAAGGAACTACCAAAGGTCATGCCCACGCCGGTGAAGGTGGTGGTGTCGGTCTCCAAACCGCCCACGGTCACGGTGCCGTTATAGGTTTGGGTGTGGCTACCTGAATTCACGCTTCCGCCGTTGATGGTGGTGTTGCCAGTGACGGTGAGATCACCCACTGCGGTGACTGGGCCACCGAAGGTGACGGTGCTTGCGGTGACGGTGGTGGCACCACCAAACGACACGCTGTTGGCAAAATCAAACGAAGCGGCCGTCAAAGTGGCGGGGTTGGTGAAGGTCACGGGGCCCACAAAGCTCAACGCGCCTGCACTGCTCAAGTCACCATCCAAGGTGACTGGGCCGGTGCTGAGCAAGCGCAGCGCATACGCTTCCTCGCCCGTCGACACCGAGCTCGCCAAACGCAAGCTGCCCGAGCCGCTGTTGATGGCTGTGTCATTCACCAGGGTGATGCGTGTGTCGCTGCGGCCCAAGACCATGTTTTGGTCCGCACTGTGGATCGTGCCAGCCAGGCTCAAAGCGCTTGGTGCGGTCGCTACCAAGCCGCCTGCAAAGTACAGGTTGTCTGACTCGATGCCGCCCAATTGCAAGCTACCTGTGTTGGCGAAAGTGGTGGCGTTGGTCACACGCACATCGTCGCGCAAGATGAGGCTAAAAGGTTCTGCGGCCACGCTGAGTGTGGCGGTGCTCAAGCCACCATTGAAGGCAATGGCGTTGTTGTCACGCGTATCGCTCAACACCACGCTGTCGCTGGTGGTGACTTTGCCCGTGAAAGTCGTCATCTCGCTGTTGACCACTTCCAAGGTCTTGAAAGCCGCCGTGCCGCCCAACGCACCGTACACATTGATGGCGGCGGTGTTACCGCCATTGAGCTTGAGTGTGCGGGTGTTGGCCACATCGGCATCCACTGTTTGCATAAAGCTCAGTTGCCCTGCCGCTTGTAAGGTGGTGTCGGTGAACACCTTGACGATGTCGTTGAACACCGCATCGCCTGTGGTGATGATCTGGGCGCCCTTGATGTGTGTCTCACCCGCTGCTGTGGTTGCAGCGTCCGTGGTCAAGCTGCTCAACGCGTGCAAGGCCCCCACCGAACCGCCCAATACCGTGGTGCCGCTGTCGTTGATGGTCAAGCTAAATGGTGTGCTGCCCACGCTGTCGACGGTGGAGGCAAAGGCCACATTCACACCTTGCAGCGTGGTGTTGGCCCCCAAGGTGGCCCACTCACCATAGGTTTGTGCGCCTGTGGTTTTGACCAAGCCACCGTTGATGGCCAAGCTGCCGCCCGCGTTGGTCGTGAGGCTACTCAAGGGATAAATGCCGCCCACCGCGCCGCCCAAGGTGGTGGCACCCACGCTGTTGAGGATGAGTGCGCGGGGCGTGGTGCTGTCTGCCGAATCGAGGGTGCTGCTCAAGGTGATGCCCGCATTGGCTGCCACCACGCTGGTGCTGGCCAATGTGGTGTCTGCACCCAAGGTCACTGCACCGCTGTAACTTTGTGCGCCCGTGGTCGTCACGCTGCCGCCGTTGATCGTGGTCGTGCCATTCACCGCCAAGCTGGTGCCGGACACCGCAGCGTCAAACGTCACGCCCGTGGCAGTCAAGGTGGTGGCTGCGCCCAAGGTCACTGCGCCGCTGTAACTTTGTGCGCCCGTGGTCGTCACGCTGACGCCGTTGATCGTGGTCGTGCCATTCACCGCCAAGCTGGTGCCTGACACGGCGGCGTCAAAGGTCACGCCCGAGGCGGTCAAGGTGGTGGCTGCGCCCAGGCTGACCGTGCCTGCGTAGTGCTGCGCGTGGCTGCCCGTGTTCACGCTGCCGCCGTTGATGGTGGTGGTGCCTGCCACATCCAAGCTGTGGTTACCCGACACAGCCGCACCCAAGGTCACGCCTGTGGCGCTCAAGGTAGTGTCAGCCCCCAAAGTCACCGTGCCGCCGTAACTTTGTGTGCCTGTGGTCGTCACGCTGCCACCGTTGATGGCCGTGGTGCCCACCACATTCAAGCTGGTGCCCGACACGGCGGCTTCAAACGTCACGCCCGTGGCAGTCAAGGTGGTGGCAGCACCCAAGTTGACGAGCTCACCAAAGCTTTGTGCACCTGAGGTGGTCACGCTGCCACCGTTGATGGCCACCGTGCCTGCGGCATCTGTGGTGAGGCTGGTCAGCGCAGAAGTGTTGCCTACTTGGCCATTGAAGGTGGTGGCCCCAGCCGTGTTGATGGCCAATGTTTTGCCACCGTTCAAAGTGCTGCCAAAGGTGATGTTGTCAGCGCCCGTGCTGGTCAGCGTGGTGTTGGCACCCAAGGTCACGGCACCGTTGAAGGTCTGTGCGCCGGCCATGCTGATGCTGCCGCCATTGAGGGTGGCTTGGCCATTCAAGGTCAAGCCTGCGCCACTGCTGCTGAGTGCTTGGTTCACCGTGATGTGCGGCGCATACACAGTGATGGGGCCTGCAATGTTGACCACGCTGTCCAAGGTCACATCGGTCAAGTTGCCAACCTTGCCCAAGGTCAAGCCACTGAGGGTGGTGGCGTAGGTGTAGTTGCCTGTCACCAAGCTGCCAAAGCTGGTGGTCATGGGCTCAATCGTCACCGTGCCCGAACCTGTGAAGCCCACCGTGCTTGGCGCGGTGTCGTTGGTGAACACCAAGCCCCCTGCACTGCCTGTGCCTGTGGCGCCTGTGTAGCTGTTCACGCCGGTGAGTGTGAGGGTGTGCGTGTCCACCTTGTTGAGCGCACCTGCGCCGCTGATGGCATTGGCCACCGTCACATCGGCGCTGTGGTTGAAGTTGAGCGTAGTGCCTGTACCGATGCTGATGCTATTGGGGCCCAAAGCTGCGGTTGTGTTGCTGCCATCACCCACGTTCAAGGTACCGCTCGACACCGTGGTGGTGCCGGTGTGGGTTTGTGCATTCGTCAAAGTCAAGGTGCCCGAGCCCGACTTGGTCAAGCCGCCCGTGCCGGCGATCACGCCACCGTAGTTGACCGACACCGAAGCGTCGGTGCTCAAAGTGCCATTGCCAGCCAGCGTGAGGCCACGGTTGGCGTGCAAGGTGGTGAAGCCCGGCATGAAACGCAAAGTGCCGCCGTTCAAGCTGATGTTGTCGGGGTCAACACTTGCAGGCACTGCGCCCAAGTTGAGGTCTGTGCTGATGGCCAACACACCTGCATTCACTTGTGTGCCGCCTGCATAGCTGTTGGTGCCGCTCAGGGTCAAAGTGCCCGAGCCTTCTTGCTTGACGATGCCCAAGCCAGAAATTACATCAGTCACTGTCATCGCATCAGATTGTTTGAAGCTCAGCACACCGTCGTTGACGATGTTGCCCGTGCCCAAAGCACCCACCGTGGTGCCATTGCCCACCACCAAAGTGCTGGCGGCATCAATGTGGGTGCCGCCGGTGTAGGTGTTTGTGCCGGTGAGCGTCGACACGCCAGCGCCCAGTTTGTTCAGGCTCGCACCGGTGCCAGAGATCACGCCCGACAACACGCTGCTGCCTGAGTTGTCAACGGTCAAGGTGCGACTGTCGGCCAAGCTGATGCCATAAGCGCTGTTGATCACGTCGCCTTGCAACAACACATCACCTGTGGTGGTGTTGGTGGTGGCCAAAGCGGCATTGAGCGTGATGTTGCCGCCGTAGATGCTGATGGGCCCGTTGATGGTCAACGCTGAGGCCTGCGTGATGTTGGCCGTGTTGGTGGTTTTACCCAAGGTGAAACCTGTTGCCGAGGCATTCACGGTGAAGTTCGAAGGCAATGACACTGGCGCTGAGAAGGTGCTACCAAAAGGCTCCACATACACTGCACCCGTGGTCTTCACCGCCACAGGCGATGAGAAATCAAGTTTGTTGCCGTCAAAGTAAATGTTGGCGCTTGAGATTTGCACCAAGCCCGTGGCATAGCTGCCCACATAGTTGGTGTCAGCGGCTGGCCAGTTACGGAACAGCAGTCCAGAGTTTTGACCTGTCAAATGAATGTCACCGCTGGCGGCCAACACATCCACCGAGCTGACTGCAAAGTCGGTGGGCGATGCGCCCGTGGCCTTGCCGTCGATCGTGACAGAACCCGTCCCCGTGGCAGCAATCACCATGCGTCGTGTGGTGTCTTGTGCCAACACTGACAAACCCACGCCACTGTTTGTGGCCCCTACAGAGCGACCGACAATTTGAATATCGCCGTTTTGTGTGCGCAGGGTGCTACTGACACCCGATGTATTACGCCACGCTTGCAAGTCAATGCCGATTGGGTATTGCGTGCTCACATCGGCAGAGCCGAGCAAACGAAGGTCACCTTCCACACCCGCATCCATGTTCAGGCCTTGGTAAGCAATCAAGCCTGTGGGTCCATTGCCGCCATTACCGACCACTGTGGTCACCAGACCTTGCAAGCGAACATCGCCGCCACCCGAGTACAGCTTGATGTTGGCGTTCTGAGCGCCGTTGATCAACTCAGTGCCCAGCATGATGCCGTACTGAATACCTGTGCCACCGTAGTTCACAGCGTAGCCGTCAGGTCGTCCATCGTTGGCGACCAAGCCTGCGATCAAGGTGGAAGCACCCGAGGCCACGCCCCCATCATCCAAGCCACCGGCTAAGGTGATCACGCCGCCGCTGGTGGCGTTGGAGGTCAAGCTGGCCGTGCGGTCCACCGCGCGACGCGCATCCAATGTGGCACCGTTTTTCAACACAATGCCGCCAGCGCCTGAAGCATCGCTGTCGGACCAGAACGTGATGTCGCCACCGTTGGTCACCACCGAGCGTGAGGCATCCAAGGTGATGTTGCCTGCCGCCTTGAACAACACCTTGGCACCTAAAGCAGAACTCTGCACATCGTTGTTGATGGCCAGCGCGTCGCCATACAACTCAACAGGTCCTGCAATGTTGATGGCTGAAGTGCTGGTGATGTTTTTGACGTTACCCTCTTTGCCCAAACGCACGCCTGTGAGCGTGTTGGCGTAGTTGTAGTTGCTGGTCAACGCGGCGGTGAAACTGGTGCTGATCGGCTCAATCGCCACACGACCTGCGCCCGTAAAGCTAGGCGTGGTGGGTGCTGTATCGTTTTGGAACACCAAGCTGCCTGCGGCAATGTTCGTTGCACCACCATAAGTTTGGACACCTGTGAGTGTGAGCGTGTTGCTGCCCAATTTACTCAACGTGCCTGTGCCTGATATGGCGTTGGCCACCGTCACATCATCTGAGCGGCTCATCACCAAGGCGGCGTTGTTGAGCACCGCGCCTGTTCCCAGGGTGCCCGTGGTACCACCATTGCCAATTTGCAAGGTGCCCGCGCTCACGGTGGTGGCGCCATAGGTGTTGTTGCCACCTAGGATGAGCTTGCCTGCGCCGACCTTGGTCAAACTGCCCGTGCCAGCCACGATGCCTGCATACGTCACTTCGCTGCCCGTGGCCGTGTTGAAGGTGGTGCTGCCGGTGAGCGTGATGCCACGGTTGGCATTCAGGCTGGAGGTGAACACGGGGTAGAAATACAAGCCCGCACCGTCGTTCACAACCAGTTGGTCTGCTTGTGCGTTGGTGGGCGCAGTGCCCAAGTTGCTGTCGCTGCTCAAGCCCAAGGTGCCCGCATTCACGGTGGTAGAGCCTGTGTAGGTGTTGGTGGCGCTGAGCGTCAACTGGCCTGTGCCTTCTTGGCGCAACACGCCTGTGCCAGCGATCACATCGGCCACGCCGATGTTGTCTGAGCGTTTGAAAATCAAGGTGCCGTTGTTGGTGATGGTGCCTGTGCCCAAGTTGCCCGCGGTGCTGCCATTGCCCACTTGCACCGTGCCTGCGCTAATCGTGGTGCCACCGGTGTAGGCGCTGCCGCCTGTGAACACTAAGGTGCCCGCTCCTGCTTTGCTGAACGCGCCGCTGCCGTTCAACACGCCCGCCACGGTTTGTGTGGTGCCCGAGGCAATGTCCACCGACAAGGTGCTGGTGGAAGCTGTGTTGTTCACCGTCAAGGCGGTGCCCGCTGCGCTCTCGAATCCGCCCAAAGTGGCGTTGCCGCTCACCACCAAAGCACCATTTTTGAGGTTCAAGTTGCTGGTGGCCACGCTGCCTTGGTAAGTCAGCGCATCCAACAACACCGTGCCCGTATTGGCCGTGCCGCTGCGGCCTGCCACGCTGTCGTCAAAACTCACGGCGCTACCTTGTGCGACCAGGGCGGTTTTCACGTTGTTCAAATCAGGAATCGCACCTGTCACGCTCAGGTTGCCCGTGAGCGCCCAGTTGTTGGGGTTGAACCATTCGCCCGATGCGCCGCCCACCCAAGTGACTGAATCTTGGCGTGTCACGTTGCCTGTCGTATTGCCAGTGCTAGACACGGTGTAGTTAGACGCATCGGTGGTGCTGACGCCGCTTGGGTCGCTCAAGCTCACGCCGGACACACTGATGGGTTTGGCTGTGCCGATGTTTTTGCTGTCAAAACTCGCGCTGCGGTTGATGTCAAACACATCGCCACTCACGCGGTTGTCAGTGGTGGTGACGGTTGCCACAGTGCTGCCGTCGTACGCACGGTTCACACCGCTGTAGGTCACGGTCAAAGTGCGTAAGCCAATGCTGCCCGCACCCGTGGCGCTGGTGGGCAAGGTGTAGTTGCCCAAGGTGGTGCCGCCGTTGGCCGTGAAGTCGCTAGATGCCAGCGTGGTGTTCACGCTGGTGGCCAACAACACATTGCGGTCGTTGTAGGTGCCGCTGGTTTGTGTGACGGTAGCCCCTTCGGTCACACCGCCTACGGTGACAAAGCCGCTCAGGCTGTAGTTGCCTGTATTCAGTGTGGCGCTGGTGTTGCCGTCATAGGTTTTTTGAATGCTGCCCACCAACGACGCCGTCAACAGCTTAGGCGTGATGTTGGCGCTGGTGCTGCCTGTGGTTGTGGCGTTGTTGTTGGCATCCACCACTTGGTAGTTGGCCGCATCAGTGCCACCCAAGCTCACGCCCGTGATGCTGATGTTCACTGGAACCACAGTGCTGCCGTTGTAGGCCACGTTCTTGTCTACAAAGTTGGCTGTACGGTTCACCGTCAACACGTCACCGCTCACATAGCCTGTGGCGGCGGTGGGGTCGGTGTTGACGGTGGCCGTGACCAAGCCGTCATAGGTTTTGCTGTTGCCTGTGTAGGTCAATGCCAGTGCGCGTGGTGTGATGTTGGCGGTGGTACTGCCGGTGGTGGCCACGGTGTAGTTGGCAGCATCCACGGTTGTGGCGCCACTGGGGTCACTCAGGCTCACGCCTGTGACGCTCACGGCTTTGGCGTTGCCTACGTTTTTGTTGGCGTAGCTGGCGGTCCAGTTGATGTCAAACACATCACCTGCAACATAGCCATTGACCACAGGGGTTGCAGTAGTCACGGTGGCCACAGTGCCGCCGTCGTACACCTTGTTCACGCCCGTGAAGTCAATGGTCAGCGTGCGAGGGGTGATGTTGGCCGTGGTGCTGCCTGTGGCTGCCACGGTGTAGTTGGTGGCGTCCACGCTGGTGGCCCCGTTGGGGTTGCTCAGGCTCACACCACTCACGCTGACGACTTTGGCACCGCCTACGTTTTTGTCGGCGTAGCTGGCGGTCCAGTTAATGTCAAACACATCACCGGCCACAAAGCCATTACCCACCGGCGTTGCGGTGGTCACAGCAGCCACGGTGCCACCGTCGTACACCTTGTTCACCCCCGTGAAATCAATCGTCAAAGCCCGTGGAGTAATGGTTGCTGTGGTGCTGCCCGTGGTGGTGGGCTGGCTCAGTGCGTTTACCACTTGGTAGTTCACCGCATCGGAGCCAGTCAATGACACACCCGTCACGTTCACCACTTTACTGGTCACATTATTGGACACGTCATACGCCACGTTCTTGTCTGCAAATGCCGCAGTGCGGGCAATGCTGAAGGTGTCGCCTGCCACGCGGTTGTCGGTGGTGGTCACGGTGGCCGCGGTGCCGCCGTCATACACGCGGTTGACGCCGGTGTAGCCGACCAAGAGGTCGCGTGGGGTAATTTCCCCGTTGCTGCCGTTTTGTGTGCTGATGGCTGCGCTGCTCACGCCGTTGGTCAGCACATAGTTGGCGGCATCGTCGCCGCTGATGGCGAGGTTGGTGATCGTGTAGTTTTTGTTGGCGCTGCCCGTCACGTTTTTGTCGGCATAGGTGCCCACGCCGCTCACGTTCACTACGTCAGAGTTGCTCACCTTGCCCACCGGGGTCAGTGCCAGCGTGAGGCCTGTCATGCTGGTGTTGCCGTCGTACACCTTGTTGGCGGTCGAGGTCAGCGTGAGCGCTTTGGGGGCCACGCTGTAAGTACCAATCACGTGAATCGCGTTGCTAAAGTCCTGGCTATTGACGCTTACACCCGTAGCACCCAGGCTGTATGAACCCACTTTGAGGCTGCCCGATGTGCTGGTGATGACGGCGTTATTCGGGTTGTCAGGGCCCAAGTTGAATAGCGCATCCACGTGGCTTCCGCTGTCCAATACCGTCACTTGTGCGCTCGACACGCTCACACGCCCTGGTGTCGATAGCAAGTTGGTCACTTGCGCAGCCGTGCCACTGCTGGCGGGTGCGGTCATAAACGCGGCAGAAGTCACCTTGTAATCGGGCGCATCGCCATAAATGGTGCTCACGTTTTGCACTTTCACCAACAGCTCGCCCACGGGCACGATGGTGTAGTTGCCATTCACGAATGTGATGGCGTAGTTGTTTGAGGTGCGGCCCGAAGGCACCAACACACCTGTGTAGGTTGCGGCGGAATCTTGGTCATTGGTGCTAGTTGTCTGGGCAAGAGTGTCAGCAGCAATTTGCACACTTCGGTCACGCGTCACTTTCAACGTGCCGCCCAACACGGCTGATGTTTGCCCGCCCGCAAAGCCGCTGTAACGCACACCTTGATAGTTGGTGGTGCTGTCTAGCTCTGAGTAAAACTTCGCATCGTCGTTGGCCGTGATGGTCAATGGTGCTTTGGTGATGGTGGCGTTGGGTGCTGTCCACACCAAACGGTAGTTGCCTGCGCGTGTGCCTGTCAGCAACACGCTGCCTTGGTCCACCGTCACGGTGCCTGCGTTGGCGTTGCTGAACACGGGTGTGCCTGTGATGACCAAGCCACCGTTGATGCCGTTGTCGGCCGTCAATGCTGATGTGAAACCTGCGGCCACGCTCAAGCTGCCGTAGCCTGTGGCGGGGCTGGTCAAGGCAGGGGCCACAGCGGTGGTGGCGTCGTACACCTTGGTCAGGCCTGTGCTGCCAGACAAGGCCACATCCAATGGCGTGATGTTGGCCGTCGTGGTGGCTTGACTTGTGATGGTGTAGTTGTTGCGCTGAGCGCCGGTGTAACTGCTGGTGAGCGTGACGGTTTTGCCAGTGCCCACGTTTTCGTCACTGAACACGCCACTGATGGTATTAAAGGTCACATCATCACCACTGATCAAGGCATTGCCTACCAAGCTCGACACCGACTGCCCTGCTGCGACAGACAAAGTGGCACCTGTGGTGTTGTCGTAGGTTTTGTCAGAGGCTGTGATGCCGCTGATGGTCAATGCTTTGGGTGTGATGTTGGCCGTGCTGGTGGCTTGGTGGGTGATGCTGTAGTTGTTGCGGTCAGCGCCACCGTAAGTGGTGGTGAGCGTGACAGTTTTGCCTGTGCCCACGTTCTTATCGGCAAACACACCCGACGAACTGGCAATGGTCAGCGCATCGCCGCTCACCAAGCCGCTGAACAACGCGCCGCTGGTGGTCACGCTGGCATTGGCTGTGCCGTCGTACACGCGGCTGTCGGCCACGAGGCCAGACACCGTCAACGCTTTGGCCGTGATCTTGGCCGTGGTCGTGGCTTGATTGGTGATGGTGTAGTTGCCCAAGTCGGCGCCGCCGTTGGTGCTGGTGAGCGTGACGTTTTTGGCTGTGCCTACGTTCTTGTCAGCAAACACGCCGGTGGTGGTGACGGTCAGCACATCGCCTGCAACGATGCCGTTGAAGGTTGCGCCACTGGTGTTGATCGTCGCTGCATTGGTGCCGTCATACACCTTGTCATTGGCGGCAATGCCCGACACGGTGATGGCTTTGGGGTTGATCTTGGCGCTCAGTGTGGTGTCGGCCACGATGTTGTAGTTGCCGGCCTTCGCGCCCGTGAGGCCCAAACTCGAAGCGCGCAGCGTGACTGTTTTGCTGCTGACCACACCGTTGGTGTACGCCACATTTTCATCTGCAAAGTTGGCTGAGTAATTGGTGGTCACCAAACTCACGGCATCGCTGTTCAAGATACCTGTCAGGGTGCCAAAGTTACCTGCTGTGAGGGTGGCCACCACGCCGCCGTCGTATGTTTTGTCGTTCGCTGCAGAACCTGTGAGGGTCAACGCCTTTGGCGTGATCTTGGCGTTTGTGGTGGTGGGGCTGCCTGTGTAGCTGTAGTTGCCCGCATCGGTGCCGCCGAAGGTGCTGGTGAAGGTCACCATTTGCGCCGCCAGTGCTGAACCGCTGTAGGCCACGTTGGCGCTGCCATAGGTGCCGGTGGCTGCCACCGTCAACACGTCGCCTGCCACCATGCCGTTGAACACGGCATTGCTCACATCCATCGTGGCGGCGGTGGTGGCGTCGTACACCTTGTCGTTGGCGGCAATGCCTGTGACGGTGATGGACTTTTTCGTGATGCTGCCATTGGTGCCCGTCATGCTGGTGCCGGTGCTCAGGCCGTAGTTGGCCGCATCAACGCCGCTCAGGGCCATGTTGGTGAGCGCGTAGTTTTTGTTGGTGCCTACGTTTTTATCGGCATACGCGCCCGAGCCACTGATTTGCACCACATCGCCCGTCACCACACCTGTGGGTGTGCCCGACAAGGCAGCAATGGTGGTGGTGCCGTCATACACCTTGGTCAGTGTGGGCGCGGGTGTGATGAATTTTGGGGTGACGGTGGCCGAGCCCACCACCGTCACGGTGCCACTGAAGTTGGGGCCACCTGAAAGCACCACATTGCTGGCACCCCATTGGTAGCTGCCCACATTGAGCCAACCCGACGTGCTGTAGCTGCCGCTGGCTGCGGTGGCATTGAAAGTGGCCGAGGCACCGTTGGCGTCGGTCACGCTCACCTGCCCTGCTGTGCTGGCCGAGGCGCTGGCACCTGCGGTGCCCAGCAAGTTCACCTGTGTGGTGCCATCGGTTTTGAGGTACTTGGCTTCGGTCACCGTGTAGGTGGGTGCGCTGCCGTACACCGTGCTGGTGTTGCCCAAGCGCACCAGCAGTTGGCCTGCGGGCACGATGGTGTAGTCGCCGTTCACACGGGTGATGCTGTAGTTAGTGGCTGTGCCACCCGTGGGCACCAACACGCCACTGTAGCTGCCTGCGTTTTGCACGCTGCTGTTGCTACGTGTGATGGTGGGTACTGTGGTGAGGTTAGAGGCCGATTCACCATTTGCAAAACCTAAGTACGTCAAGCCGTTAAAGCCAGCCACATCTGCAGTGCTGTAAAACTTCGCATCGTTGTTGGCCGTTACCGTTAAGTTGGCTTTGCTGATGCTGCCTGTGACGCTGGGCTGTGTGAGGGTGTAGTTGGCCGAGGTGGGGCCGGTGATGCTGTCGGCCATCGTCATGCTGATGCCTGTGCCCACATCTTTGGTGGCAAACGTGCCCGCTTGCACCAAGGTCACGGCTTCGTTATTGGCCACGCCACTCAAAGTGCCACCGCTCACCACCGCAGACAAGGTGCCGTCGTACACCTTGCTAGGTGCATTGGTGCCTGTTACGGTCAAAGTTTTACGCGTGACGGTGATGGTACCGGGTGTGGCATAGCTGATGTTGTAGCTACCACTCGATGTGCCGGGTGCCACGGTGATGGCATACGGCCCACCCGCCACCGTGGCCGTGGCGGCCAAACCAGCCGAAGTCACTACAGGATTCACGCTGAACACGTCAGCCAAAGTAGGCAATGTGTAAACGGCCGAGCCACCTGCGCTACTGCTCAGGCCCAACACATCAGAGGCCGTCCATACAGTGCCGTACACCTTGGTGCCGCCAGCTGTCACCGTGACCGAGGGTGTGCCGGTGAACAAATAACGGTTGCCCGTCACGGCCACCGCAGACGGGGCTATGTTGGCGTAAGTGGCGTTCCACACGGGGGCGTTGGCGCTGTCCAAAGTGCCAAAGGTGTCGGTGCCAGGGGCGTTGCTGTAGACCAACCAACGGCCTGTAGCGATCAAGGGTGTGCCCGTGGCGTTGTTCACAAAGTTGCCCGTCGCCGCTAAAGCCAAATAACCGCTGGCCTGCGTGCTGTTAAGGGTGGCTCCGCTGTTGAGCGTGATGTTGCCACCCGTGAGCAAGGTGGTGTTGTCCACAAACGTGGTGGCACCGCTCACCGCAATATTGCCCAAGCCGCTGTTGCCCAGCACCACGCTGTTGAAACCGTCTTTCACCACCGTGTTGTTGAACCACGCGTTGGCAACGTTCAGCGTGCCCGCTGCCCCGGTGCCCAAGCCAAGGCTAGCACCTGCTGTTTTGGGTTGCAGCGTCAAGGTGCCCGTGCCGTTGAGTGTGCCCGCCAACGTCATGCTGTCGGCACTGAAGGTGATGTTGTTGCCACCGCTGCTGGTCATGGCCACGCCGCTGGCTTCGTTGATGCTGCTGCCTGTGACGTTGATGTTTGTGGCTGTAACGTTGGCGTTCAAAGCCACCGCCCCGCCGTACACCGTGAACGGGCCTGCAATACTGGTGGCGCCCGCCACGGTCATCGCGGCGGTGTTGCCGTCTTTGCCCAGCGTCACACCGGTGAGCGAGCTGCCAAAGCTCCAGCCCGAAGTACTGAATGGGCCGCTAAAGCTTGCGCCCACTGGCTCAACGCGCAACTGGCCGCTGCCTGTGAATGTTTTGCTGCTGGGGTTAGGTGCGTTGTTGGCCAACACCAACACGCCGTTGGCAACACTGGTGTTGCCTGTGTAGGTGTTGTTGGCTGTCAAGGTCAATGTACCGGTGCCCTGCTGCGTCAATGTGCCCGTGCCACCAATCAGCGCATCCACCGTCAAGTTGCCCGAACGGTTGAACACCAAGCTGCTGTTGTCGGTCACGGCGCCAGTACCTAACGTACCCGTGGTGCCGCCATCGCCCACTTGCAAGGTGCCTGCGCTGACTGTGGTGTTACCGCTGTAGGCGTTAGTGCCTGTCAGCGTTGCCGTGTTGGCCAACAGCTTGGTGAGCGAGCCTGTGCCGCTGATGCTGTTGGCAAAGGTGAAATCGTTAGAGCGGTTGAAATACAAAGCCGCGTTGTTAATCAACGCGCCTGTACCCAACGAGCCTGTGGTGGTGTTATTGCCTAGGTAAACCGAGCCGCTGTTGAGCGTGGTGCTACCCGCATACGTATTTGTTCCCACCAAGTTAAGAACGCCACCCGTGGCATTGGTGGTGAGTGGGCCTGCCCCCGTGATGTTGCCAAGCAAAGTGCTGCTCATGTTGTTGAGCAAGCCCAACGAGCCAGATGCATTAAAGGTGACCACCACCATGCCCGCCATGGGGCCAGACGTGATGACGCTGCTGGTACCGCCCGTAGTGAACACAGTGCTACCCGCATACGCCACCACCACCACACCTGAACCACCGCTGGCGCCGTTGTTGTAGGTGACGTTGGTGGAATAAGCACCGCCACCGCCATTACCCGTATTGGCTGCACCAGTCACAGGGTAATTGGCAGTACCACCTGCACCGTAGGTGACGGCTGTGTTGGTCATGGAGCTCACCACACCTGCGCCGCCGGTACGACCGGAAGCTGTGCCACCCGCACCACCGCCGCCCACGTCGACTGCATACACACCGCCCGCACCGCCATTGGCAATGACGGCAGTGCCCAAAGAAGATGTGCCACCTGCAACTACCTGCCCGCCGCCTGCCCCCACGGTGATGGCGTAAGCGCCTAAATCACTGAAAGAGCCTATGGCAACCTGACCACCTGCACCACCGCCACCTGCTGCTGGATATCTTTCCCACGACGCATTACTACCGCCACCACCGCCACCCACGACGAGGTATTGCATCGATGCACCCACGGTAATCGTGGTATTGCCAATGAGCTGAATGTTGTTAGCTAACGTGACATTGCCAAGCTTGAGGCCCGTGCCAGCGCCCAGTTTCAAAGTGCTTGAACCCAATGCTGAGTTGTTATAAGCGCCAATCACACCTGCATTTACAACTGTGTCGCCCGTGTAGGTATTGGCTGCTGACAAATTCAGTTCACCATTACCCAGCTTGGTCAGAGAAATCAAGCTACCCGACACCACACCACCATATGTAGAGGTGCCCGACTGCGTGATGCTGAGCGAACGTCCCGTCGCCAAGCCAATGCCACCGCCGCCAGTAAGGCCTGTGGTGGTGATGACAATGTCACCCGTCGTGGTGTTGGTGGTGTTTAAGGCCGCGTTAACGGCGACTGCGCCGCCGTAAATATTGATGGGGCCAGCAATGCTGGTGGTACTGCCAATGGTGATACCAGCTGTGTTGACAGTCTTGCCAAGCGTCAAACCGCTGATGGTGTTGGCCAGCGTCAGCGTGGACGGCGGCCACACCAAGGTGCTCGCGAAGCTGTTGCTATACGGCGCCACCGTCAGCGTGCCCGTAGTCGCTATGTTGCCCGTCATCGACAATACATCGCCAATCACCGAGACATTAGACGATGAGCTTGCAATACTAGAACCCGCCTTCAGCCCCACATAGCCAGCCACATCCACCGCGTTGTAACCAGCACCGTAACCCGTACCTGTGAGGGTGATAGGCCCGCCTGTGGACAACACTGCACTGCCCGAGGGCAAAACAACACCCGAGTGCTTGGCGCCACTGCCTGTGAGGCTGATACCACCGCCGTTGCTGGCCAACAGGCTTGAATAACCCCACAGATAAACGCCCCACGCATCGCTGGCAGCGGCATTGGTGGCCGTGCCGTTGAAGGTGATGGCATCCGTGGCTGAAGAAGCAGACTTGTACACAGAGGTGGATGTGGTCAACATGCTCAGCTCAATGCCGTTGCTAGAGCCTGTGGCCGACTGCCCAACGCCCCATAGGTTTAACTTGCCCGCTGCAGCGTCCATCGTGACGCTGCCGTGTACTCGAATGCCGTTGGCATTGCTAGTGGTTCCATCGGACGATGTGTAACTTGTTGCCGTGGTGGCACTCTTGCCACGCAAGGTGATGTTGCCGCCAAACGAATACAAGGAAGCGGCATCAATCGTGATGCCGTTACCCATCGTCGTTGTCATGCCCGAGGCATAGCCTGTGCTGGCCAGTGCCGCCACATCGGCCACATTGCCACCCGACAACACGATGTTGCCTGCTGCCGACGTGGTGGTGATGCGGCTGCCCGACTTGAGCCAGATGAAGCCGCCGTTGGTGCTGTCGCTGTCGGCCCAATACGTCACGTCACCACCAACGGTCGATACAGATACGTTGCTCGCTTGGGTAATGCTGCTGCTGGCTTTGAGCAAAATACCGGCCCCCGAAGCGCTGCTAGACAACGACCGATTCAGCGTGATGTCACCGCCATACACCGTGATAGGACCTGCCGCAGTGATGTCGGTCGTTGATATGCCCACTGCCTGGTTGTTGCCTGTTTTACCAAGCGTCAGCCCTGTCATGGTGGTGTTATTGGTATTCCAAGCAAACCAGTTGGTGTCGATGGCACTGCCAAACGTCGGTGTGGTGGACTGCCATGTCACCGTGCCATTGGTCGCAATATTTGGATAACCACTGAAGTTGAAGGTATCAAACTCAAGCAACAAATTGCTGCTGGTCGAAGTCACAGCGCTACTGGCTGCCGAACCCCACCACTGAGTTGAACCGTTGCGCAAATACAAGCTTGAATTGGTGCCGCCTGCACCCACGCCACCCGCTTTGATGGTGAGAGGCCCGCCATTGGTCAACAACTGTGTGCCGTTGCGAATGAGCACCGACCATTCATTGGCGGTACCAATGATGGAGATGCCACCACCCACACCGCTGGCCGTCAGGCGTTGGTATGTTGCTGAGGAGTAGCCCTCGTTACCCGTACCCAAATCAACGCCATGGTTCCAGTTTACGCCCGTTGAAGTGCTAGAGCCAACCAGTTTGATGGCATCCGCGCCAGCATAAGCAGACTTGAGGTCGACACCGTAATAAGTGGATATGCCAATCTTGTATGAGCTGGTACCCGAAGACCGACTGATACCTTCAAGGTAAATTTTGCCTACGCCACTGTCGGCCACAAAACCTGCCGTCGCCCAATGCGCAATGCCCCACGCTTGGTAGCCACTGCCCACAGCCCCTGACCAGCTTTTACCTCTCATGGCAATGTCACCACCGCCAGAGAACAAGCCCAAATAACCATCAGAGGTAATGCCGCCTGCCGAGGTGGATGTGTCGCCTATGGCGTAACCCGAGCCCAACAAGTCTCCGCCAGCCAAAGTAATGGATCCGCCCCCTGTGCCTGCAGTGCTTTTGCTACCCGTCAAGCCTGTCCGTGTGTCGATAGTCAAGCCTGATGCGCTGACATAAATTCGCCCGGCTCCACTGCCATCGGTGTCACTGGTTAGCACCACTGCGCCGCCATTGGTGGTGATGGTGTTGGCTGCCGTGTCGCTGGTCAGGTTGGCCGTAGCCATGAGCTTGATAGCAGCGCCAGCCAAAGTGCTGGTGAGGTCGGACCTGAGATAGACGTTGCCACCGTAAGCTGAAATTGGTCCTTTGGCCGTCAATGCCTTATCCAGCCACACGTCTGCCGTCACGCCTTGTTTACCAATGGTGATGCTGCTTGGCGTCAGGCTGTTTTGATTCCAAGAAAACCAACTCGTCGCCACCGTAGCGCCGAAATTTCCAGAAAGGACTGTGGGTTCCCAAACGATATTGCCTGTCGTTGCCAAACTAGGATAAATGCCATTGAAACTGTATCTATCAAACTTGAAGGTGATGTCGCTGGAGCTGGTAGGCACATCGACACTGCCCACTTTCGAGCCCAAGGCGAAAGCACCGTTGAGATACCAAATGCCATTGGCAATGCCCGAGCCTTGAGCGCCCAATAAGTTGATTGGGCCGCTTTTTGCAAGAATATCTGTCGCCGATCTGAACACGGCATCGTAGGTGTTCTGCGTTGAAGTTTTGATGGTGATGCCTCCCCCAGCACCAGTTGCCAAAACGGCAAGCGAGCTGCTGTCCGTTTCTATACCGTACGAATCACCGCTTGCGCCTGTGGCCGTACCGATGATTTGAATGGCATCTGCAGTGGTGTTGGCTGACTTGATGGTGAAGGATGTGTTGCTATAGAGCATAAAGCCCGAAGCAAACGTCGAGGTATTTGTTTGGCTGTAACCATCCAAATAAACCTTACCCGTGCCACTGTCGATGACACCGGCTTGCGTTAAGTAGTAGAAACCAAGCCCAGAAGCACCTGTAGCAGAGCCCACGGCCACAGCGTAGGACTTGCCGCGCATACTGATGTTGCCGCCACTTGAGTTGATATTGGCTCTGAGATCAATTCGAATGCCTTCCGCATAAGCTGCATTAGAAGACCCCATGGCATAAGAAGCACCTGCGAGGTTGCCACCGCCAAGGGTGATGTTGCCGCCGTTTGATGTAGCCACCAAGCCCTTTTCCAAACGCACATAACCGTTAGTGGTCGTATCAGCATCTGTGGCATCGTCCACGTTCGAGGCCAACAAAATATTGCCGCCCGCCGTGGTGAGCGTGGTGAGTGCGCTGTTGATGATGTTCGTCTTGGCGCGAATGGTGATGGCAGCATTAGCTGCTGTGCTTTGCAAACTGCTGCCAAAGGTGACTTGCCCTGCATCCACCGTGATGGGGCCTGCAATGCTGATGGCAGAACCCAGCGTGATGTCAGTCGTATTGGTATTGCTGCCCAAAGTCAGCCCCGTGAGGGTGCTGGCAAAGGTGTAGTTGGGTGTGAACGCGCTGGTGAAACTCGAAGCCGTTGTGGGCGCGATGTTGACCGTACCCGCGCCAGCAAAACCACTGGTGCTGGGTGGGGTGTTGTTGGCATACGTGATGGCACTGCTGGTGACCGTGGTCAGCCCTGTATAGCTTGAAACGCCGCTGAGCGTCAGGCCGCCAGCACCCGCCACCGTCAGCGCGCCAGTGCCGCTGAATGCACCTGTATAAATCAAGGCATCGCTGCGATTAAAAATAAGCGAGCCGTTGTTGATGACGTTGGCAGACAAAGCACCCAAAGTGCCCGCCGTGGCACCTGACCCCACTTGCAAGGTGCCTCTATTGAGGGTGGTGCTGCCTGCATACGAATTGTTGGCGGTGAAAGTGAACTTGCCACCCGAGGATGGGTCGGCTGTGAGTGACCCACTGCCACCGATAGTGCCGCTGAACACAGCGTCCAAAGCGGCAAGCGACATGGTGCTGGTGCCTGTGCTGGTAAAGGTGTGCAGCGTATAGCCTGCGGTAGCCCCCGAGCCAGTTGTGACCGTGCCGCCTGTACCCGCACTTGAACCCAAATACCGGACGATGACGATACCCGAACCACCCGCGCCGCCTGCGCGAGAGCCAGTGGTATTCATCGAGGCGCCACCGCCACCGTTACCCAAATTGCTTGCGGCACCAACACCCACTAAAGCAGCAGAGCCGCTGCCGCCCGAGCCACCCGCAGCGTAAGTCACAGATTGCCCAGAAATAGCAGAAGCCAAACCAATGCCACCCGCGCCACCCGCGCTTCCAGTTGCACCAGCCCCACCGGCACCACCACCACCACCAGCACGCCCAGTGGTGGTGCTGGCGCCGCCGTTGTTGCCCTGACCAGCTGTGCCCAAGCCACTGCCACCACCAGAGCCACCAAACGAAATGCTACCGCCGCCGCCACTGCCGCCAGCCAAACCATTCACACGTTGACCGCCACCGCCACCGCCAATGGCCGTCAACACTGTGCCAATGCTTGAGTTAAGTCCGTTGCCACCGCTACCGGTGCTGGGGCCCGCTGCACCGCCCGCACCCACGGTCACGGCATAGCTCGTGTCGCTAAGGCTTTGCATACCAGCCAGCAAGCCACCGGCACCGCCGCCGCCGCCAGGGCCTGAGTCATAAGCGCCAGCACCACCACCGCCGCCAGCCACAACAAGGTATTCCACGTTGGCGTCATAAGCCACAGTGACCGCGCCATTGAGGGTGATGTTGTTGCTCAGTCCGGTAATCGTGCGACCCAACAACAACGTGGTGTTGTTGGCTGCCGTCAACGCGCCCGAGCTGATGGCCGACATGTTGTAAATGCCCAAAGTACCGCCACTGAGCGAGGTGGTGCCTGTGTAAGTATTGGCCGACATCAAAGAAATCTTGCCGCCCGTGGCGTTGTTGACCATCGAACCCGAGCCACTGATGGTGCCGCTGAGCATGACGTTCAAGGTGTTTAGAGAAATACTTCCCGCACCGACACTAGTGAAGCTGTGCAATGTGTAGCCGCTGGCCGAACCTGAACCCGATGTGACAGTACCGCCTGAACCAGCAGCGCTACCGAGATAGCGAACAACAACAAGACCCGAGCCACCAGCACCGCCGTAACTGTTAATGTACGAAGCACCACCACCTGAACCACCACCACCGCCACCCGTGTTTGCTTGGGCAGACTCACCTCTACTTGTTGACCCATTCGTAGTAGATGTTGTTTTTGTAAAAGGCGTACCGGCACCTCCACCACCTAAACCACCTGCACCGCCTATGGCACCGTAGACGTTGGCGAAATCACCGTGTATGCCCCCACCGCCACCGCCACCGTAGTAAGTAAGTGCACCTGTAATAGATGAGGACAAGCCATTGCCACCAGCACCACCGACAGCACCGGCAGTGACATTCAACGTTTCGACGCCATTACCGCCCTGACCACCTGCACCGCCGCCGCCGCCAGAAGCATGAGGACTTGTTCCATTGCCATTACCACCCGCGTACCCCTGATTGGCTGTACCGCTGCCACCAGCTACCGGTGAACCACTGCCACCGCCTCCTGAAGAAACGGCTGTGCTGGAGTTGACGTTAGCCGCTTGGGAACTCCAAGAGGCACCAACACCACCGCCTAGCGCGGTAATGGTGCTAAGTGTGGCGGATGACAAAGATGAGCTGCCACCGTTAGTACCTGCGACAAACGCTGTGGAGGTGGGATAACTTGAACCCAAACCACCGCTACCCACGTTGACCGCAAAAGTCGTGTCACTCAATGTGTCGACCGTATTGGCAAATACGCCGCCGCCGCCGCCGCCGCCGCCCACCCAAGAGCCGCCGCCACCGCCGCCACCAACGACGAGGTAGTCGATTGAAGAATCGAGGTCAAACGTCACGCTGCCATTCAGCGTGACGTTGTTTGCAAAGTTGGTGACGTTGCGGCCAAACATCACCGTGGTGCCGCCAGCAGCAGTCAGGGCACCACTACCGATTGAGGCGTTGTCGTAAATACCTAAAGTGCCCAGACTCAGCGTGGTGCCACCAGAGTAGGTGTTGGCATTGGTCAGGTTAAAGATACCTGTTCCGTTTTTGGTCAAACTTCCGGCGCCTGAAATCAAGCCGATGTAATTGGTGCTGGTGTTGTTTGCGCCTGTAGCTAATGTAAAAGTACCCAAACTTACTGTGCCTGCCCCTGCCAAAGACCCAATATTTAAATTACCAAGCAACTGCAACTGTGTGCCCACAGCATCGCTGAGAGTGACAGCTGAGTTGTTACCTAGTGCGTTAAGGTTGTTGGTTTGAACTAAACCACCGGCAAGGGTGACAGCACCTGTGTTGGTGTTGGTTCCAATGAGTTGAATCGTGCCGCTTGTCGCATCAAGGGTCAAAGGGTTGGCCCCCGTAACAGTACCACTCAGCGTGACGTTGGGTGTGCCCGTGAGCACTGAGGTGTCAATTTGAACCGTGGTCGATCCTGCCAGTGCCATGTTGTTGGCAACGCTGGTGAGAGTACGACCTAGCTTCAAAGTCGTGCTTGCGCCCAACGAGACTGAGCCAGTTCCCATGGCGGTATTGGTGTTGGCCAGCAAAGTGCCTGCGCTTAAGGTGGTACCGCCGCTGTAGGTGTTGGCAGAATTCAGCGCCAGTGTGCCTGTGCCTTGCTTGGTCAGCGTACCTGAGCCTAAGTTGACGATGCCCGACAGAACGCTTTGGCTACCGCCTGAATTGATAGTGAGGGATGAGTTGCCTGTTGTTTTGTAGCGCACGATGACGATGCCATCAGCGCCGGGCTGGAGTACTGCAGCTCCGTTGTGTTGATTGACACCACCACTACCGCTGCCTGTATTGGCTATGGGTGCACTACTTGCGCCCCCCAGAAGTGAACCGGCACCGCCCACGCCACTGCTGCCGCCGATACCCGAATAAGCACCACCACCGCCAGCAGCGTATGTTGTGGATGAACCAGAAATACTGAAAGTGATGCCATTACCACCCGCACCGTTAGGGCCGACAGCACCAGCAGTCAATGCGCCGCCGCCGCCGCCGCCACCATCTGTACCGGTGGTGTAGTTACCGCCCGAGTTTCCTTGCCCCAAGGAAGAGCTGGCACTGTTTGGTGTCCCGATATTCCATGCACTGGCGTACCAAGCACCACCACCACCAGAGCCTCCGGACGAACTTGGAATCACATAATTCAAAATGCCAGCGCCGCCGCCGCCGCCTACTGCTGTTAAGTTGCTTGCGAATACAGAGTTTTGCCCTGCATTTGAGGAAGAACCCAAACTTGACACTTTGGCGCCACCCGAACCCACAGTCAGGCTGTAGCCTGTGCCTGAAGTAACGGCGTAGCTTGCGTTATAGATGTAGCCACCTGCACCACCGCCACCTGCCAAGCCCCAGCCGCCAGAGCCGCCACCCGCAACAACCAAGACTTCCACATCGCTGACGCCTGTAGGTGCTGTCCATGTGGTGGACAGCGATGAGCCTGCGGTCGCGGTAGTAAAGGTTTGAGCTGTGGTGGCAATGCTGTCGACATTGCCTGTGACGGTCACGTTGCCAGTGGTGGTCGTCAGCGCAAGGTCTTTGCGAATGAGTAAATCACCGTTGATGGTGATGTTGCCTGTTGTCGTGGTTAAGTGACCACCTAGCGAGGTCAAACCACCGCCTGCCACTTTGGTGATGCCGGCGTTAGCTGTGATGCTGGAGCCATAAGCCGTGACAAATTTGCCACTGCTAGCCACCGACAAAGAGCCACTCACATTGACCGCTTGGTTGATTTGCACCGAACCAGCGTTGGCTTGGAAGTCCAAGCTCATGCCCGATGTCCCCGTGATGGGGGCATTGATGTAGATGTCTTTGGCGGCCTTGAGCGTGAGCGTTTTGTTGCCAGTTGACGTCACAGCGCCACCAATAAAAATATTGCCCGTGCTGCCAGAGCCCGCCGAACAAGACACCCCTGAACAAGAGATGGAAGCCCCCGTTGAATCAAGCGTCACATTGCTTGAGTTCAAGGCACTGGAAAGCGTTGAACTTAAAACACTGCCATAACTGTCACCAACGTAAATATCCTGCGGGTCTAACAGCCACAAGCCGTCGTTACCCGCTTGCACGTTGCCAAATACCGTGAGCACGGCACCTGATGTTTCGATGCTTCCGCCTTTTCCGCTACCAGCGCCTTGTGTGAATAAATTGCCCGCAACATTAGTGAAGGAGTTGGGGTTACGCACATCACTCCACAACACCACTTTGCCGCCATCCCCGTTGTCGGTGGCACTGGCGTCAATGGTGCTGTCGGCACTCATGGCCACGGTTGTGGCTTGGCGCATCGTGCCGCCGCCCTGCCAGTCGCCGCCCACCAGCACGGTGCCGCCTGCGGTAGCGCCTTTGGCTTCGATCAAGGTGCCAGTGTCTAGGCTGATGTCGTCGCCCTCCAGCTCCATACGGCCTGCTTGGGAGCGGGCGCTGTTGGCGCGTAAAACTGTATTGGTACTGAGCAGCACAGCGCCATGCACGGGGGCTTGGGCCGGTGTGTTGTTGGCTGGGTCGGCTGGCACAGCGGGCACACCATCGGCCTGAATATGAATGCGCCCCGCCCCGCCGTCGCCCGATGCATCAAGCACGGCGGTGGTCAGGTCGACACGGCGGGAGGCTTGAAGCTGGATGGTGCCGCCCAAGGCGTTGGCCACGATGTGCGTGGGGTCTGTCACCACGCCGTTGGCAAAGATGCGCCCGCTCACAGCGATGGCCTGTGCGGCTGCAATGTCGATGCGGCCTGCTTGAAGGGCCACGGCGGACACGTCTAGCAAACCGCTGGCGGTTTGGGTGAAGGTGTCGGCGTTGATTTGGATGCGGCCAGTTTCTGCCGCCAGGCTGCCGCTGTCGGGGAAAGAGTTTGCCGCTGAAACTGTGCCGCTGTTTTGTACGTCCGGGGCGTTGAGGCTGACGGTGCCCGCAGGCCCTGCGTTCACCCCGCCCGTGGCATCGGCCCGAATGCTGCCGCTGTTAAAGATGCTGCTGCTGGCCTCAAGCAAGATGCGGCCTGCACGGCGCACCAAGCCTGCGGCTTCGATGGTGCCGCTGTTGTTGACCACGCCACTTTGCAAGCGGCTGGCGGCTTGGGCCGACAGAATGATGAGGCCGCCCGGGGCTTTGATGGCGTTTTTGTTTTCGACCAAGGTGTTGATGGCCGCTGCCGTCACACGCACGTTGCTCAACGCCCCACTGCCGTCAAATTTAAGCTCAAAGGATTCACCAGCAGCCAAGGCGACGGTGCCGAGGTTGGCCACAATGACACCGCTGTTGCGCACCTCAGGCGCGAGCATGGCGATGTAGCCGCCCAGCGCGGCGCGTAGCTCGCCGTCGTTTTCTACCTTACCGCTGGCGCCGTTGCGGGTGAGCTTGAGCTGCCCATCCATGAAGTCTTTGTTGGTGGTGTTGTGTGTAGTTGCTACCAATCCACCCACATCGACGCTGGATGACTTACCAAAGTACACACCTTCGGGGTTGACCAACACCACCGAGCCCGGCGCGGTGATGCGCCCCAAGATTTGGCTGGGCTGGCTGTCGGTCACGCGGTTGAGCGTGGATGACTGGGCGTTGGGCTGCTGAAAGTTGACGGTGGCGTCTTTGCCCACGTTGAACGTGTTCCAGTCCACCACCGCGCGTTGGCTGGTTTGGTTGATGTTGAGGGTGTTGCCCGATTGGCTGATGCTGGCTTGGCCCGCGTTCACTTGGCCACCGATGGGCAGCTGAGTGGCGGCGACAGGTGGCGCAGATGTGGCGGCTGCCGTGGTCGTTTGGGCCAAAACTGGCACCGAAAACAGCCCGACAGCGCCTAGAAGATAGGCCAACACACTTATAGAAGCACGCGGTGGCGCAAATCGCGCAGGCGCACCCATGCTTAGACGTGCGAAAACGTCTGAATCGGAGGGGCGTGTTTCTACGAGGCGCGGCATTGCCATTCCGATTCGGAATGGCAGCGGACTTCTTGAGGGGGGGCCGTGACGATTTTTCTGGCGCAAATGTTTCATGCGCTAGAAAGGAACGGTGACTTGCAGCCAATAACGGTTGCGGTCACGCGTGCCGTCTTGGTCGTTGCCGGTTTGCGTGGGGTTGGGGTTGTTGCCAATCTTTCTGGCCCAAGTGGCTTTGAAGCTGACGCCCTCTTCGGTGGTGTAGCCCACACTGGCACCAAAGCCTTTGTAGGTGTTGAGGTTGTGCTGAGGGCCGCCCGGATAAGACGGGTCATGCTGCAGCCAAACTTGGCCCCAGTCGTAGAAGGTGGCCATGTTGATGCCGTTTTCTAGCTGGTGGCGCAGCTCCAACTGAATGAGCTGAGCGTCCGAGCCCGAGCCCTCGCCCGTGGGATAAGCCCGCACGCCGTTCATGCCGCCGAGCTGCATTTTTTCGGATGAGTCAAGGTTTTTGTCAGTCAGCTGGCCTGTGTAGGACACAAAGGCCGAGGTTTGGGTGGTGATGGCTTGTTGCCACGTGCCGTTGAGGCGAATTTTGTTAAACGTGCCGTGGGTTTGGGTCGTGGTGGCGTCGGTCTGTTGGCTCAAAGAGCCGTCTAGGTTGATGCCACCATGAGAAAGCTGTAATGAATAGGTACCCGTGCCGCCGCCTGGATTGAGGTCGCGGTAGAAGCCCGAGACCTGTGCGGTCATGACTTTGGCTGCGTAGTCAGACATCAACAAGCCTTGGGCCGAGGTGTTTTGAAACTTCTTGGTGTCCGCAGTGAGGGTGACGGTGGCGCTGCGGTCATCAGCACGCAGCAGCGGGTAGACCCACTCCAGGCCTTGGGTGATGGCGCGGCCCACGGCCCCAACCATGCCCTGCTCGCCCACCACCACCTCGTAGCTCATGGCTGAGACGTTCATCCCCATGCGCCAACCGTCGGTGCCGACGGGGATGCTGTAGGCCAAGCGGGCGTAGTCGCTGCCACGGGTGTGCACAGCCACCACATTCAGCATGTCGGCGAGGTCGTTGGGGTTAAACCAGGTCAGGTTGGCCATCAAGCGCATGACACCCGTCGAGCGTGAGCCACCGTTGTCCGCGGTCAGTTCGGCTTGACGGGTGCGCCCCTGATACAACTTAAGCAATAGTTCGGTCTCACCCGCATCGCGGCCTTGACGCAGCGAACCTTGGGCGCTCATGCCGGGAATGTCGTTGGCCAAAGCCAAAGCGCGGTCGAGTTTTTGGGTGTTCAACAGCTCGCCCGTGGGCTGCTGGGCTTGGATGATGGCCTCGACGTGGGCCTGGGTGTTGGGCAAGTCTTGGAGTTCTTGCTCGACTTCGACCTTGGAGAACACAGATTCGATGACATCGACCGTCAAAACCCCGTCAGTCAGGTCTTGGGGCGGCAAAATAGCGCGGGCCAAGTAGTTATTTTTGCGGTAGTACGACTCAACGACCATGCCGATTTCGAGCATTTGCTCGTAGGTCATGGGGGTGTTGATGAAGGGCTCGACGATGCCCTTGAGCTCCATGTCACCGAGGATGGTGACACCAGTGAACTGGATATTTTTAAGGGTGATGAGCTCTTTGGCCGCTTGCTCAACCTCTTTTTGCTCCAGCATTTTGTCCATGGCGGCATCGACCAAACCGCGTGGTTGCTGGGGTTTGGCAAAGGTTTGGCCGGTGACAGCCTCAGCCCAATCGGTCACGGGCAGGCTGGTTTTGTCCTCAATCGCGCGCAGCACAGTGCCTGCGTTTTTGGGCAATATGGGGTCGTAGATTTCCAACGACCCGCCCAAAAGGCACAGGAACGCAATCGCTGCAATGATTCGCGATCGGGTTAATTTCACAAAACGAGTACTAAAACAACCATAGGGGTTGTCTTAATGCAAGTTCCGTGCCTT
>Ga0228703_1000523_pt1 | contig 27382 bp, 24 predicted proteins | sample McNCre217_Aug_MG_3_FD_178020 | JGI IMG/M metagenome (GOLD analysis project Ga0228703, IMG submission 178020) | Freshwater microbial communities from McNutts Creek, Athens, Georgia, United States - 29-17_Aug_MG | ecosystem: Environmental > Aquatic > Freshwater > Creek | place: USA: Georgia...
TAACGTTCGGTATAGATCGAATCATAAAAACGCCAATTGGTCACCGGAGCCACCGAGATCGCCGCCTTGAATACTTCGGCTCCTTGCATGAGGCAATTGGCCGACATGAATCCGCCGTAGCTCCATCCCCAAATACCAATCCGACTTTTATCTACGTAAGGTAAGTTGCCAATAAATTTGGCTGCAAAGATTTGGTCTTGTACCTCGATGCGACCTAAGTTTTGGTAAGTGATTTTCTTGAAGGCAACTCCTCGGCCACCCGTGCCACGGTTGTCCACACAATAGATCAAATAACCTTTTTTCAACAGCATTTGATACCAATAAAAATCTGCTCCCGGGTAGGAGTCAAGAACTTGTTGGCTTCCCGGTCCTCCATATACATGCATTAATACCGGGTATTTCTTATTCGGATCAAAGTTTGCTGGCTTAATCCAATACGCATTCAAATGATCTCCATTGGCCAAAGGAATCTCGAAAAATTCACGTGGCGATAATTGGTATTCCGTAATCTGAGCACGTAATTTTTGGTTGTCCTCCAATACACGAACTAAGCCCTTTGTTGTACTTAATAAAGCAATCGTTAAGGGTTTTTTAGCAGAGCTATTGTTTAACATATAGAATGAAAAATCAGGACTAAATCTCGCCGTATTCGTCCCCGTTTCCATTGAAATAAGTTTCTTTCCTGTTCCATCTAACTTGATGGAATATACCTGACGTCCAATCGGACCTTGCTCCGTAGAGTTGAAATACAATGTTTTGGTTTTTTCTTGGTAACCATAGAAGTCATCTACCTCCCAATTGCCCGATGTAATCGCAGTGTATTTTCCAGATGCAATTTCCCCAACATATAAATGCTTAAACCCACTTCTTTCTGAACTGAAAATAAATGATTTGCCATCCGCCAAATAGGTGATATCATTTCCTACTGCCTCAATCTCAATAGACGTATCTGTATGTTCATCATAAACAAGGCTAGTTGTTGCTTTGCTAATGCTATGGTGCAACAATTCCATGTGATTTTGTAAGCGATTTAGGCGAATAAATCCTACGACATCTGGATTCGTCGTCCATTTCAAACGTGGAATGTATTGGTTCTTTTCAGGGCCTACATTAATTGGTTGAATTTTGTTCTCATCCAAAAGCGCAACTGACAAACTCACGATGGAATTGGCCTCCCCGGCTTTCGGATATTTGTAGCGATAATCTTGAGGATATAATTCCCCCCACATTTGCATGTTGTATTCGGGGACCCGACTTTCGTCGAACGTATAAAAGGCGATCTTCTTACTATCAGGCGACCAAACAAATGCTTTTGCAAACGAAAACTCTTCCTCATAAACCCAGTCGCAAGCTCCGTTAATTAATTGATTATTTTTGCCATTCGTGGTAATCGCGGTTTCTTTTCCACTAGCTACATCTACCCAAAAAAGGTTGTTGTTTCGAACAAAAGCGACACGTTTTCCGTCCGGTGAGAAGGTTGCATGCATCTGTTTGTCTCCCTGCGAAAGTAATTTTAAGTTGCCATTTGATCGATTAAACAAATAGTTTGTCTCCTTCGAGCTACGACGATAGATGGGTTCCGAAGCAGTTCCGATAAGAATCGTTTGCTCATCTGACGATAATTCAAACTCCTGCACATGGATGGTACCTCCCGTGCTCGTTTTGTGAATAGCCTCATCAAAAAGTGTCTCGAACTTACTTGGGTCAAGGACATTGTATTTCAGGATTTTGCCTTCCTTTAACTCCAAATAAGATTGTCCATCTTTCGTCCAGTTTAAATTTTGAATGTTCTTTTGGCGGAATACGGGCTTCGACCAGATGTCATCCAGCGTAATGTCTTTTTGAGCGAAAGTAGTCGATGATCCCAGGAGTAGGAATCCCAATAGTAGGTGTTTGATTTTCATGTTGTTGGAAGTAGGTTGTTAATCTTGAAATATCACAATGGGGTCTGTTTCCACCACATTGCTTGTTTGCAAGGCATTGTCGCGAATGAATATTTGAAATTTAAGGGTGTCGTTTTTTTCAGTAAATAAGGGTGAATAACCTTTGTAAAAGGCATACACGAATTGGGTAGAATAGTCCACCGTCCCTTCAATGGGCCCTGATTTTTGATCGGCTTTGAATTTAAAGTTCATTAAACCTCCGAGACTTGGACTAAAGGTTACGGGCACGAATTTGCCATTCTTTTTCAACATGACATTGACCTCGAAATTTCGGAAATCCTTGTACTTGGTCGGATTGGCTTTTAATTCTGCCTGTGTGATACCCAGGTCGCCATCCCCATCTTGGAAGTTGACCGACATGATAACCGAATCAATCTTCGCTTTCCCACCAAATCCATCATTACTCGTTTTGGTGATTTTCTGGATTTGCTTGAAAGTAATTGCTGGAACGGTGCTCCATTCGGGTTCCTTCACGCAGGCCAAAAGTCCGCCAAGGAAAATCAGTAAGCCCAGAATGCGAATGCTCCATTTCATAATTCGTAAAGTTAATGAATTGGTTTAATTTTGTATGAAATTTCAATAAAAGCCGTGCGCAACGATTCAAACATGTGGGAACCTTGGCGATCTGAACTCAAGAAAAGGGTGCTGTCGATGCAGCAGGCTGATTTCGAATCGATTGCCCTGGAGATGTTCCAATATACTTATGAGCACAACCCTTTATATGCTCGTTTTGTAAAATTAATGGGCGTCAGCCCTGAAAGTGTTAAAACGTTAACACACATCCCCTTTTTACCCATCGAGTTATTTAAAAATAATCAAGTTTTGACGGGTAGCGCTCCGGTCCTTTTCAGTTTTGAAAGTTCAGGAACGACGGGTCAAATTCCCTCCAAACACCCTGTTTGTGATCCTGAATTCTACCAAAAACAATCGAAACGAATATTCGAGGAGCAATATGGTGCGCTGACCGACTACCATATTTTTGCCCTATTGCCCTCTTACCTCGAGCGGAGCACTTCTTCGTTGGTTTTCATGATGGATCATTTTATCCAGGAGTCCGGTTCAGAGCTTTCGGGCTTCTTTTTGAATCAATATGATGACTTGGTGGTCCAACTAAAAAATGCCATACTGACCAATCGAAAGATTTGGGTGATGGGCGTAACTTTTGGTTTGCTTGATTGGGTAGACTCCGGGCAAGATTTTTCATTTTGGCACGAAGCTATCGCAGCGGGTCGTATTACGGTCATGGAAACCGGTGGCATGAAGGGCCGACGGGAGGAATGGATCCGTGAGCGGGTACACGATTTCTTGAAGGCGAATATGGGACTTCCTTATATTGCTTCAGAATATGGCATGACGGAATTGTTTTCGCAAGCTTATGCAGCGCAGGATGGTATTTTTACTCCAGGTATTTCGATGCGAATTCAACTACGGGAGGTGACGGATCCTTTGGCCAAGGTAATCAAGCCAGGTCGAGTAGGAGGGATACAAATCATTGATTTGGCGAACATTGATTCCTGTCCATTTATTGAAACCAAGGATTTAGGTTCATTGGAATCCGACGGAATCCGATTTAAAGTCTTAGGGCGTTTTGATAATTCCGAGATTCGAGGCTGTAATTTGATGGTAGATCAAGGGTGGGGTACCAGCCAAGCTGAACCATCCAAATAAAACTCATTCTTCCAGATAGGAACTTCCTTTTTGAGTGTATCGATTAACCATTCGCAAGCCTTGAAGGCTTCCGCTCGGTGAACTGAACATACGCCGATGATTACCGCGATATCTCCAATCGCTAATTTTCCGGTACGATGAGCGACACTTATTTTACGAATCGGCCATTGTTCAGCGGCTTCGGTCGCGATGCGTTCCATCTGTTTTTTAGCCATAGCCGAATAGGCTTCCATGGTCAAATGTTCGACGTCCTTGTTCTGGTTTTTATTTCGGATCGTTCCCACGAACAAACAGATTCCTCCGGCCTCCGGATCCTGTAAGTATTGGTAGGTCGCATCGATTGACAAGGCTGTCTCGCTAAGAACGATTTGATGTGTCATTTACGCGAATAGGTTAAGTAACTGTATTGGTAGGCATTTTTCTCATCAGTCACCCCGCGCTCCCGCTCGCTCACTTCCCAGGTATCCAACGGGATTTCAGGGAAAAAGGCATCGCCCTCAAAAATATCATGCAGCTGGGTGACTAAAATCTGGTCGGCCAAAGGAAGACTCAAGGCATATATTTCCGCGCCACCAACGATGAAAATGTCTTCGCGTGTTACTGATTTTGCTTTTAAAATCGCCTCCTCCACTGAATGGGCGATGATGGCACCCTCGATTTGTAGATCTGCTTGCCGACTGATCACAATTGTCGTGCGATTTGGAAGCGGTTTGCCAATCGACTCGAATGTTTTCCGCCCCATGATGATGACATGACCGGTGGTTAGGGCCTTGAATCGCTTCAAGTCGGCCGGTAAATGCCAAATCAACGTATTGTTTTTTCCAATTACTCGATTTTCATCGAAGGCAACCAAGATTTTTAGCACGATTTTAGGTTTTAATTGTCAAAAATAAGGGAAATTTTGACCGGAATAACTTTATCAATTTTATTTTCAAAAACGCTTCACTTTTCGGGTTCAAAGCCCTAATTTTGTACAATTTTTGAGCCTAGTGTTAAGGGCTCTGAAATTACTAATCATTACTCTTAAAATTATACCATCTCGTGCCTAAAGATTCGTCGATTAAATCCGTCCTTATTATTGGTTCTGGTCCCATTGTCATTGGTCAAGCCTGTGAATTTGATTATTCTGGTTCTCAAGCCGCTCGTTCCTTACGTGAAGAGGGCATTGAAGTAATCTTGATTAACTCGAATCCGGCGACGATCATGACCGATCCGATGAATGCGGATCATGTGTATCTGAAACCTTTAGAGAAGGCTTCGATTATTCACATTTTGGAAAGACACAAAATCGATGCGGTTTTGCCTACGATGGGTGGCCAAACAGCCTTGAACTTGGCAATTGATTGTGATGCAGCAGGGATTTGGGAGAAATACGGCGTAAAGATTATTGGAGTTGATATTGCGGCGATTGAAACGACGGAGGATCGTGAGAAATTCCGTTTGAAGATGTTGGAAATTGGTGTTGGGGTTTGTAAAGGGCGTACGGCTCGTTCATTCCTGGAAGGAAAAGAGATTGCGCAAGAGACAGGTTTTCCATTAGTAATTCGTCCATCATTTACCTTAGGTGGTACAGGTGGTGGATTCGTTAATGATCCCAAAGATTTTGATGCGGCCTTGAACAAGGGTTTGCATGCTTCACCCACGCATGAGGTGCTCGTGGAGCAGTCCATCATGGGTTGGAAAGAATATGAGTTGGAGTTGTTGCGTGATAATTTAGGTAATGTCATCATCATCTGTTCGATTGAGAACTTTGATCCGATGGGTATTCACACGGGGGATTCGATCACGGTTGCTCCGGCGATGACTTTGCCAGATACTATTTACCAACGTATGCGTGACATGGCCATCAATATGATGAATGCCATCGGTCAGTTTGCGGGTGGATGTAATGTACAGTTCTCGTTGAATCCAGAAACAGATGAGATTATTGCGATTGAAATCAATCCACGTGTATCTCGTTCTTCTGCCCTAGCGTCGAAAGCAACGGGTTACCCGATTGCGAAGATTGCCGCGAAGATGGCGATCGGTTATAATTTAGATGAATTGACCAATGCTATCACGGGTACGACGTCGGCTTATTTTGAGCCAGCGTTAGACTATGTGATTGTGAAAGTTCCACGTTGGAACTTCGATAAATTCAAAGGTTCGGATCGTACACTCGGTCTTCAAATGAAGTCGGTAGGTGAGACCATGGGTATCGGTCGTAACTTCCAAGAGGCACTTCAAAAAGCTTGTCAGTCCTTAGAGATCAAGCGAAATGGTATGGGTGCGGATGGCAAGGAATTGCGTGATCAAGACGCGATTATGCATTCTTTAGCGAATCCATCTTGGAATCGTTTATTCCATATCTACGATGCGTTTAAGTTGGGGATTTCGTTTAAGACGATCCAACAAGCAACCAAAATCGATAAGTGGTTCTTGAATCAAATCGAGGATTTGGTTCGTGTGGAGCGTGAAATTGAGAAATACACCATTTCGAATATTCCGAAGGAATTATTGGAAGAGGCAAAACATAAAGGATTTGCGGATCGTCAGATTGCACATACCCTACGTTGTTTGGAATCCGAAGTTTACGACAAGCGTAATGCGATGGGCATCAAGCGTGTTTACAAATGCGTGGATACTTGTGCGGCGGAATTTGAAGCGAAGACACCATATTACTACTCGACGTTCGGTCAGGTGGGTTCAGATGTATTGGATAATGAGTCCCAAGTAACACCGAAGAAAAAGGTTGTTGTCTTAGGTTCAGGTCCGAATCGTATCGGACAAGGAATTGAGTTTGATTACTCTTGTGTGCATGGGGTTTTGGCAGCGAAGGAAGCAGGTTATGAGACGATTATGATTAATTCGAATCCAGAGACAGTGTCGACCGACTTTGATATTGCGGATAAATTATATTTTGAGCCGGTATTCTGGGAGCATGTGTATGACATCATTCAGCATGAGAAGCCGGAGGGAGTCATTGTTCAGTTGGGCGGTCAAACGGCCTTAAAATTGGCAGAGAAATTATCTAAATACGGAATTAAGATCATAGGTACTTCCTTTGAGGCATTGGATTTGGCAGAAGACCGCGGGGCATTCTCGAGTCTATTGAAAGATTTGGACATTCCATATCCGAAGTTCGGAGTTTGTGAGGATGCAGATAATGCGGTGGCACTAGGACGTGAGTTAGGATATCCTTTGTTAGTTCGCCCTTCGTATGTATTGGGAGGTCAGTCGATGAAGATTGTCATTAACGAGCAAGAATTAGAGCAACACGTCGTTGACATTTTACGGGATATTCCGGGAAATAAAATCTTGTTGGATCACTTCTTGGAAAACGCGATTGAAGCGGAGGCGGATGCGATTTGCGATGGGGAAGATGTGTATATCATTGGAATGATGGAGCACATTGAGCCGGCGGGTATTCACTCGGGTGATTCGCACTCGGTATTGCCTCCATTTGATTTGTCGGACAATGTCTTGAAGCAAATCGAAGATCATACACGCAAAATTGCGGTGGCTTTGAAGACGAAAGGTCTCTTAAATATCCAGTTTGCGGTGAAGGATGAGGTGGTTTATATTATCGAAGCAAATCCGCGTGCATCTCGTACGGTGCCGTTTATTTGTAAGGCATACCAAGAGCCGTATGTAAATTACGCGACCAAGGTAATGTTGGGAGATAAGAAGGTGAAAGACTTTAATTTCCAACCGGTAAAGAAGGGCTTTGCCATCAAGATACCGGTATTCTCGTTCTCTAAGTTCCCGAACGTAAATATGGAATTGGGACCTGAGATGAAATCAACGGGTGAGGCGATTTATTTCATTGATGATTTGAAGGATGATTTCTTCCGTAAGGTTTATGGAGAAAGAAATTTATATCTAAGCAGGTAAGATGTTAAAACTTATTGCCATCATATTGGTTATGATTTATGTTGTGATGCCTTTGCTTCGCTTTTTGCTGAAGGCATTTGTTATCACGCAGGCACATAAGATGATGTCGGAGCAAGAAATTCGCGCGAAACAAGCGGCATCGAAGGCAAAAAAAGAAGGCACGATTGATGTCGACTATGTGCCACCCAAAAAGAAGTCTAAATCAGATGAAGTGGGCGGAGATTACGTCCCTTATGAAGAAGTGAAAGAATAATATGTTGAAGCAAATTCTTTTGTATTTGTTGTTGGCAATTTGTCTCCTTTCCAAAGATGGGATCTCGGTGATTATTGATTCTATGCAGGTAAAACAGTCCGTATTTGCTGTGTTAGAAAAGTCGTCAGATAACTCGCTAGAAGAAGAGGATGCCTCCGAAGATTTTTGGCAATTTGCTTCAACAGGATTAGAAGAATTCTCTTTTCTGACGTTTGATTTTATTGAACAAAAAATACCTGTTAATCTTGAGATGAACGTTTTGCAAGTTCATCTTGAACGTATTATCCCCCCACCCGATAAGGCCTGATTCATTCGCCTTATTGAAACATAATCATAAAACCTTCTTGGAGTCTGTACTAATGGTATAGCAAAAATTACGATGAAAATAACCATTCACCTGGTTGCGTTTATCTGTATGTTTTTTTCGGTCATTGGACAAGAAAGACATTATAAGAATCAGATAAACCCAACCTTAAAGGATATTCGGTTTGTTGAAAAAGAGGTTGTTATAAAACCAGTTCAAGTCAATCAGCAAACCTCAAAGCATAAAAAAATACTACCTAATATAGACTGGGTAGATACGAATAGATTAAAGATAAGTCCGCCATCCTATAAACAGCATCAGGGTAGGCCAAACAATTAAAAGATGAAAAAATACATATTCGGATTATTGCTTCTTGCGGCTTGTACAACAAAAAAAGAGGAGGCCGTTGAAGTCCAAACGCTCGAAGTGTCCACTCCTATTTCGTTGGATACGACGATCCAACAAGAATTTGTGGCCGATATCCATGCCGTTCAGAATGTGGAGATTCGGGCCCGCGTCAAGGGATATCTGGATCGAATACTAGTTGATGAGGGTAAGCTTGTGAGAAAAGGCCAAATTATGTTTACGATCAATAGTCAAGAATATGTGGCTGATTTAGCGCGCGCGAAAGCCGTTTTAAGTCAAGCGTCGGCCGAGCTAAAGGCGGAAGAATTGACCTTGGTCAACACGCGTTTATTGGTGGATAAAAACGTAATTTCTAAAAACCAGTTATCCATTTCCCTGGCAAAAGTAGACGGTTTAAAAGCTAAGCGAGAGGAAGCACTCGCTCATGTTCGTGCGGCAGAATTAAAGGTGGAACATTCCAATATTCGCGCGCCATTTGACGGGATTGTAGACCGACTTCCCTTCAAACGTGGTAGTTTGGTTGACGAGGGGACTTTATTGACAACCCTCTCCGATAATCAAAATGTATTTGCCTATTTCAATGTGTCTGAACAAGAGTATTTGGCATTTAGTCAAAATGGTGGTGTTAACCATGCTACAACAGTCAATTTACTTTTAGCCAATGGGGAATTGTATCCTGAAAAGGGGGTTGTGGAAACGATTGAAGGGGAGTTCGATAAGAATACGGGTAACATCGCCTTTCGCGCGCGTTTTTCAAATCCGAATAAACTCCTGCGTCACGGAGCATCCGGAAAGGTTCAATTACCGAAACAAGTCAATGGATATTGGGCAATTCCTCAAAAAGCGGTTTTTGAGATTCAGGAGAAAAGCTATGTTTTCGTGAAAGATCCATCCGGTTCTGTTAAGATGAAAAACATTGTCCCTGATATTCGGATTCCGCATTTCTACCTCGTAAAAAGCGGTTATTCAAGTGTAGATACCATTTTAATTGAAGGGATTCAATTGGTGAAGCAAGGTCAAAAAATTAAGTCGACCTATATCCCGATGCGCAAATTGTTGAACGAATATAAAGCACGATAAGATGGTACAAAAATTCATTACCCGGCCGGTTTTGTCGATCGTTGTATCGATTTTTATCGTGATTTTGGGGGTATTTGCGATGATGAAATTACCGATTACGCAGTATCCTGACATTGTGCCTCCGGCAGTAACGGTAACAACTAAATATACGGGTGCTAATGCCGAAGTTTGTGCGAAAGCGGTGGTTACTCCGCTCGAACGGGCAATCAACGGTGTAGCCGGAATGACTTACATGACATCGGTTTCTGGAAACGATGGGACTAGTATCATACAGGTATATTTTGAGGTGGGAACAGACCCTGATGTTGCGGCTGTCAACGTACAGACACGTGTTCAAACTGTGTTGGATGAGTTACCCGAGGAGGTAATCAAGGCAGGGGTTATCACAGAGAAAGAGGTAAACAGTATGTTGTTGTATGTGAATCTCTTGAGTGAAGATCCGGATATGGATGAGAAGTTCATTTACAACTTTGCGGATATTAATGTCTTGCCAGAATTGAAACGAATCGATGGTGTAGGTTTCGCGGATATTATGGGACAGCGAGAATATGCGATGCGAATCTGGTTACATCCAGATCGATTGTTTGCTTATAAACTCTCAGCGGAAGATGTGATTCAGGCTTTGCGGAATCAAAATGTGGAAGCTGCGCCTGGAAAGATTGGAGAAAGTTCGGGTAAACACCCGCAAGCATTGCAGTACGTCATGCGCTATACGGGGAAATTTACCAAAGTCTCCGAATATGAAAACTTAGTCATAAAAGCTTCCGAGACGGGACAAATTCTCCGACTAAAAGATTTGGCAGATGTTGAGTTTGGCTCTTTGGATTACGACGTACTTTCGAAAGAAAACGGTCGGCCATCTGCCGCGATTTTGCTGAAACAGCGTCCGGGTTCCAATGCGGCAGAGGTTATTGAGAATGTCAAGAAACGTTTAGGCGAATTGAAAACGAGCACATTCCCGCCGGGCATGGGTTATACGATTTCATACGACGTATCTCGTTTCTTGGATGCATCCATTCATGAAGTGATTAAGACCTTGTTGGAGGCTTTTATTTTAGTTGCTTTGGTCGTATTTATCTTTTTGCAAGATTGGCGCGCGACCTTAGTCCCAATCATCGCTGTACCTGTATCTTTGGTGGGCACGTTCAGTTTTATGCTGGCGTTCGGGTTCTCCATTAACTTATTGACTTTATTCTCGCTGGTTTTGGCCATTGGTATTGTGGTGGACGATGCGATTGTGGTGGTGGAGGCGGTGCATGCCAAAATGGAGGAAAAGAATATGTCCGTTCTAGCGGCCACGCAAGAAGCGATGCATGAAATTTCGGGGGCTATTCTAGCAATCACACTCGTGATGGGCGCTGTTTTTGTACCCGTGGCATTTCTTTCGGGACCTATCGGGGTGTTTTTTCGTCAGTTCTCCGTCACGATGGCTATTTCGATTGCCTTATCGGGCTTAACGGCCTTAACACTTACTCCGGCCCTCTGTGTATTGCTGCTGAAAAAACCCGAGCATCATCAAAATAATTGGTTAGGTAAGTTTTTCCATGCCTTTAATGAGCGGTTCAATTTGATTTCTCAAAGATACCTGATCTTAGTAAGTGGGGTAATTAGCCGCCGAATATTGATGTGGGGAATTTTATTGGGGGCTTTGGCTGGTACCGTTTTTATGTCAAAAATAGTCCCAACGGGTTTTATCCCTTCCGAAGATCAAGGTACTTTGTATGTGAATGCAACGACGCCGGCAGGTTCTACCTTGGAAAGGACGGAAGCTGTTATGGATGAAGTATACAAGTCATTGAAAGGGGTTGATGCGGTTGAATCTTTTTCTACGTTGGCCGGATTTAGCTTGTTGACCGATGGCTCAGGCGCGTCATACGGAACGGGGATTATTACCTTGAAACCGTGGGAAGATCGTAAAGAAACTGTGGACGAATTAACGGAAATAATTCGTTCAAAAACGAATGGTATTAAGGAGGCGAGTATTCAGTTTTTCCCGCCACCTGCTGTGCCTGGTTTTGGAAATGCGTCGGGATTTGAGTTCCGGATACAGGATCGCAGTGGCTCAGGGGATTTGCAGAAATTAGCTGCTGTGTCAAATGAATTTGCCAAGAAACTCAATGAAGCGCCAGAAATTCAGAATACCTTTTCGAGTTTCGATCCGAGCTTTCCACAATATATGCTGGAGGTCGATCAAGAAGCTGCCGCCCAGAAAGGGGTCAATGTGCTTCCCGCCATGGACAATTTACAAACCTTGTTGGGGAGTTTCTATGCGACCAATTTCATTCGCTTTGGACAGATGTATAAGGTCATGGTGCAGGTGGATCCACGGTATCGGGCACATCCAGATGACGTATTGAAGTTTTATGCGAAGAACAAGGCGGGTGAAATGGTTCCTTATTCCTCTTTTGTGAAGATGAAAAGAGTTTACGGCCCTGAACAATTCACACGCTACAATATGTTTACCTCTGCGATGGTGAATGGCGAACCAGCTCCTGGATTTAGCACGGGTGCCGTATTGGAAATTATCCGTGCGCAAGCAGCTAAGAGCCTTCCAAGAGGTTACACCTTGGAGTGGTCAGGGATGACGCGCGAGGAGGATTTAGCGGGAAATCAGGCTATTTTCATCTTTGCCATTTGTATTTTGTTTGTGTACTTATTGCTTTCGGCGCAGTATGAATCCTTCTTGCTTCCGTTCCCTGTATTATTGTTTTTACCGATTGGGGCATTGGGAACTTACACGTTCCTATACCTTTTGGGGTTACAGAACAATATTTATGCCCAGGTGGCTCTCGTGATGTTGATTGGTCTTTTGGGAAAAAATGCGATTCTGATCGTTGAGTTTGCCATTGCGAAACAGAAGGAAGGGGCCTCGATTATCGAGGCCGCTAAGCAAGGCGCTTTTACCCGTTTGCGACCCATTTTGATGACTTCATTTGCCTTTGTAGCGGGATTGATTCCCCTGATGATTGCTTCAGGTGCTGGGGCGATTGGAAATCGAACGATTGGGACAGCCTCGGCGGGCGGGATGATTTTAGGTACAGTTGGTGGTTTATTGGTGATTCCGGGTTTGTATGTGGTTTTTGCCACGCTCTCGGCTAAATGGTCAAAAGATGAGAAATAAGTTTTGGATATTAATTTTTGTATTGACTTTAGGCTCGTGCCAAAAGGCCTTACTGAATGAGCAGAAGAAGGTAGATATCGATTTAGAGAGCTACAAGCGACCCAATGAAAACACTTCCGTGGCGGATGTTCAGGCTTGTTGGAAACGGGATACCCTACTTTTGCAATTAATTGATTCGGTTTTGGTGCGTAGCAACGATATCAAAATCGGATTTTTGGAGGTAGCGATGGCAAGAGCTGATTTTGCCCACCAACGTGGATTACGGAAGCCCGTCGTATCAGGTTTAGTTCAGCCGAGCCTTCGGAAATTCGGTAAATACACGATGGATGGAGTGGGGAATTACGATACGCAATTTTCCAACAATATCACGAAGGATCAAGTTATACCCGAAAACCTTCCTGATTTGCAAGTTGGTGTGCAGGCCAGTTGGGAATTAGATATCTGGGGGAAACTCGCCAAACGGAAAAAAGCGAGTGCACTGAGGTATTTGGCAACGGAGTCGGGTCAACAGTGGTTTATTACCTCTTTAGTGGCCGATGTTGCGGGCGCTTATGGTCAATTAGTTGCCTTGGATCAGGAGTTAGCGATTCTAAAATCCAACATTGAGATACAGCGCAAAGCTTTTGAACTGGTGCAAGTTCAGAAGGAAGCAGGCGTGGTGAATGAATCTGCGGTCCAACAGCTCGAAGCGCAATGGTTGAATTCGCGCGCGCAGGAGGGAGATGTGCTCCAACAAATCGCTGTCTTGGAGAATCAAATCCGATATTATTTGAATAAGCCTTCTAGGCCCATTTTACGTTCAAAATACCCGTTCCAATGTGCACTTGATACGACAATGTTTGCACATGTTCAGATTGACCAATTGGAGCGCCGACCCGATATTCGGCAGGCTAAATTAGCCTTGGAGGCTGCCTTTGAGGTAAAGGAGAGTGCTAAATTAGCTTTAAAGCCATCGGTTGTACTGTCAGGGATTTTTGGGGTTCAAAGTTTTCAGCCAGCCTTCCTTTTTCAGTTGCCTGCCTCGATCGCGTATCAGTTGGCCGGCGGAATAACGACTCCATGGTTGAATCGTTCAGCGATTACCTCGGATATTTTGCGGACCAATGCGCATTGGAAGTCACTTGATTTAGGTTATCAAAATGCGCTGGTGAAAGGTTTCTTGGAATGGGATACTCAGGTGAAATCCTTGGGATATTTACAAAAGCAAAATCAATTGAAGGAACGAGAGGTAATTTTAACGAAAGGCGCAGTAAACACGGTTGGCACGCTTTTTTTAACCGCGAATGCGAGTTATTTGGAAGTATTAACAGCCCAACAAAACGCATTACGTTCCGAGCTTGAATTATTGGAAATTTCAAGAAAGCGTTGGATGCACGCGATTCAATTGTATCGCGTCTTAGGCGGTGGTTGGTAAGACTAAATTTTCAATCACCTTCGGGAAATCACGGTGCTCAAGCACCTGCCCTTTTTGGGCTACATCTTCTGGAGTGTCGCTCGGTAAAACCGGGAACGAACTCTGGAAGATGATGGCTCCTTCATCGTAATGTTCGTTGACATAATGAATCGTAATTCCGGATTCTTTCTCACCCGAGGCGACAACCGCTTCATGAACAAAATGGCCATACATCCCTTTTCCTCCAAATTTTGGGAGCAGCGCAGGATGTAAATTGATAATCCGCTGTGGATAGGCCTGCACAAATTCAGATGGGATCAGCCACAAGAAACCAGCCAACACGATCCAGTCGGTCTGTAAAGACTGAATTTTACGAAGTAAAGCCCCATTTTTATATTCTTGGCGCGAAAAAAGGCTACATGGGATGCCTAATCGTTTGGCGCGTTCGATGACCCCTGCTTCTGGATTGTTGCAGAAAATATGGGAGATCTTAACTGCTGTGGAGCCCTTAAAATGTTCGACGATTTTTTCGGCGTTTGAGCCAGAACCAGAGGCGAAAATGACGATGTTCTTCACAGGAGCTAATTTTATTTTTGCAAATTTAGGGCTAATTCAGGAACCTTTCCGTATTTGTCGTAGTTTTGTTTGCGTTTGAATACACAAAGATGAAGATAGGAATCATTTGTTACCCCACCTACGGCGGCAGTGGCGTTGTCGCAACCGAGTTAGGCAAGGCCTTAGCTTCGGTGGGTCATGAGGTGCATTTTATTACCTATACGCAGCCTCCTCGCCTCGATTTCTTTAGTGAAAACATTTTTTACCACGAGGTATCTGTGGCGTCCTATCCCTTGTTTGAATATTTGCCTTATGAATCTGCATTAGCCAGTAAAATGGTGGATGTCACGGTGAATGAGCAATTGGATTTGATCCACGTACATTATGCCATTCCACACGCATCGGCGGCATATTTGGCCAAACAAATTTTGAAATACAAGGGCATTCACGTCCCGGTAATTACCACCTTGCACGGTACGGATATTACGTTGGTGGGTCGTGACCCATCTTTTGAGCCCGTCGTTACCTTTTCGATTAATGAATCGGATGGGGTGACAGCGGTGTCAGAAAGCCTACGCGAGGACACGTATTCCTCTTTTGAGATTCTGAGTAACATTGAGGTAATTCCTAATTTCATCGATTTAGATCGTTTTCAAAAACAGCCCAAAGAGCATTTTAAAATGGCAATCTGCCCGAATGGGGAAAAGTTGCTCATGCATACTTCCAATTTCCGAAAGGTAAAGCGCATCGAAGATATTATTCAGGTTTTTGCCAAAGTTCAAAAGCAAATTCCGTCTAAGCTGTTGTTAGTGGGCGATGGCCCGGAACGCTCGGGTATCGAGGCTTTGTGTCGCGACTTGGGGGTGGCTTCGGATGTTCGATTCTTGGGTAAATTGGATACGATTGAAGAGGCCTTGTCATTAGCCGACTTGTTCTTTTTAACCTCGGAGAAGGAGAGTTTTGGATTGGCGGCTTTGGAGGCAATGGCCTGCGAAGTACCTGTCATTTCTTCCAATGCGGGAGGAATTCCAGAGGTAAATATTCACGGTGAGACCGGATTCGTCAGCGAGATTGGTGATATCGATGACATGGTTGCCAATACCATCAAGGTTTTACAAGATGAAGCCTTGCATACACAGATGAAGGCGAATGCCTTAGCGCGCGCGAAAGAATTCTCCTTGGAGAAAATTCTTCCAATGTATGAGCGTTATTACGAGAAAATCGTTGGTCAAAGTTGGCGCTTCCCCTCTCAAAAATTTAGCGATTCGGAATAATCTCCACGGCGCTCGTGTCCTTTGTTTCCATCAGTAATTCTTTCGCGGATTTCTTGAAAACGGGATGAATCCAGTCTGCAGCGATTTCATGCAAAGGGATCAAGATGAATTTTCGATCCTGAATATGTAGATGGGGAACCTGTAAGTCACTTTCCTGAATGATTTCTTGGTCGATAAATAAGATATCTAAATCCAAGGTCCGCGGCCCCCAAGTAATTAGTCGCTCTCTCCCTTGTGCTTTTTCAATCGCCTGAATCTCTTCAAGAATCTCATGCGGTTTTAGTGAAGTTTGGAGTAAAATTACTTGATTAATGAAATCAGCTTGGTCAGTTAATCCCCAGGCGGCCGTTTGGTAGAGGCTGGATTTTTGAAGGATGGGCCCAACTTTATTTTCAATCATCGGATAAGTCCGCTCAAATATTTCGGGAGTATTTCCTAGATTGCCTCCTAAAGAGAGGAAAACGTGCTTCATGGGGTCGTTTTTATTTCAAACAAACTTACAAAATTCTTTCCTATGCCGAGTCCATCTGACTTAAAACCAGGTGTGTTGTTGATTTCTGAGCCCTTCTTGGAGGATCCTTCCTTCAAGCGTTCGGTCATTCTACTTTGTGAGCATTCAAGTTCACATTCCTTCGGTTTAGTGCTTACGCAGCCTCAAGAGGTTATTTTGGATTCCATTATGGATGCCAAAGTCATGGGCGAGATTCCCTTGTTCGCAGGTGGACCCGTAGATCCAACTATTTTGCAATTCGTTCATCGTAGGCCCGATTTAATTCAAGGCGGACAAGAAATCGCTCCAGGTATCTTTTGGGCAGGGGATTTTGAACAAGCGATTGAGGCAGTGATTGATGGAACGATTTCGTTTCAAGAAATCAAGTTTTTTATTGGATATTCGGGCTGGTCGGCCGGACAATTAGAACGCGAATTAAAATCGGATGCGTGGATCGTTTCCAAAGCCCGTGTCTCGGATGTATTTGAGGAGTCGCCAGAAAAATTATGGCGTTCCGTTCTTTATCAGAAAGGTGGTAATTACCGCGTTTTATCGACGTATCCGGACGACCCTTCATTAAATTAATGTGCTTTGCGCTACCTTTGTCAAACCGTGAAGGATTGCCAAAGGTAAAAGATGGGGCTAGCTGATGCGTGCCCAGTTGGTCGTATCTTTCCGCTGTTGCATGACTTGCTCGCGGATCATCAAATGGCGATCCAAAGCTAAATGTGGATCCTCTTCCAGGATTTTGATGGCTGTTTCCCGAGCTACTTTTAAAATTTCTCCGTCTTTGGCTAAATCCGCAATCATCAAATCGATGGCTCCACTTTGGCGCGTTCCACCGATATCCCCTGGACCACGTAATTGTAGGTCAACTTCCGCGATTTCAAAACCATTGTTTGTCCGGACCATGGTTTCGATACGCTTTTTGGTGTCGGCACTTAATTTATAGTCGGTCATGAGTATGCAATAACTTTGCTCGGCTCCCCGACCGACCCGACCGCGAAGTTGGTGTAATTGCGAAAGTCCAAAACGTTCGGCACTTTCGATAATCATGATGGAGGCGTTGGGGACATTGACCCCAACCTCGATAACGGTTGTTGCGACCATGATTTTTGTTTCATTCGCCACAAAGCGTGCCATCTCGATGTCTTTATCCGCGGGTTTCATCTTGCCGTGCAAAATGCCCAAAGCAACCTCCGGGAATGCCCGAGAGATACTTTCGTAGCCATCCATCAAATCCTTGAAGTCCATTTTTTCGGACTCTTCGATCAAGGGATAGACAATATAGACTTGTCGGCCTTTGGATAATTCATTTTGAATAAAAGCAAATACTTGTAATCTGTGGCTGTCATAGCGATGCGTCGTTTGAATGGGCTTACGTCCCACCGGTAGTTCATCGATCACGGACACGTCTAGGTCGCCATAAAGTGTCATGGCTAGGGTCCGAGGAATGGGGGTCGCAGTCATCACCAACACGTGTGGATGAATTTCCTTGTTTTTGTCCCAAAGTTTTGCGCGTTGCGCCACACCAAAACGATGCTGCTCGTCGATGATGCAAAGTCCTAGGTTATTAAATTTTACGACATCCTCAAAAATGGCATGGGTACCCACCAGAATCTTTAATTCTCCGGAAGCCAAGTCTTCAAGCAAACCGACGCGGTCTTTTTTCTTAACGGATCCGGTAAGTTTGGCGATGCTAATGCCTAAGGCATCCGCGAATTTTTTCAGCCCTTGGTAATGTTGATCCGCCAAAATCTCCGTAGGGGCCATGATACAAGCCTGCGTACCATTGTCGATGGCCAACAGCATGGAGATAAATGCCACAATGGTTTTACCCGAACCCACATCGCCTTGCAATAATCGATTCATTTGTTTGCCCGATTTCATGTCTTGGAAGATTTCTCGGATTACTTTTTTCTGAGCTCCCGTTAAATCAAAGGGCAGATGATCTTGGTAAAACTTGGTTAGCAGTGCCGCAGACGAAAAAACCTGTCCGGGGAATTGTTCTTTACGGACCAAGTTCTGTTTGATAAGTCTTAATTGGTTGTAAAAGAGTTCCTCAAATTTCAATCGACGTCTCGCCTGATGCAACCAATTTTCACTTTGTGGGTGATGTATATGGTAGAGTGCTTCTTGCTTGGAAACCAGCCGGAATTGTTGAATGATTTCCATGGGTAAAGTTTCGCGTATATGCGAAAATGCCATGCCTAGGAGCGTACGTTGTAAGCCGGCAATGACTTTACTATCGATGTATTTTTTACGAAGTTTTTCGGTCAGCGGGTAAACCGCTTGGAAGAATTTCTCGGAATGATTCGCTCCTTTGTAGACCTCCATTTCGGGGTGGGTCATTTGCATTTGCCCATTGAAGGAGGTTGGCTTACCATAAAATAGATAATCTACGCCGGTAACAAGTGATTTTTCGAGCCATTTGACACCTTGAAACCAAACCAATTCGATGCAACCTGTTGCGTCGCAGCATTCGGCTACGATGCGTTGTTTGGCACCATTCCCTAATTTCTCTTTGTAACGAATGCGTCCGATAAACTGCGCATGCTCCAACTGATCATTGATTTCTGCAATGTTGTATATTTTTGTTCGATCCTCATAGCGAAAAGGGTAATACTGGATTAGGTCACCAAAGGTAAACAGCCCCAGCTCGGTTTGGAGTAGGCTGAGTCGGGCGGGAGTCATGCCGCGTAATTGCGAAAGATCCGAATCGAAAAAATGGCTCTGCGACATAGAACAAAAATTTTGTGAATTTAGGTATATTTACAAAAACTTAGCGCGTATCCTAAAATCCTTTATGTTGAATTTCGCTTTTTACCCTAAATCCATTTTAACCCTATTCATGTTGTGTATGGTTAATTTCGTTTATGGGCAAACGACGTCGGTGGTTTCGAATGATCCATGTAAAGATGTTTGGGTTACGGCAGATTCCAAAATCTTGATGTTTTCACCGGAGCCTGGTGAGGTAATTAAGCCGATTCTGGTTCCTGTCAATGGTTCCTTGAATCCATTAATTGAATGGACATGGACCCCCGCTTTAGGCATGGTGGATGCCAATGGAAATGATGGTTCACACCGATTGAAGCCTTATTTTGATGTTCGTAAATTAGGGGATTTGGGAGGGAATGCATTTACCACCACCTTTTTCATTACGGGGAGAGCTCCAAGTTTGGGATGCAACACCTTCGCCATGATCGATGTCATTATTTTGGCACGAATCAAACCTTATGATGCGATTACGCCCAATGGGGATGATTTAAATGATTATTGGGCAATTGATAATATTTCATCCTACCCGGAGGCAACTATTACGGTAATAGACCGTTGGGGTTTTCCTGTGTTTGAGGGTTCTGGCGAGACCTATGAGGAAAATCCATTCCGAGGTAAATATGGCGATAAAGCATTGCCTACGGGTGTGTACATGTATCGAATCAAACCGAATGCCGATTACCCCGAGGTTGTTGGTTCATTAACCATTATACGTTAGATGAAAAGTTTGTTGGACCAAAAATTTCAAGAAGACGGGTTTGTTATCACCAAGGTGGAAGACTTAATGAATTGGGCACGTGCGAGTTCATTGTGGCCGATGAGTTTTGGTCTAGCTTGTTGTGCCATTGAAATGATGCAAGCTTTTGCTTCGGGGTATGACTTGGATCGTTTTGGGGTTTTTCCCCGCCCTTCCCCTCGTCAATCGGATGTAATGATTGTTGCTGGAACGGTAACCTTTAAAATGGCCGATCGGATTCGCCGGCTCTATGAGCAAATGCCGGAACCGCGCTACGTGATTTCGATGGGCTCTTGTGCAAATTGCGGCGGTCCTTATTGGGAACATGGTTATCACGTGGTTAAAGGCGTGGATCGAATTATCCCGGTGGATGTATATGTGCCGGGTTGTCCACCTAGACCCGAAGCCTTAATTGGTGGGATTTTGAAATTGCAGGAGAAGATCAACCAAGAAACCTTGGTCGTACCTCAGCGTATTTTGGATGCTATCTCATAAAGTAAAATGATGGAACTGCTAGAAATCAAATCATTTATCGAACAAAAGCGGCATGTCAGTTTGGAGGCCAATGAAAAATTGACCCAGCTGACGGTTCCGGCGAACGAACTTGTTTCGATTTGTGATTTACTTTGGCGCGATCCCCAAACGTATTTCGACTCACTTTCCTGTGTCACGGCCATTGACCTCGGTCCCGAACTTGGCCAAATGGAAGTGATTTACACGCTTTATTCCATCCCTTTTCACGTGACTTTGCACCTCAAGGTGGTAATCGACCGAGAGAAGCCGGAAGTGCCAAGTGTGAGCGGGATTTGGAAAACGGCCGACTGGCATGAAAGGGAGGCCTTTGATTTGCTGGGGGTTCAGTTTGTTGGTCACCCGAATTTGACGCGGATATTGTTGCCGGCCGACTGGCAAGGTCATCCATTGCGGAAAGATTATGTCGAGCAGGAGCGCTACCATGGCATCAAAGTCAAGTACGAGTCATGAAAATAGCCGGATTTACATTTATTCGAAATGCGGTTCAAAATGATTATCCGATCGTGGAGGCCATCACCTCGATTTTACCCATTTGCGATGAGTTTGTGGTGGCCGTTGGGCAGTCGGACGATGGAACTCTTGAATTGATCCAAGCCATTAATTCCGATAAAATTCGAATTATTGAGACGTTTTGGGACGAGAATGCACGCGAGGGTGGACGTGTTTTTTCCATGGAAACGAACAAGGCATACCAGGCTATCTCCCCGGATACCAATTGGGCTTTTTATATTCAAGGTGATGAGTGTGTGCATGAGGATGATTTGCCCAAGATTCGCCAAGCGATGGAGGAATATGCCACAAATCCCCAAGTAGAGGGCTTGCTTTTTCATTACAAGCATTTTTATGGTTCTTATAATTATGTGGCGGTATCCAGACGCTGGTATCGTCGGGAGATTCGTGTCGTTAAATTTGACCCAACGGTTCAGTCCTACAAGGATGCTCAAGGTTTTCGTAAAGCGGGGAAAAAGATTCATGCCAAATTAATTGATGCCTCCATTTACCATTACGGCTGGGTTAAACCTCCCCAAGGTCTCAATAATAAGGTCCGGAATTTTACCCATTTTTACCGGGATGATGCTTGGATGGCGGAGCATGTGCCGGAAGATTATCAATTTGATTATGAAAATGCCGAGCGCCTGACGCTGTTTGAGGGTAAACATCCCGCCGTAGCTCAAGGTCGTATCGACCGCATGCAATGGCCTTTTCATTTTGACCCCAAGGTACTTCGCGCTAAGATGAGCTTCCGTCGGAAAGTCTTGCAACAAATCGAAGATTGGACGGGCTGGCGAATTGGTGAATATCGAAATTATAAGCTTTTGTAAGTGGATCAAATTCAAACCTTTCCTGCTCAAAAGGCTCCTGAAAAGCCCTATTTCTCCATTCTTATTCCGAGTTGGAACAATTTAGCCTTTCTGCAATTGTGTATTCGAAGTATTCGGACGCATAGCGTGGTGCCTTTTGAATTGATTGTGCATTTAAACGAGGGAAAGGATGGGTCCTTGCAATGGGTGAAAGATCAAGGCGATATAGCCTATTCTCATTCTGAAACCAATGTGGGTGTCTGCCATGCGATGAATGCCATGCGAACATTAGCCCGAGCCGATTATTTGTTGTATATCAACGATGATATGTATACGCTTCCGGGTTGGGATTTGCTTTTGAAACAAGAAATTGAGGCCTGTCCGAATGAATATTTTTTCATTTCCTCCACGATGATTGAACCTCGCGCGCAGAGTTCTTGTTCGATTGAGGCCAATTTTGGGACGAGTATGTCAACCTTTGAGGAGGCACGCTTGTTGGCCGAATACCAATCTTTCGATAAACCGGATTGGCAAGGTGCGACCTGGCCTCCCAATGTGGTTCACAAAAAACTTTGGGATGAAGTTGGCGGATATAGCATAGAATTCACCCCAGGGATGTATTCGGATCCTGATTTCTCCATGAAGCTTTGGCAAGCTGGCGTATGTTTATTTAAGGGTTTAGGCCAAAGTCGGGTCTACCATTTCGGTTCGATTTCGGTGAAACGAGTAAAGCAAAACCGTGGGTATTATCAGTTTATTCGTAAGTGGGGAATGACATCGAGCACCCTTTCGAAGTATTATTTACGACGGGGAGAGCGCTTTGACGGTCCTTTGGTTCCACAAAATATTCCTTTGTGGGTTCGCCTCAAGAATTGGTATTACCGCATCAGTACAGCGCGAAAAACAATTTAAAGCAATAGGCAAATTTTCCGAAGGCGGATTTGCCTTTGTAGGCCAACATGTCATCGCGGTGTTTTAAAACAATTCGCACCCGATTGATACGATGCGTAATGCCATTTCCTTGACAAGCTAGGTAAAAATCTCTGAGTACTTGCTGTTCGGGCCCTGCTGGGCAACGGCTTTGTAGAAGATTAAGGCGAGCTAGAATTCGGCTATTTTTTTCTTCCCGACTCTTATAGGGCTTGGGTGCTTTTTTTAAGTTCGCCCCAATGGTATTACTTGCATGTTGGCGGTAATGAACCAAGGATTCAGGCAGGTATGCGATTCCATTGGCGCAAGTTGCCGCGAAGCCAATCAGGTAATCGTGCGTAACGAAATCGACGATCGGTAAGGCAAATTCAAGTAAATCACGTTTAAACAACATGCTGTGACCGGGTGCCCAGGCACCAAAAGTGTACATCATCGGACTGCTATAGGCGATTTGCCTTTTGATGTCGGACATTTTCTGTCCAATAAATTGGCCTGCATCATCTACCAAATCCGAATCGGCATAAACCAAGGATGCGTCCTTAATTGAATCTGCCAGCCGACTGATTTTGGAAGGAATCCAATAGTCATCCTGATCGGACAGGGCAATAAATTCGCCTTTTGCCAAGTTTATTCCCTTCTCGAATGTTTTACGATACCCCAGATTCGATTCATTTTGAATGATTTGTAGGCGCTTGTCTTTGTGGGCAAATGCCTGTAAAATGGGCCAAGTAGCATCCGACGAGGCGTCATCCACGCAGATAATCTCGAGGTGGGAATAGTCTTGGGCCAACAGGCTTTCCAGCTGAATCGCGAGAAATTTCTCGCCTTGGTAGCAGGCCATGACGATGGAAACGAGAGGAGAATCGGATGATGTAAGCAAATTGTTTCTGAAAATTGTTGTAATTTAAGCCAAATTTTGAAATAGATTCCTTGAAAACCTATTTACGTTTACTGTCTTATGCCGTTTCGATTCGAAAATATGTATTTCCATATTTCAGCTTTTCGTTGTTGGCCAGTTTGTTTGGAATCTTAAATTTCACTCTGTTAATACCCTTGTTGAACGTCTTGTTTAATCAAGCCTCAACGAATCAAGCAGCGCTGTATCGTGTCATGCCGGAATTCTCCTTGAGTCCGAGCTATTTTTCCTTTTTGTTCAACCATTATTTTTATGGCGCCTTGGAGGCGTATGGACGATTGGGAGCCTTGCAATATGCCTGTGCGGCCATCATGATATCGGTTGTTTTGGCAAATATTTTTCGCTATTTGTCGCAGCGGGTTTTAAAGACGGTGGAGGCGGATATGATTGCGTCATTGCGTCAGGCAGTATTTGCGCGCGCGATTCGATTAGATTTAAGTTATTTCTCGGAGCAGCGAAAGGGGAATTTGATGTCGCGCTTGACGACGGATGTTCAAGAGGTTGAGAATAGTATCGGTAGGGCCTTTACGGCGACCTTCAAGGAGATATTCACCTTGATTATGTTTTTTGTGTTTCTGGCGAGCATGTCCGGGAAATTAACCTTGTTTTCGTTGATTATTCTGCCTCTTTCTGGTGGGGTCATCGCGACAATAACACGTCGTTTGCGTCGCGCAGCGGGGGAGGTTCAACAGCATTTGAGTGGTTTGATAAGTCTGCTGGATGAGACCTTTGGTGCGATGCGGGTAGTGAAGGCTTTTCGAGCGGAGAAGGTGATGGATGCGCGTTTTCAGGAGGGGAATGATCGCTATCGGAATTCCTTATTGAAAATGGTTTTTCGGCAGGAATTGACTTCGCCGGTATCGGAGAGTTTGGGGGTTTTGGTCGTGACGGGGATTCTATTGTATGGTGGAAGTTTGGTCATAGCTGGGGATGGGGAATTGAGTGCATCTACGTTCATTGCCTTCATTGCAACTTTTTCACAGGTCATGCGGCCGGCTAAGGCCATCGCCGATGCCTTTTCAGGTATTCAGCGCGGTGTTGCTTCCGCCGACCGCATCATCGAGATATTGGATACAGAGTCTGAAATTAAGGTGGAGGAACCCGTTCAGCGTTTGTCGACCTTCCAAGATAAAATCCGTTTCGAGGAGGTTGGATTTTCGTATGTCAAAGGTCGTTCTGTATTGAAGTCGGTGAGTTTCGATATCCCCAAAGGAAAAACCATTGCCTTAGTAGGTGCCTCTGGAGGAGGCAAATCAACCCTCGCGGATTTATTACCCCGTTTTTATGACCCAACAAGCGGACAGATAAGCGTTGATGGTATTCCTTTGAAGCATATTCCTTTGGAAGATTTACGGGCCTTGATGGGTATCGTGACGCAGGAGTCGGTTTTGTTTAATGATACGATTTACAATAACATCGCTTTTGGGACGGATGCGACGATGGAAGCGGTCATTGAGGCTGCTAAAATTGCGAATGCCCATGAGTTTATCGAGGCGAGTGCGGAGGGTTATCAAACGGTAATTGGGGACCGGGGTTCGAAGTTGTCGGGAGGTCAGCGGCAGCGATTATCGATAGCCCGTGCGGTCTTAAAGAATCCTCCGATTTTGATTTTGGATGAGGCGACGAGTGCCTTGGATAATGAATCCGAGAAAATGGTTCAATTGGCCTTGGGCAATTTGATGAAGAACCGAACGGTCTTGGTGATTGCGCATCGTTTGAGTACGATTCAGCATGCGGATCAGATTTTGGTGGTGGACAAGGGAGCGATTGTGGAGCGCGGCACGCACGCGGAATTATTGGCGAATCCAACCGGGGTTTATACGAAGTTGAGCCAGCAACATTAATCAAGCTTTTTCGGAATTTAATTAGCTTTTAAGCGATGAAATGGGTAATTTGCGCCCGATTTTAACCATCGTATTTATATATATGTCATCATCCTTATTAGCCCAACGCATTCAAGCATTAGAAGAGTCATCTACGTTGGGAATGACAAAGAAAGCGCGTGAATTAGCTGCGCAAGGTCATAAAGTAATTAGCCTATCGGTAGGTGAGCCGGATTTTAAAACACCAGCTCATATTTGTGAAGCGGCCAAAAAAGCCATTGATGATGGTTTTCACGGCTATTCTCCAGTTGCGGGATATCCTGATTTGCGTTTAGCGATTGCGAATAAATTAAAGCGTGACAATGGTTTGGAGTGGGGTTCGGAGAACATTGTGGTTTCAACCGGAGCGAAACATTCCTTGGCCAATGCGATTGCAGCCTTGATTAATCCGGGTGATGAGGTGATTATTTTCTCACCTTACTGGGTGTCATATTCTGAAATGGTCAAATTAGCGGATGGCGTTTCTGTGATCGTTCAGGGATCTTTTGATAATAATTTTAAGGTAACTGCTGCGCAGTTTGAGGCGGCTATTACCCCGAAAACGAAGATGGTGATGTTTGCTTCACCGAATAACCCGACGGGTTCTGTGTATACGGAGTCTGAGTTACGTGATATTGCGAATGTAGTTGCTCGTCATGCGAATATTTTTGTTTTGGCGGATGAGATTTATGAATACATCAACTTCACGCAGGGAGGTCATTTCTCCATTGGATCTATTCCAGAAATTAAAGACCGAGTAATCACTGTAAATGGTGTTGCTAAAGGACATGCGATGACGGGATGGCGTATTGGATTTATTGCGGCGGCTAAGTGGATTGCCGACGGAATCGAGAAATTACAAGGACAAGTAACCTCTGGAACGAATTCGATTGCACAAAAAGCAGCGGTTGCGGCATTTAATGGTTCTTTGAATCATGCTTATGAGATGAAGGCCGCTTACGATCGTCGCCGTAAATTGGTCGTTGGTAAATTACGTGAAATCCCAGGTTTCAAGGTAAATATGCCGGATGGTGCATTTTATGCGTTCCCTGATATTTCGTATTACTTTGGTAAGTCGGACGGTAAAACAATAATCAATGATTCAGATGATTTCTGTACTTGGTTGTTGAACGAGGCTTATGTAGCCACTGTTGCGGGTTCAGGTTTTGGTGCGCCGGATTGCATGCGTATTTCTACGGCAGCCGCTGATGAGCAATTAGAAGAGGCTTGTGAGCGCATTAAAGTTGCCGTAGCAAAATTGAAATAATGGGTTTAGCTCTTGTTTGATATTTGAAAGTCAGGGACGCAAATCCCTGACTTTCTTTTTTATATTTACGGCATGGAAATAATTTCGGTTCTCATATTTGTGATTGGGTATTTGGCGATTGCGTTCGAACATCCGATTAGGATAAATAAGACGGCATCTGCCTTGGTGACGGGCGTTTTAGTATGGGTGGTGTATGCGCTTGTGAAAGGACCGGATCAATTAGAGGTGTTAGGGAATCACCTAGGTTCTACCTCTGAAATTTTGTTTTTCTTATTGGGTGCCATGACGCTCGTTGAGTTGGTGGATGCGCATCAGGGTTTCCAATTTGTGAGTCGTTTAATCAAGACAAAGAATCCCGCCACCATGATGTGGGTGGTCGGGTTATGTACATTTTTTTTATCCTCGGTATTAGATAATTTAACCACGGCGATTGTCATGGTTACACTTTTACGTAAGTTGGTCAGCGATTCCGCCACCCGGAAATATTTCGTAGGCGTTGTGGTGATTTCCGCCAATGCGGGAGGAGCTTGGTCGCCGATTGGCGATGTGACGACAACCATGTTGTGGATAGGTGGGCAGATTTCGGCGTGGGGGATTGTGAAATCATTGTTTGTCCCTGCGATTGTTTCTTTGCTGGTTCCACTTGCGGTGGCGGCATTTTGGGTCAGGAAGAATGAGTTAGGACATGCTATAGCATTCCATCCGATGACTGCAGAGGAGGAGCGAAACGGTCGAATT
>Ga0228703_1000524_pt1 | contig 27364 bp, 24 predicted proteins | sample McNCre217_Aug_MG_3_FD_178020 | JGI IMG/M metagenome (GOLD analysis project Ga0228703, IMG submission 178020) | Freshwater microbial communities from McNutts Creek, Athens, Georgia, United States - 29-17_Aug_MG | ecosystem: Environmental > Aquatic > Freshwater > Creek | place: USA: Georgia...
CGTTATCATCGGCTCGTTCGCGGCGGACCACGTGATCACCGAGTCCGAGGCCTTCCAGCTGTCGGTTCGCGAGGCCATCGAGGTTGCCGCCACCGGAAAGATTGTCACCATCGGAATCGAACCGAGCGAACCATCGGTGGCGTTCGGTTACATCAAGACCGGCAAGCACCTGGATGTGGCCGGTGCCCCGAGCGCTCTGGCCGTAGACAAGTTCATCGAGAAGCCAAAGATGGCGACCGCGCGAAAGTACGTGGAGAGCGGAAGCTACCTGTGGAATGCGGGAATGTTCATCGCTCCGGCGCAGCTCCTGCTGGACCAACTGGCCAAGACCGAACCGGAACTTCACGCCTCGCTAGTGGAGATCGCAGATGCCTGGGATGGCATGTATCGCGAGTCCGTGATGCACCGAGTCTGGCCGACCCTCAAGAAGATCGCCATCGATTACTCCATTGCCGAGCCTGCCGCCGAGGCCGGCTTGGTTGCCGTGATTCCGGGACGCTTCAGCTGGCACGACGTCGGCGACTTCGCCGCAATCGCGGAGCTGCAGTCGAATGGCCGCCGCGGCAACCTGGCAGTTTTGGGCGACGCCAAGGTGTTGGCCGATTCCTCTAGCGGAATCTTGGTTAGTGACTCCGATCGCCTAATCGCGTTGATTGGCGTCGAGGACATCATCGTGGTGGACACCCCGGACGCCCTCTTGGTGACCACCAAGGAGCATGCGCAGCGCGTGAAGCAGTTGGTCGACGCGCTAAAGGCCACCGGCCACGGAGACCTCCTCTAGAAATCGAGCCTCCGCTAGGCTCGAACCATGACTTTTTCGGTGGTTGGCGCGCGTCTGGTGCGGGGCGTTGCCTCGGCGATCGCGCTGGCCTCGATGCTCACCGGCTGTTCCGCAGCCGAAGAAAACGCCACCCCGACGCCGGTGGCGTTCAAGGCCTGCATGGTCGCAACCGCCGCTGGTTTCAACGATGGCGGCTTCAATCAGCTGGCATACTTTGGGCTGCAGCAGGCGATGGTGGAGTACGGGCCGTCCATATCGGTCTTGGCCACGCAGAGCGACAACGTGTATTCGGTAACCAGCGCCGCCAAGAAGCTAGTTAGCCGCGGCTGCAACCTGGTAATCGCCAATGGAGTCAAGGCCTACTCGGCGCTCTTACCCCTTGCGGACGGCAACCCTACACTCCACTTCGTGGCCCTCGGCTACAACTCCAACGTGGGTTCCATGGAACCGAGCCCGATAAACAAAAACCTAACCGCGATTGCCTTCGATGGCCGAAGCGCCTTCCTGCAGGCCGGTTACCTGGCCGCAGCTGCTTCCAGTACCGGTCGCGTTGGGGTCATCGGCGCCAGCGGAAACCCTGTGGTTCAGACCGAAATTTGGTACTTCCGTCAGGGAGTCCTGCAGTACAGCCAGCGAACCGGTAAGAGCGTGTCGCTTTTTGGGGCCCAGCAGCCAGATTATGCGAGCTGGGACCTGGTCCCGGCCTACACGAGCGCCTCGCTGCTGAAGGGCAAGGCGCGAGCCATCATCGATTCCGGTGCCGATGTGATCTTCCCCGTGGGCATAAATGGCCTACCGGTTGCCCAGGTGGCAGCCGAAAAGGGCGTGAAGGTGGTTGGCAGCGACTCCGAATGGGTTAGCCAGGCTCGCTACGCAACCGTGAAGAGTGCTGTCCTGGCATCGGTTGTTAAGAACGTAGCCAGCGAGGTGGCGGTTGCCGTCGCTGTCCTGATTCCGGGAAACCCGGACCCGGGGGCGCTGGCCTCGTCGCCGACGGTTTCAATCGGCGAAACCGATGGTGAACGCTGGCCGGATGGCGCGGCCGAGGCCATGAACTCGCTGGCGGCAGACTACCTCGCCGGTAAGTCGACCGTGATCGACGAAGCCCAGCGCTACTAGGCCCTTGCCATTCATTGAGACAAGTTTGTAACGGCTCCGTTAATAAATCCTTCTAGTCCGCATCTGGCGCCGGTCTGAGAGTATTCTGAAGCCGACGGCCAATATCCGGGTCGTCCAAAATAGGAGGAATTAAGTGAGTCTCATCACTCGTACCACCGCCGCGCTGGGCGTCATTGCCGCCGCCAGCCTGGCCCTCGCCGGCTGTGCATCGGCGCCAGCTGCAACTACCGCAGCACCTGTCAACTACAAGGCCTGCATGGTCTCGGACTCGGGCGGTTTCAAGGACGCATCGTTCAACGAAGAGGCCTACAACGGCTTGCTCCAGGCTCAGAAGGACCTGGGCGTAAAGGTCGGAACCGTAGAGAGCCCAAACAACGCGACCCAGACCGACTACACCTCGGGTGTCCAGTCGATGGTTGATGCGGGCTGTAACCTCATCGTCAACGTTGGCTTCAACCTGGCAGTCGCCACCCGCGACTCGGCTAAGACCAACACCAAGGTCGACTACGCACTTATCGACTCGGCTCTGAGCAACGACGACTACTCGCCGCTGAGCCTGCCAAACGTAAAGCCAATCCAGTACGACACCGCTCAGGCGGCATTCCTGGCCGGTTACCTGGCCGCTGGCACCACCAAGACCGGCAAGGTCGCAACCTACGGTGGAATGCTCTTCCCTTCGGTCACCATCTTCATGGACGGCTTCAAGCAGGGTGTTGAGTACTACAACAAGGCCAAGGGCACCAAGGTTGAGGTACTGGGCGCACAGGGCACCGACAGCAGCAAGTGGGCCGCAACCGGTGACTTCAACGACCAGGCCAAGGGCAAGACCCTGACCGAGCAGTTCTTCGCTCAGGGCGCCGACATCATCCTTCCAGTAGCGGGCCCAGTGGGCATCGGCTCGGGCCAGGCAACCCTGGACCACAAGGGCACCCTGGTTATCGGTGTTGACAGCGACTGGTACGGAATCCCAACCCACGCCGCTTACAAGGCAAACATCCTGACCTCCATCGAGAAGAAGATGGCCGGCGCTGTTGAGTCGATCGTCAAGGACGGCGTAGACGGCAAGTTCACCGGTGGCGACGCAAACCAGTACGTTGGCACCCTGGCCAACGGTGGCGTAGCGATTGCCGCACAGCACGAAGTTGCCTACCCAGCTGGTATCCAGGCCGAGCTCGACTCGCTCCAGAAGGACATCATCTCGGGCAAGATCAAGGTCACCTCGATCTACAACAAGTAGTCCAAATCGGTTGCGGGGGTCGCTTTCGGGCGGCCCCCGTTTCCGCTTGACTAGACTTTCGAACAGGGAAGCAAAACCCCAAGAAAGCCTCCGATTCAGGAGGCGGTTTGGAACAGACGAGCGATGAAGCTTGAACTTAGAGGCATCACCAAGCGCTTCGGTGCGCTGGTAGCCAACGACTCCGTGAACCTAGTTGTGGAGCCAGGCCAGATTCACTGCCTGCTGGGCGAAAACGGTGCCGGTAAATCCACCCTCATGAACGTGCTCTACGGCCTGTATCAGGCCGACGGCGGAGACATTCTGCTGGACGACAAGGTCGTCAAATTCGCCGGGCCGGGCGATGCCATGGCCGCCGGCATAGGCATGGTGCACCAGCACTTCATGCTCATTCCAGTATTTACCGTGGCCGAGAACGTCGTACTTGGACACGAGCCGACCAAGCGCGGTGGTTTCCTGGACCTAGCCGCCGCTCGCGTCAAGGTCCGCGAGGTCTCGGATCGCTTCGGGTTCGATGTAGACCCGGATGCCGTCGTCGGCGATCTTCCGGTAGGTGTTCAACAGCGCGTAGAGATCATCAAGGCGCTCATCGGCGACGCCCAGGTTCTGGTATTCGACGAACCTACCGCGGTCCTAACCCCGCAGGAAACCGACGAGCTGATGGCCATCATGCGCCAGCTGCGAGACAGCGGCCGCGGGATCGTTTTCATCACCCATAAGCTGCGTGAGGTGCGTGAGGTTGCAGACCAAATCACCGTGATGCGTCTCGGCAAGATCGTAGGCACCGCAAACCCAAGCGACTCGGCCGAGGAAATGGCCAGCCTGATGGTGGGCCGCGCGGTGGACCTAGACGTGGTGAAGGCTCCGGCCAAGCCCGGGGCGGCCGGCCTGCAGATTCGCAACCTATCGGTGTGGGATCACGCCGGAACTAAGGTGCTAGACGACATCTCACTGGACATCCACGAGGGCGAGATCCTGGTCATCGCCGGTGTGCAGGGCAACGGCCAGACCGAACTCACCGAGGCAATTCTTGGAACGCAGGGCAAGACCAGCGGATCAATCCTGCTGGAGGGTAAAGAACTCTCCGGGCGTAGCGTCAAGAAGCGCCTGGACTTGGGGCTCGGATTTGTTCCCGAAGACCGCACCGAGGATGGCCTGGTGGCCGACTTCACCATCGCCGAAAACCTGATGCTGAACCGCAGCGACCGCGAGCCGTTCGCCAGGCGCGGCCTGATCCGTCTGGGCTTCCTCAAGGAGTTCGCCGAGGCCAAGGTGAAGGAATTCGATGTCCGTTCCCAGGGCATCGAGACCAAGGCCGGCGCCCTGTCCGGTGGCAACCAGCAAAAGGTTGTGCTCGCCCGCGAACTGAGCCGCAAACTGAGTCTCCTGGTGGCTTCCCAGCCCACCCGAGGGCTGGACGTTGGCTCCATCGAGTTTGTGCACGAGCAGATTGTGGCCGCACGCGATGCCGGCACCCCGGTACTGATCGTGGCCACCGAGTTGGACGAAGCCACCCAGTTGGGCGACCGAATCGCGGTCATGTACCGCGGCAAGATTGTGGGCATCGTTCCGCCCACCACCGACCGAGCCGTGCTCGGCAAGATGATGGCGGGTATCAGCGCATGATCGCAAAAATTCTTCGCGGCAACGTGATGCTCTCGGTGCTGGCGGTGCTGGTCTCGTTTGTGGTCGGTGGTGTACTCATCGCGGTCTCCAATCCGGCCGTGCAGCAGACCGCAAGCTACCTCGCGGCTCGGCCCGCCGATTTCTTTAGCGCCGTCTGGAACGCCGTCTTTGGAGCCTACGACGCGCTCTTCCGCGGTTCGATATTCAACTATCAGGCCGCGACACCCGCCGGCATGATCAAGCCGATCACCGAGACGTTGGCCTTCGCCACGCCAATCACCATGGCGGGTCTGGGCATGGCGGTATCGTTCCGATCGGGCCTTTTCAACATCGGCGGAACCGGACAGATTTTGTTTGGTGCAATGTTTGCCGGCTGGGTCGGAATCAACGTGCACCTGCCCTGGGCGATCCACTTCCCGTTGGCGGTCCTGGCTGGTGTGCTGGGCGGTGCCTTCTTTGGCTCGCTGGTTGGTCTGCTCAAGGCCACCACCGGTGCCAACGAGGTCATCGTGACCATCATGTTCAACTACATTGCCTCGCTGCTGCTGCAATACCTGCTGAAGACCCCATTCCTGCAGGCGCCGCACAACATCAACCCCATCTCGAAGCCCATCCTGGACAGCGCCAAGTATCCGGCATTCCTGGGAGACCAGTTCCGGTTGCACGCGGGTGTCTTCGCCATGCTTGCCGCGGTCTGGTTGGTCTGGTGGCTACTAAATCGGAGCACCCTAGGGTTCCAGTTCCGTGCCCTCGGCCACAACCCATCGGCCGCCAGGGTAGCGGGAATCAACATCGGTCTCACATATGTGCTGGTCATGGCGGTTTCCGGTGCGCTGGCCGGTCTGGCAGGCACCTCGCAGATTCTGGGCACCGAGGGATCGCTCACCACCGGAGTGGCGGCTTCGTTCGGATTCGACGCCATAACCGTGGCGCTCCTCGGTCGCAATAATCCGCTCGGAGTTTTGGCGGCCGGCATCCTGTTCGGTGGCCTCCGGGCAGGTGCCGTCACCATGCAGGCGAGCCAGGGTGTGCCAATCGACATCGTCTTGGTGGTGCAGTCGATGATCGTACTGTTCATCGCGGCGCCGCCACTGGTGCGCTCCATATTCCGGATTCGTGCCGAGCGAAAGGAGGCCGCAAAGTGAAGCACTCCATGAAAAACCAGGTCATTCTCAGTGTGGTCAGCGCCTTCGGCTTGCTGTTGGCGGTGCTTGCCCCCGCGAGCCAAACGGTGATCCGTCTGCGCGCCCAGAGTGACCTCTTGGCCCTGGCCGACTTTGCGGTGGCTGCCCGCCCGGTAAGTTACATCGGCGCCAACTTGCTGGTTCTCCTGGCCGGCTACAGCTGGATTCGATACGCGCGTAACCTGAAAAACCAGCGCTGGGTCACCCCGGTATTTGGCCTGGTCTTCGTGGCTCAGGTTCTTGTGGTCCTCTACGCGGGCAAGACGCTAACTCTCACCGCGTTGCTTGCCGGTTCGCTGGCACTGGCCGTGCCGCTCATCTTCGGTAGCCTCGCCGGTGTGCTCAGCGAGCGCAGCGGTGTGGTTAACATCGCCATCGAGGGTCAGTTGCTGGCCGGCGCCTTTGTCTCGGCACTGGTGGCCTCGCTCACCCACTCGCTGTGGTTGGGTCTAATCACAGCGGCGCTCGCCGGTGTGCTGGTCTCCTGGGTGCTGGCGGTCTTCGCCATCAAGTACGTGGTGGACCAAATCATCGTCGGTGTGGTGCTCAACGTTCTTGTCGTTGGACTAACCAACTTCCTGTTCAGCACTCTGATGACGAATCTTGCGGTCTACAACGCGCCACCCCGCTTCCAGCTGCTGCCCATCCCGCTGCTCTCGCAGATCCCCGTACTGGGCCCCGTTTTGTTCAACCAAACCCCGATCGTCTATCTGATGTACGTGTCGGTGGCCGTGGTCTGGACCGCGCTCTTCAAGACCCGATGGGGTCTTAGAGTTCGTGCCGTAGGCGAGTACCCGAAAGCCGCCGACACCGTTGGAATCAAGGTCTACCGCACTCGGTACGTCTCGGTTCTGCTCGGTGGCGCCCTGGCCGGCATTGGTGGCGCCTTCTTCACCCTCGGTCAGGTCGGTGCCTTCGGCAAGGAAATGACCAACGGTGCCGGTTACATTGCCCTGGCCGCACTAATCTTTGGCCGCTGGAACCCGATCTATGCCGCGCTGGCCGCGTTGCTGTTTGGCTTCAGCGAAAACCTGCAGTTTGGCCTAGCCATCATCGGCAGTGGTGTGCCCAGCGAGTTCCTGTTGATGCTGCCATACGTTCTCACGGTCATCGCGGTTGCGGGCCTGGTTGGCCGGGTCATCGCGCCCGCCGCCGATGGCAAGCCGTACCTAAAGAGCTAGTTATTCATCTCCGGTGCAACCGGTGAAACCCAAAAGGAGAACCTCGTGTCCGTGGACTGGGATGCCCTAAAGGCCGCTGCAATTGCGGCTCGCCAAAACTCGTACTCCATTTACTCCGGGTTCCCGGTGGGCGCCGCGGCCCTAACCACCGATGGCCGCCTGGTCTCGGGATGCAATATCGAGAACGCTTCGTTCGGCATGACGCTTTGTGCCGAGTGCTCGCTGGTTAGCGACCTTTTCCGACAGGGTGGTGGCAAGCTGGCATACTTCACCTGCGTCGACGGCCACGGCAATATTCTTATGCCGTGCGGCCGCTGCCGTCAGCTGCTGTTCGAGCACTCCGCTGCCGGCATGAAGCTGATGACCGTCTCCGGCGTTAAAGACATAAACGAGGTCCTGCCCGATGCCTTCGGACCGGCCCAACTTGAGGAGCACAAGCGTGACTGAGTTCAGCGCGGTAGAACTGATTATCGCCAAGCGTGAGCGCGGCGAACTGACCACCGAGCAGATCGACTGGTTGATCGCCAACTACACCACGGGTGTGGTGGCCGACGAGCAGATGTCGGCCATGGCCATGGCCATTTTGCTCAACGGCATGAACCGCCGCGAGATCCGAGACCTCACCGCGGCCATGATTCGTTCCGGTGAACGCCTTAGCTATGCCGGTCTGGCCGCGACCACCGCGGACAAGCACTCCACCGGAGGCGTCGGCGACAAGATCACCCTTCCGCTTGCCCCGCTGGTGGCTGCCTTTGGTGTTGCCGTGCCGCAGCTTTCGGGCCGCGGACTCGGCCACACCGGCGGCACCCTGGACAAACTGGAGTCGATTCCCGGCTGGCGCGCGTCGCTCAGCAACGAGGAGATGCATCGGCAGCTGCAATCGGTGGGCGCGGTCATCTGCGCCGCCGGCTCCGGGCTGGCTCCCGCGGACCGCAAGCTCTATGCGCTGCGCGACGTAACGGGAACCGTGGAGGCGATCCCGCTCATCGCAAGCAGCATCATGAGCAAGAAGATCGCCGAGGGCACGGCAAGTCTGGTGCTGGACGTAAAGGTCGGTTCGGGAGCCTTCATGAAGAACCTCGACCGTGCCCGCGAACTGGCTCGGGTCATGGTGGACCTGGGCAACGACTCCGGTGTCAAAACCAGCGCCCTGCTCACCGACATGAGCACGCCGCTCGGGCTCAAGATCGGAAACGCCCTTGAGGTGCAGGAGTCGGTAGAGGTCTTGGCCGGTGGCGGCCCCGCCGATGTGGTGGAACTCACCGTGGAGCTGGCACGCGAAATGCTGCGCCTGGCCGGCCAACCGGATGTCGATGTGGCCGCGGCCCTGAGGGACGGTCGGGCCATGGACAAGTGGCGCCAAATGATTTCGGCCCAGGGCGGAGACCCGGACGCCAAGCTGGCGGTCGCCAAGCATTCGCACGTCATCACTGCTTCCGAAACCGGGCACCTCACCAAGCTGGATGCCCTCTCACTGGGTATCGCAAGTTGGCGCCTCGGTGCCGGCCGCGCCCGCAAAGAGGATGCCGTGCAGTTTGGCGCCGGTATTGAACTGCATGCCCAACTGGGCGATAGGGTAGTGGCAGGTCAACCGCTGCTTACACTGCACACCGACGAGCCGGAGCGCTTCGATCGGGCACAGGCCGCGCTGGAAGGCGGCATCGAATACGGAGCCGCACCGGGTGCCGACCGCAAGATCATTCTGGAAAGGCTGTAGCCATGTCTACTCTCAACGTTCGCAACCTGCCAAAGGTGTCGCTGCACGACCACCTAGACGGTGGCCTTCGCCCGCAGACCATCATCGAGCTAGCGGCCGAGATCGGGCACGCTTTGCCGGTGGACAACGCCAAGGACCTGGGCGACTGGTTCTTCGAGGCCGCCGACTCCGGCTCGCTGCCACGCTACCTGGAGACCTTCGACCACACCATCGCGGTCATGCAGACCAAGGAGGGACTGAGCCGCGTTGCCAAGGAGTTCGTGCTCGACCTGGCCAACGATGGCGTCATCTATGGCGAGGTGCGCTGGGCACCGGAGCAGCACCTGCAGCAGGGGCTGACCCTAGACGAGGTTGTCGAGGCGGTCCAGGACGGCCTCGAGGAGGGTGCCGAGCGCGTCGAGCAGCAGGGCGGATACATCCGCACCGGCCAGTTGGTAACCGCGATGCGCCACAACGACCGCGGCCTAGAGATCGCGGAGCTGGCGGTTCGCCACCGCTTCAACGGCGTAGTCGGATTTGACATCGCTGGTGCCGAGGCCGGATTCCCGCCTAGCAAGCACAAGGTTGCCTTCGATTACCTGGCCAGCGAATTCATGCCAACCACCGTGCACGCCGGCGAGGCAGACGGTGTCGACAGCATCAAGGATGCGCTGGTTAGCGGCCGCGCACTGCGCCTGGGTCATGGTGTTCGCATCAGCGAGGACATCATCCTCAGCCGCGAGGACGGCGACACCGATTTCGTTACCCTGGGTCCGGTTGCCCGCTGGGTCTACGACCGCGGCATTCCGCTTGAGCTCTCGCCCAGCAGCAACCTGCAGACCGGTGCCATCAGCGCCTGGGGTGAGACCATGGAAGACCACCCGTTCGATCTGCTCTACGACCTGGGCTTCAAGGTAACCGTCAACACCGACAACCGCCTCATGAGCCGCACCAGTCTGACCCGGGAGCTGGAGCTTTTGGTGGAGGCATTTGGCTACGGCCTGGGAGACCTGGAGCAGTTCCAGGTGAATGCAGCCACCGCCGCATTCCAGGACCTGGAGGCTCGCGAAGAGTTGATCGACATGATCCACGAAGGCTTCAAGCGCGCCCGCAACAACCGCCGCTAATGTCTCTTTTGCTTGGGGCGCTCGGTCCCGGATCGGTGCTGCTGGACCGGGTTGCCCAGGACTGGGAGAGCGCGGTGCGCCTTGTTGGCGATGGCCTGGTGGCCAGCAGCCGCACTACCCCTGCCTACACCGATGCCATGGTGGCCACCATCAAGGACCTGGGCCCGTACATCGTGATTGCACCCGGGTTGGCCATGCCACACGCGCGGCCGGGCGATGCCGTGCTGGCAACCGGGATGAGCCTGGTTGTGCTGCGCGAGCCGGTGTCTTTCGGCAACTCCAAGAATGATCCGGTACGAGTGCTGTTTGGTCTTGCGGCCCAGGACCACGACAAACACCTGGAGCTGCTGAGCGAATTCGCCGGCAAGTTTTCGCAGCCCGATTTTGTTAAATCACTATTAAGTTGCCGGTCGGAAGACGAAATTCGCCAACTGTTTGCCTGATGGTTTGCGAGACTAGAGACATGAAGATTGTTGCGGTTTGCGGTGCGGGGATTGGCACCTCGGTGCTGCTCAAGATGAACGCCGAAAAGGTGCTGCGCACCCTCGGACTAACCGCCACCGTTGAGGCCGCGGACATCGAGACCGCACGCGCCAGCCGCGACGCCCAGATCATGTTGACCACCCCCGAAATCGTAGACAAACTGCAGGGACTTCCCAGCGAGGTCATCGCAATCGATCACGTCTTCGACCTCACCGAGATCTCCGAAAAACTGGCAAAGGCGATGCTCTAGGCTGAAGGCATGTTGCCAGAGCTTGGGTCCACCGACCGCACCAAGGGAAACCGCCTGAACGACCGCGCGGTGACCGAGCGCCAGGTCATGTACGACATCCTCGATTCCACGGTGCTCTGCCACATCGGCTATGTTGAGGGCGCACAACCCTTCGTCTTGCCTTACGGTTACGCCCGCGATGGCGACAGCATTCTTATTCACGGTTCCACCGGGGCTCGCTTCATGCGTGCCATGGCCGCGGGAGCCTCGGTGTGTGTCACCGTAACCAAACTTGACGGCATGGTTCTGGCCCGGTCTACCTTCGACTCCTCGATGAACTATCGCAGCGTGGTGATTTTGGGTGTGGCCACCGAGGTGACCGGCGAACAAAAGGCGAAGGCCCTAGACATCCTCTCCGACGGGCTGATTCCAGGCCGCGTTGCCGAGGTCCGCGCATCTTCCAAAAAGGAGCTTGCGGCAACCATGGTCTTGCGGCTATCGCTCGCCGAGGCATCGGTGAAGGTACGCGACGCGGGCGTCAGCGAAGACCGCGCCGGTTATGAGTCCGAGGAGGCGTTCGACGCGGTGTGGGCCGGAGTGATTCCGCTAACTACGGTTGCCGGCCAGCCAATTCCGGCCGATGCGGCGTCGGCGGCGCTACCGTTGCCGGCCAGCGTGGTCAACTACCTAAAGCACCCCAAGGCCTAGAGCCGAGCGCCCAAAGGGGTAGAGCTTTCAAGGCCTAGAGCAGCTCGCGAACCGCGGCTTCTAGCTGGGCCAGGGCGGCCTTTGCTGCCGCCTGCGACGAACCGGAGGCCTCCAGGTAGCACTTGAGTTTTGGCTCGGTTCCGCTCGGGCGAATCAGCACGCGCCTTCCGTCGGCCAGCACAAACTTCAGGCCATCGGTGGCGGGAAGGTCTTGGGAGCCCTGCGCTAGATCGGTGAAGGTCAGCGCCTGGTCGAGCATGGTTCGCGGAGGATTGGCGCGCAGGTAGGCCACAATCGCGGCGGCCTTGGCAACGTTGTCGAAACGCAAGGTGACCTGGCCGGTAGCCCAGTGACCGAAGCGGTCAAAGAGCGAGTCGAGTCTTTCGGAAATGGTCTGAGACTCAGCCGCCAAACGCCCGGCGAGGTCGGCTGCAACTAACGCGGCACTGATGCCGTCCTTGTCGGGGGTCGCCTGCGGGTCCAGACAGTAACCCAGCGCCTCTTCGTAGCCGAAGATCAGGCCCGGCACCTTGGAGATCCACTTGAAGCCGGTTAGCGTCTGTTTGAAGCTCATCCCGTAGTGGTCCGCCACTCTTGAGAGGGCGCTGGAAGAGGCGATGCTGCAAGCCAGGGCACCGGTTTTCCCTGCGGCCTGGGCCTTCTCGGCAGCCTCCGCACCCAGCAGGAAACCGATCTGGTCGCCGGTCAATTTGCGCCAACCGGTGGCATCGGTGGTGTCCGGGACGGCGATGGCCAAGCGGTCTGCGTCCGGGTCGACCGCTAGGATCAGGTCGCTGCCGTTCTCCGTGGCGTGCCTGATGGCGAGGTCCAGGGCGCCCGGCTCCTCGGGGTTTGGGAATGCAACGGTGGGGAAGTTGCCGTCCGGCCTAATCTGTTCCGCTACCACCGATGGCTCGGGTAGCCCAGCCGCGGCAAATACTCGCTTGGTGGTGTCCCAGCCAACTCCGTGCATGGCGGTGAAGCTGATTTTCAGCGGCTTGCGAGCGGCTGCCGAATTCACCAGGGCCGCGGTGTGGCGCACGTACGCGTCTCGGATGTCACCGCCGCCGACTCGGTGGTTGCTGGACATCGCCAGGTCTTGCAAGCGCACTTCTGCCGCTATTTTGGCGATCTCCTCGGAGATCTGTTTGTCGATCGGGCTGATGATTTGAGAGCCGCCCAGCGCGCCCGCGTAAACCTTGTAGCCATTGTCGCGCGGCGGATTGTGGCTGGCCGTTACCATCACTCCGATGTCGTAGGGGCGGCGCGACCCATCCGGCTCAGCGGTTCCGTAGCGGGTGGCAAAGGCCAGCACCGGGGTTGGTGTGTAGTCGCCGAAGAGCAGAACGTCCAGGCCGGCACCGGCGAAGATGGCGGCGGAATCCCGGGCAAAGACGTCGCTGTTGATTCGGCCGTCGTAGCCGACAACCACCGAGCGGCCACCGATCGACTTTAGGTAGGCGACGATTCCGGCGGCGGCCTGGGCGACCAGAACCCGATTCATGCGGTTTGGCCCGGCTCCCAATTCGCCGCGAAGACCGGCGGTTCCAAACCCAATGCGCGAATCGAAGCGGTCGCGAAGCCCGTCCTCGTCGCCGGCTGCAAGCAACGAGTTCAGTTCTGCTCGGGTCGCTTGGTCCGGGTCCTGGGCCAACCAGGCCTGCACGCGGTCGGTGAGTTCGGAGGGTAGGGAGGTGCTCATGAGTTCGCTCGAGGTAGATTCGGGGTGAGACTGCCGGCGGTTACGGAAGTCGGTCCAGGATGCTGGTCAGCAGTTGGGCCAGGCGTCCCTCGGCCTCGCGTCCGGCCTCCAGGACCTCGGCGTGGCTCAGCGGGCTTTCGCTGATTCCGGCGGCGAGGTTGGTGATGAGGCTGAGGCCAAGCACGTTCAGGCCGGCCTCGCGCGCGGCGATGGCCTCCAGTGCAGTGCTCATGCCCACTATGTCGCCCCCGAGGTTACGAGCCATCCTTACCTCGGCCGGGGTCTCGTACTGAGGTCCGCGGAACTGAACGTAAACTCCGTCGTCCAGGGTTGGGTCAACCTCGCGGGCGACCGCACGCAGTTCGGTCGAGTAGACGTCGGTCATGTCGATGAAGGTGGCACCGCGCAGGGGAGTGGTGGCGGTCAGGTTGATGTGGTCGCTGATTAGCACCGGCTGACCGGGCTTCCAGGTTGGCTTGATGCCTCCGGCGCCATTGGTTAGCACCAGGGTCTTGACGCCCAGCTTTGCGGCTACCCGCACCGGGTGGACAACCGCCTCGACGCCGAGGTCCTGATACAGGTGGGTGCGGGCACCTAGAACCAGAACGTGGCGGCCGTTACCCAGTTTGTAACTGGAAATAGTGCCGCTATGGCCCACCACCTCGGAGCGGTGAAAACCCGAAAGTTCGCTGGCATCGATGACTGCAAGCGGCTCGCCTAGCAGTCGCGCCGCGCCACCCCAACCCGAACCGAGGGTAATCGCGATATCGTGCGATTCGATTCCGGTGAGTTCGCGAATCTGAGTTGCGGCGTGGGCTGCGATGTCCGATGGGTTAATTGCTGGGCTATCTGCGTTGGAGGCCATGTTTTTGAGTCTAGTTGTCGGCAGAATAGATGAGTGAACCTAGAACAGAAACCCCACCACATCGTTGTCATCGGCGGAGGCCCGGGCGGATACGAAGCCGCGCTTTCCGGTCGTCAGCTGGGCGCCGACGTCACACTCATCGAGAAGTCGGGAATCGGCGGTAATGCCGTACTCACCGATGTGGTCCCGTCCAAGACACTCATCGCCACCGCGGAGGCCGCCCAGCGGGTAGCCCACGCCACCAACCTCGGCGTCAAGTTCACCTTCGCCGGTCAGCCGGTGAAGCCAAAGGTCGAGATCGACCTCGGTGTTGTCAACCAGCGTCTGAAAGACCTGGCCGAGCAGCAGAGTGCCGACATGCTGGCCGAGCTAGTGAAGGCCGGCGTGCGCATCATTCACGGTACCGGCAAGCTGGACGGCAATCACCACGTTGTTGCCACCCCCAGCGACGGCGGCAAAGCCGAGCGCCTGGAGGCCAAGACCATCATCGTTTCGGTGGGTGGCACACCCCGCCAGCTGCCATCGGCGATGCCGGACGGCGAACGCATCTTCACCTGGACCCAGCTCTACAACCTGACCGAGCTGCCGGAGCACATGATCGTGGTTGGTTCGGGCGTTACGGGCGCCGAGTTCGCCAGCGCCTATTCCTCCCTGGGCTCCGAAGTGACCCTGATTTCTTCACGTGAGACCGTGCTTCCAAGCTCCGATGCGGATGCCGCGGCCGTAATCGAAGACGTCTTCAAACGCAACGGCATCAACATTCTGTCCAAGAGCCGCGCCGACAAGGTGGTCAACACCGGGACCGGCGTCGAGGTCACGCTCTCGGACGGCACGATCGTCAAGGGCTCGCACTGCCTGATGGCAGTAGGCTCGATTCCGAACACCGCGGGTCTCGGCCTAGAAGAAGCCGGGGTCGCACTCACCGAGAGCGGGCACGTACAGGTCAACAAGGTGGCTCGGACCTCTCGCGCCAACGTCTACGCGGTGGGCGACTGCACCACCTTCCTGCCGCTGGCATCGGTGAGTGCAATGCAGGGCCGCACCGCCGTGTTCCACACCATGGGCGATGTCTCAACCCCCACCAACGTTCGCAATGTGGCTTCCAACGTTTTCACCGCCCCGGAGATCGCAACCGTTGGTTGGAGCGAGGCCGACCTAAAGGCCGGAAACGTTTCCGGCTTCGTTCAGAAGATCGACCTGAGCAACAACCCGCGCGCCAAGATGCAGGGCATCCAGGACGGCTTTATCAAGCTCATTTGCTCCACCGGCGGAACCGTCATCGGTGGTGTAGTGGTTGCACCCCGCGCCAGCGACCTCATCTACCCAATCGCGATCGCGGTGGAAAACCGTCTGACCGTGGACGAGGTGGCCCGCACCTTCACCGTCTACCCGAGCATCTCGGGCGCCATCCAGGAAGCGGCGCAGGACCTACACCTGCCTACCGCCTAGAGGGTTTTGCAACTCTACGCGCACTTCGAAAGCGATTAAATTCGAGATGCCCCGGCCAGTTGGCCGGGGCATCTCGCTTGGCTAAGACAACCTGTTTGGGGTCGAGTTCCTATTCGAATTCGATTAGGACGGTGCCGGCCGGAATGGTCTCGCCAACCTTGACACCGATGCTCTTGATCTTTCCCGCCTTGTGAGCATTGAGCGGCTGTTCCATCTTCATGGCCTCTAGCACAACGACCTGGTCGCCCTCGGCGACCTCCTGGCCAACCTCGACTGCGATCTTGACCACGGTGGACTGCATCGGTGCCTTGATAGCATTTCCGCTACCGCCGGTACCGGCAACCGAGCCAGACTTCTTGCGCTTGGCAACAACGGCTGCGGCAGGAGCGGCGGCTACTCCGGCGAAAAGCGTTGCTGGCAGGCTTACCTCGACGCGCTTACCGCCGACCTCGACCACCACGTTCTGACGAGCGACCGGTTCGTCGCCCTCCGAGCCGTCGGCTACGAAGGCAGGAATGTCGTTGTTCCACTCGGTTTCGATCCAGCGGGTGTAAACACCAAACTTGCCATCGGCGCCGATGAACGCTGGCTCATTGACGATCTTCTGGTGGAACGGCAGCACGGTAGGCAGGCCCTCCACCTTCATCTCGGAAAGTGCGCGACGACTTCGGGCTAGCGCCTCTTCGCGGGTCGCGCCGGTGACGATCAGCTTTGCCACCATGGAGTCGAAGGAGCCGGAGATCTCGTCGCCGGACTCGACACCGGTGTCCACGCGTACGCCTGGGCCGCTAGGTGCCTTGAACAACTTGACCGGACCAGGTGCCGGCATGAAGTTGCGGCCGGCGTCTTCGCCGTTAATGCGGAATTCGAAGCTGTGGCCCTTGATGATTGGGTCTGGGTAGTCAAGCTTTCCGCCCTCGGCCAGGCGGAACTGCTCGCGAACCAGGTCTAGGCCGGTGACCTCCTCGGAGACCGGGTGCTCTACCTGTAGGCGGGTGTTTACCTCGAGGAACGAGATGGTGCCGTCCTGGGCAACCAGGAACTCGCAGGTTCCGGCACCCTGGTAGCCGACCTCCTTGAGGATGGCCTTCGAAGATTCGTACAGGCGCTTGATCTGGTCCTCGTTCAGGAACGGGGCCGGGGCCTCTTCCACCAGCTTCTGGTGGCGGCGCTGAAGCGAGCAGTCTCGGGTGGAGACAACCACTACGTTTCCGTAGGCATCGGCCAGGCACTGGGTCTCCACGTGGCGAGGCTTCTCCAGATACTTCTCGACGAAGCACTCTCCGCGGCCGAATGCAGCGATTGCCTCGCGGGTTGCGCTCTCGAAGAGTTCCGCGACTTCGTCCTTGTTGTATGCCACCTTGATGCCGCGACCGCCGCCGCCATAGGCTGCCTTGATGGCAACCGGTACGCCGTGTTGTGCCACGAAGTCGAGGACTTCGTCGGCGCCGGAAACCGGGTTCAGGGTGCCGGCGGCGAGTGGGGCCCCAACCTTCTCGGCAACGTGGCGAGCGGAGACCTTGTCCCCGAGCATTTCGATGGCCTTGGGGCTAGGGCCGATCCAGATGAGGCCTGCCGCGATGACCGCGCGAGCGAAGTCGGCGTTTTCGGCCAGGAAGCCATAGCCAGGGTGAACGGCATCGGCGCCGGATTCGGCGGCTGCCTTAAGAATTTTGTCGATGACCAGGTAGGTGTCGGCGCTGGTGGTGCCGTTGAGGGCGTAGGCCTCGTCCGCCAACTTCACGTGCATGGCATCGCGGTCCTGGTCGGCGTAGACGGCAACGCTGCCTAGGCCGGAGTCCTTTGCCGCGCGAATGATGCGCACCGCAATTTCTCCGCGGTTTGCAACCAGTACCTTGGTGATCTTCTTGGCAGTAGTCATAGTCCTTCTAGCCTATTGGCGGATTGGCCGCCCGGGCGGTTGGCCAGTAACAAAAAATCAACGATTCCAGAGGCTCGGATACTCGATTCCGAGTTCCAAAACCAACTCGCGGAGCGTTGGTAGGCTCAGGCCGATTACGGTGTGTGGGTCGCCCTCGATCTTGGTCAGGAAGGCGCCACCCAGGCCATCGATCGTGAAGGCGCCGGCAACCTTCAGGGGTTCGCCGGTGGCCACATAGGCCTCAATTTCGGAATCGCTCAGGTTTGCAAAATGAACCACCGAGTGGCTGGCGCGACCCACCGCACGAGGATTTTGAGGGTCTCGGTTGTCTATTACCCAGTGGCCGCTGAAGAGGCGCCCCGAGTTGCCGCGCAGCTTCTTCCAGCGCGCTATTGCCACCTCGGAGTGGTGCGGCTTGCCTAGCGATTCACCCGCGAATTCGAGCGATGAATCGCACCCGATGATCACCGCACCTGCGGTTTCTGGGCGGCCAAGCACGGCCTCGGCCTTGGCGCGGGCCAGCAGCAGCACCATGTCCTCGGTGTCCTTGATGAGTCCGGCTGCGGTAGCCACCGCCGTGACCTCGTCTTCGTCTACCTGCGGGGCCAGGGTGTCCGGGTAGATACCGCCGGCGCGAAGCAGAGTGAGGCGGGCTGGGCTGGTGGAGGCGAGTACGACGCGGGTCATGGCATTAAGGGTATTGCCTACCTCGGTCATTTTCGGAGCCGCGGACGAGCGCATTCGGCGGGATTGTGGAAAACTTGTCTAGTGAATAAAACCATCAACTGGACCGGTCAGCAGCTCACCCTTCGAATCGAGAAGGTAGCCCACGGTGGAATATTCGTCGCCCGCCACGATGGTCGAGTCATTTTCGTCTCCCACGTGCTGCCGGGTGAGCTGGTCAAGGCCCTGGTGTTCGAGGACCGCGGAGGTTCCTTCTGCCGAGCCGAGCCGATGGAGATCATCGAGCCGTCCGCCGACCGCGTCCCCCACTTCTGGAAGGAAGCCGGCACCTACGGTCCGCAGCAGCACCTCGGTGTTGGTGGCGCGGGTGGTGCCGAATTCGGCCACATCAAGCTTGCCCGTCAGCGTGAACTAAAAGCAGACGTAATCGAAGAGGCAATGCAGCGCATGGCCGGCATCGAGCTGCGTCCAACCGTCGAGGCAATTGAGGGCGATGACGAAGCCAAGGGTCTGGGCTACCGCACCCGCGTGCAGTTGCATGTTGACGCCTCCGGTGAGCCTGGGCCGTACCGCGAGCGCAGCCACGAGGTCATCTCGGTGCGTAATCTGCCGCTCGCCGTCGAAGAGGTAAACGAGCTTGGGCTCCACCTCAAGAACTGGAGCGGCGTAAAGAAAATCGAGGTCGCAGTCAGCAACACCGGGCAGGTGCAGTACTCGGTCGACAAGAAGGTCAAGGGCGACGCCAAGCTGGTAGAGCGCGCCGGTGGCCGTACCTTCCGCATCTCTAGCGGCGGATTCTGGCAGGTTCACAAGTCGGCCGCCGAGGTTCTCACCGGCTGCGTCAACGACATGGTTGCGGCGGTAGGCATCGACCTCAACGCGCCAAACCTGGACCTATATGGCGGAGTCGGACTCTTCGCTGGCTCGCTCGCGGCTCGTTTTGCGAATCGCCTAAAGATCACCACGGTTGAGGCCTTCAAGCAGGCCACCGAGGATGCCAAGCTGAACCTCGCGGACCTTCCTGCCGTGCGCGCCGTTTGTGCCCCCACCGAGCGTTACCTGGCCGAGCAGACCAGTGCGGCGAAGCGCGGCGAGATCGACTACTCCGAGGCAACCGTCGTGTTGGACCCACCGCGTGCCGGTGCCGGCGACCGCGTGGTCAAGGACCTGATCAAGCTGGCTCCGAAGCACATCGTCTACGTGGCCTGCGATCCGGTGTCGCTGGCTCGCGACCTCAAGGGCTTCTTGGCCAATGGCTACGAGCTGAAGGCGCTTCGAGCCTTCGATCTGTTCCCACACACTCACCACGTTGAATCGGTTGCTTCGCTGGTTAGAAAGTAACGATTTTCCTGCACCGCCAATAAATGAGGGTGGGCAGTAGCAGGATGTTAACGCGGACGGTCTATGGGAGGGGCGGTTATGCAAAATAGTGCTGCACCGGCGGTGCCCAGGCTGGTCTCCGAACCTGCAACGGCCTTTACTACGCGCCGCATAGATGCCATCGTTGGCCGTTTCTATTCCATCGTGCTGGCCCTCTCCGGCGTCGAGATCGTCACCAATGGTTTGCGGCAGTCGCAATACCTTCAGCCCGGGCTGTTTTGGTTGATTCTTGCCCTAAATGTTGTCCCCATTGTGGCAATGTTGGTGGGCAACTGGTTCTTCGAATCGCGTCGCCGCTGGTACGTACTACATGCGGCTTGCGTGGCCCTAAGCCTCGCCCTCTGGCCACTCGCTCCCGTCTCGGCTGCGGGATTATCGCAGGGTGTCTCGCCCTTCATCTGGTGGTCCATGGGTTGGGCGGGCATAAGCGCCGGTCTGGGTTTCTCGCGCGTCATTGCCGCGGTCTTCATCACCCTGGCTCCGGTGTTCTACGGAATCCTGGAGACCTCGCCGGCGGGCAGCAACGCACCAGTAGGGCGCGCTGTCCAAGACGGTCTTTACACCTTCCTTATCTCGGCAACCCTAACCGCGGTATTCAATCTGCTGAGGTCGAGGGCCGAACAACAGGACCGAGCCGCGGAGCTTGCCAACGAAGCCGAGGCATCTGCCGCCGCGGCCAATGCCGTGGCCGAGGAACGCCTGCGCCTGAGCGCCGTGGTGCATACCCAGGTGCTTTCCGCGCTCAACTCGGCGATAGACGCCTATTCGCCGCAGCAGCAGGCACATGCCGCGGAGCTTGCGCAGTCAGCACTCAGGCGCCTAAGCGGCTACGGCCGAGAGTTCCAGTCGCAGGCCGACACGGTTACGGTCGCGGCCTTTTTCGACGCACTCACCGGTTTGCTTCAGGACCAGGCGGCCAAGCTCAAGGTCTCGGCTTCGATGAAGGGCAATTTCGACCTGCCGCTCGATGTGGCCAACGCGCTTTCGGAGGCAACCATGCAGGCGGTTGCCAACTCTGTTGCCTACGCCGGTGGAGCGACCACCGAACGCAAGGTGACTTTGCGTAGCTTCAACGAGCAGCTCAAGATCACCGTGGTAGACGACGGCCGCGGTTTCCGCCCAAGCCGAGTACCCAAGAATCGCCTCGGCATCCAGGTTCTGATCTTTAAGCGCGTTGCCCAGGTGGGCGGGCAATCGCACATCAACTCAAAGCCCGGAGAGGGCACCACGGTTGTCATCGAGTGGCAGGGAAAGCGGGCGACGAATGACTAGCACCGCCCGTTACCTGCTACTTGGGTTGCTCTTCCTGATGGGCCTCAACCACCTGGTCATGGGGTTGTTCTGGCTTCCCACTTACAGCCACACCGGTCCAGTGCTGCTGGCCTTTGCGCTCTATGCCTTGGCACTTACTTTCAGTATTTACGGACACCAGGATCTCAAGCTCCCGGCCAGTCAGGCCTACCTAAATCTGGCCATCGCAGTCGTTGTGCCGGTACTGGTCCTCATTGAGCTTCCGGTAGCGAGCGTCCAGGAGGGTGGCTCCTACCAGACCTGGTTCGTTGGGGCTATCAGCTGGGTAATGTCTATCTCCAGTGCCCGCGGTTACCCGTGGGTCGGTTGGGTGGGCACGGCGTGGCTCTGGCTCGTCGTGATTATCTGGGGTGGAGCGGCCGTCATCACTACCAGCGGCCTAATAGGTGCCCTAATCATGGTGGCCACCGCCTGGGCAATGGGCCGGGGGCTGCGCGGCACCGAGGCAGCGGCCCAGGAATATCACCGGCAGGCGGCCGATGTGCAGGCACGGGTCGCCCGCACGCGCGCGGCCAGAGACGAACGTCACCGTCTGGTCCAGGCATCGCTGACCCGCGTGGCACCCATGCTCGAGCGCATCGTGGCCCAAAATGGCGTCCTTGCAGATCACGATAAACAAGAAGCCATACTCTTGGAGGCGCAGTTCCGCGACGGCATTCAGGGAAACCAGCTGCTGAACGACGCCGTCAGAAATGCTGCCCGCGAGGCCCGAAAGCGTGGCGTCGAGGTCACGTTCAACGATCAGGGTGGCATGAACCAGCTAGACCCGGAAGAGATTGCCGCTATCCATGAGAGCATCACTCAGGCCCTAGACTCCACCGCCTCCGGGCGACTCACGGTCACCGCTCCGAGCTCCGAGAAATACGCTGTCAGCATCATTGCTACCAGGCCAGATGCGTCCGGGCCAGACCTATGGCTGAGGCTTCCCTAGGGGCAAGTGCTCCACACGAAGCCAACCGCTCGGGCCAGGACGCTACAGGTTGAGGGCGTACCGCAGGGTATCCAGCGGCAGGCCGCCCAGGTTCAGGGCGCGCTTGTGCCAGGCCTTGATATCGAACGCAGCCCCAGCCTTGGCGCGAGCCTCGTCTCGTAGCTGCTCCCAGATTCGCTGGCCAACCTTGTAGCTGGGGGCCTGGCCCGGCCAGCCCAGGTACCGGTTGGTCTCAAACGCCAAGAACTCCGGGTTCATATTCACGTTTTCGGTCATCTGCTGCAGGGCATAGTCGTAGTCCCACGTGCCGGTGCCGTCAAGTCGCGGCTTGCCCAGGTGCACACCGATATCCAGCACAACTCGCAGCGCGCGCATGCGCTGCCCGTCGAGCATGCCGAGGCGGTCGCCCGGGTCCTCGAGGTAACCCAGTTCCTGCATGAGTCGCTCGGCGTAGAGCGCCCAGCCCTCGCCGTGCCCGGATGTCCAACTGGCCAGTCGGCGCCACGAGTTGAGTTCCTCGCGGTTGTAAACGGCCTGCGCCACCTGCAGGTGGTGGCCCGGCACGCCCTCGTGGTATACGGTCGTGGTCTCGCGCCAGGTGTCGAACTCGGTGATGCCCTCGGGCACGCTCCACCACATTCGACCCGGGCGGCTGAAGTCGTCGCTTGGTCCGGTGTAGTAGATGGCACCGCTATTAGATGGGGCGATCATGCATTCGAGGTTACGAAGCGGAGGGGCGATGTCGAAGTGGGTCTTTCCCAGCTCCTCGATGGCGCGGTCGCTGAGTTCCTGCATCCAGCTCTTAAGCTGCGCGGTGCTGTGCAACTTGCGCTTGGGGTCGGCATTCAGATGCTCGATTGCCTCCCGAACCGATGCCCCAGGCTTCACCTCGCCTGCGACCCTGGCCTGTTCTTCGGCGACTCGGGCCAGCTCTTCACGGCCCCACTCGTAGGTCTCGTCCAGGTCTAACTTGGCGCCGACGAATGACTGGCTCAGGAGCGCGTAGCGCTCACGACCGATGGCGTCCTCGGTGGTTGCAACCGGAAGTAGCTCGGTCTCGAGGAAGTCCGCCAGGGTTTGGTACGCCTCCGCGGCGCTCACAGCCGCGCGGTTCAGGTCGGCCTGAAGCGCGGTCGGCAACTCGGAATCACCGGCCCGGGCCTCGGCCGCAAACTGCTGGAAGAAGCCATCGCCGGCCGCAATCTTCTTGGCCTGCTCTAGCACCTGGAGCACCTGCCTACGGGCCGGGGTGTCGCGTGCGTCAATTCCCACCCGGAGGGTCTCTAGGTAGCCGTCAACCGCGCCGGACACCGCGTTGCAACGCGCGGTCAGGTTCACCCAGTCCGCTTCGGTTGCCGTGGGCGAGAGGTCAAAGATCTCGCGGATGCCCTGAGCCGGTGAGGCAATCACGTTGAGGTTTCTGTGCCAGAGTCCGGACTCGTGGGTCTCGATGTCCAGTCGGAGCGTGCGCTCCATCGCATCCTTGGTGACCCTGTCGGTGTCATCCACGGCTTCGGCCTGAGAAAGCTGCATCAGAACTTCGGCGGCCTTAGCGGCGCTGCGCTGATGAGCGGCCGGTGATTCGTCGTCCAGTCGGTCTTCGCCGCTGGGAACACCGATGTAGGTCGCGTAGCTGGGGCTCTGCTCCACCATCCAGTCGAGGTAGGCGTCTGCGATCTGATCGATTGGAGTGGAATTACGCAACTTCGGCGTTCCTTAGCCTTTATTGAGGGGGTGGAATTAGTTGAGTCCTCGACGCGCGCTGGCGACCCACTGGCCGTGGCCAATGGTCAGGTTGCCGCGCAGGACGCCCGGGTTGCGGTGCCAGTTGGCCACCCGTTTGGCTGCAGTGGCCGCACCCTGGCTCGCCGCTCTACCTGCCGCGGCCTGCAGCACGGCCACAACGACGGCAAGTTCCTCGGTGGTCGGGTTTCCCGACTCCACCTTTAGGTGCGGGTGAATGGTGTTTTCAGACATGGTTTCCTGTCGCGTTAGGCGAGCGGCCTACAGCGGGATGTTTCCGTGCTTCTTTGGTGGCAGTGAGGAACGCTTGGTTCGGAGCGCGCGCAGGGCCTTGATCACCGAGATTCGGGTGGCCGAAGGCTCGATGATGCCGTCCAACTCGCCTCGCTCGGCGGCCAGGAATGGGCTGGCCACGTTGTAGGTGTACTCGGCGGCCAGCTGGGCGCGCACGGCACTCACGTCGGCGCCCGAGGCCTCCGCTTCCTTGATCTTGTCTCGGAACAGAATGTTGACGGCACCCTGACCGCCCATTACCGCGATCTCGGCGGTAGGCCAGGCCAGGTTGATGTCGGCACCTAGCTGCTTGGAGCCCATGACGATGTAAGCGCCTCCGTAGGCCTTGCGGGTGATTACGGTTACCAGCGGCACGGTTGCCTCGGCGTAGGCGTAAAGCAGCTTCGCGCCGCGGCGGATGACGCCGGCCCACTCCTGGTCGGTGCCCGGTAGGTAACCGGGAACGTCAACCAGGGTGATGATTGGGATGCTGAAGGCATCGCAGAAGCGCACGAATCGGGCGGCCTTTTCGCCGGCCTCGATGTTGAGAGTTCCGGCCATCTGCTGTGGCTGGTTGGCGATGATTCCCACCGAGCGACCATCGATGCGGGCGAAGCCGATGACGATGTTAGGTGCGTACAGGCCCTGCACCTCGAGGAACTCGTTTTCGTCGACGATGCTCTCGATTACCGCACGCATGTCGTACGGCTGGTTAGGGGAGTCCGGGATCAGGGTGTCCAGTGCGCGGTCTTCATCGGTGACCTCAAGCTGGGCGGCTGGGGCGAAGGCCACCGGCTCGGCCAGGTTGTTTTCCGGCAGGTAGCTCAGCAGAGAACGCGCATAGTCGATGGCGTCCTCTTCGTCGCTGGCCAGGTAGTGGGCCACACCCGAGGTCTTGTTGTGGGTCAGGGCGCCACCGAGTTCCTCCATGCCCACGTCCTCGCCGGTCACGGTCTTGATGACATCAGGGCCGGTGACGAACATGTTGGAGGTCTTATCGACCATGATCACGAAGTCGGTGAGAGCGGGCGAGTAGACCGCGCCACCAGCGGCAGGACCCATGATGATTGAGATCTGCGGGATTACACCGCTGGCCATGGTGTTGCGCTTGAAGATTTCGCCGTACTTGCCCAGGGCAATTACGCCCTCCTGGATGCGAGCGCCGCCCGAGTCGAGCATGCCGATGAGCGGCACGCCGGTTGCAATCGCCAGGTCCATGACCTTGATGATCTTGTTTCCGGCTGCCTCACCCAGCGAACCACCGAAGATGGTGAAGTCCTGGCTGAAGATGGCCACCTGACGGCCATCGATGGTGCCGACACCGGTTACGACCGAGTCGCCGTAGGGGCGGGCCTTGTCCATGCCGAAGGCAGTGGAGCGGTGGCGAACAAACTCGTCGAGTTCCTCGAACGAGCCCGGGTCCAGGAGCATTTCGATGCGCTCGCGGGCGGTCTTTTTGCCCTTGGCGTGCTGCTTCTGGATGGCGGCCTCACCACTGGCGGTCACGGCTTCGTGGTAACGACGACGCAGGTCCTCGAGTTTGCCGGCGGTGGTGGACAGATCCGGGGTCTGGTTTTCAGCGGACAAAGTTCACTCCAGGTTCTAGATTCTGACATTCAGACTACCGCCGCCCGGGGCAAAACCCGTGCGTTGTTGCCCGATTCCAAGCGCTAGTCTGCTGTCATGCAGCTTCCGATGAGTGCCTCGCTCGCCCCCAATCTAATTTGGCGAGACCAGGCCGGCAGCACGAACCTGGAGTTAATAGAGTTGGCGAAGGCAGAGGCGCTGCCTGATTTCACTGTTTTGGTCACCGCGAACCAGGTCTCCGGAAGAGGCAGGTCCGGGCGTAGCTGGCAGGCACCGGCCGACACCTCGCTTGCGATTAGCGTTCTATTGCGCCCGCGCCTGGAGGATCAGTCCGACCTCGGCAAGCTGGGTTGGTTGCCGCTTTTGGGCGGACTGGCCATGGCTCAGAACGTGCAGTCCCTGCTGGGACCGGAATCCGCTTCGGTCACCGGCGTCAAGTGGCCAAACGATGTGCTGGTCTCGGAACGCAAGATCTGTGGCGTGCTTAGCGAACTGGTGCAGCTGAACCCCGCCGATGGCCGCTTCGGAACCGAGCTCGCGGTGGTCATCGGTGCCGGTGTCAACCTGACCCTCACCGAGGAGCAGCTGCCGGTCCCAACCGCAACGTCTTTGGCGCTCGCGGGAGCAAAACTCCCCGAGTCCCTAGACGAGCGCCTCGACCTGGTGCTTTCCGGTTACTTGGAGCGCCTGTCGCATTGGTACGGCAGGTTCACCGACGCCCGGCTGAGTGCAGTCGTGAGCGGGCTTCGCTCCGCGGTAATCGAAAACTGCGTTTCCTTGGGCCGTGAGGTTAGGGCCATCCTGCCCGGAGACACCGAGCAGGTGGGCAGGTCGGTGACCATCGATGACAGCGGCAGGTTGGTTCTAGAGGTAAACGGGCAGCCGTTCTCGGTTGCTGCAGGCGACATCGTTCACCTTCGTCACGCGTAAACCGGTCATTCTTTGCCCGCTGTAGGCCACAATTGGTTTTGTGAGCTTTGAATCGGAACTGCTGCTTGGGCGCTTTCGCGCGCGCGGTTCCAGGTTGGCGCTCCCCGCCCTAATGCTGGGAATCGCCGCTTTCCTGCTCAGTTTTCTGTACGGCAGGTTTACCCAGCAGTGGCAACAGATCGCGCTCTACTCGGTGTGTGCGGCCATTGCGATTCTCGGTTTCCTGGTACCGGCCCTGCGCTACCTGACCGCCTGGACCGACATCACAACCGCGCGTGTGGTTACCCGCGCCGGACTCTGGGGGCAGCGTTACCGTGCCGTCTCGTTGGCTCAGGTGGAGCGCGTTGAGCAGGCGGCTGGCGTGATTACGCTCTTCGTCGCGGGCGAAGAGGCACTCGAACTGCGCGGCCTACCCAGGCCAAAACTTATTTCTCAAGAGATTTCCAACCTGGTGGCCCGTTCCGCCAACTACGACCGCGCGGCATTCGGCGCGGCACCACTTTTCGAAAGGTAACCATGACTGAGTTTCGCGTCGGCGTAATCGGCGGCGGGCAGTTGGCCCGGATGATGACCCCACCGGCAATCAACCTGGGCATAAGTCTCAAGGTGCTGGCCGAGGCGCCGGGGTCGTCGGCTGCCCTCGCAACCACCCAGGTGGGCGACTACAACCAGCTGGATGTCGTGCAGGAATTCGCAAAGTCGGTGGACGTCATCACCTTCGATCACGAACACGTTCCTATCGAGGTGCTGGAGGCCCTGGAAACGGCCGGGGTCAGCGTGCAGCCACCAAGCAAGGCCCTGGCCTTCGCTCAAAACAAGCTCAAGATGCGTGAGCGCCTAGGCGCACTGGGGCTTCCGATGCCGGACTGGGCCGAGATCCACGACGCCGATTCGCTCGATTCCTTCATCGAGGCCCACGGCGGCGTGGCCATCCTGAAGACCCCGATCGGTGGATACGACGGCAAGGGCGTGCGGGTGGTTTCTAGCGCAGCCGATGCCGCCGATTGGCTGAGCGCGGAGGGCCTCGCCAGGGTGGGCGGGCACCTGCTGGCCGAGGAGAAGGTCGACTTCACCCGAGAACTGGCGCAGCTGAGCGCCCGCACTCCGAGCGGCGAGTTCCGCGCCTGGCCGCTGGTTCAGACCACGCAGCAAAACGGTGTCTGCGCCGAGGTCCTGGCTCCGGCCCCGGAGGCCAGCGAGGCGACCCTGGAGCTGGCGGCAAAAATCGCCCGCGGTGTAGCCGACGGCCTCGATGTGAC
>Ga0228703_1000529_pt1 | contig 27275 bp, 27 predicted proteins | sample McNCre217_Aug_MG_3_FD_178020 | JGI IMG/M metagenome (GOLD analysis project Ga0228703, IMG submission 178020) | Freshwater microbial communities from McNutts Creek, Athens, Georgia, United States - 29-17_Aug_MG | ecosystem: Environmental > Aquatic > Freshwater > Creek | place: USA: Georgia...
CAGTGACGAAAAAAAGCGAATTCTCGACCTGTTCAAAAACTAAGCCGTGAAATGCAGCGCCAGCCCCGTTTGGGCGCTGGCGTCTTGGCTCAAGCGCGCAAAAAATTCGCCTTGGCCTTTGGTGTCGGCCCATTGCTGGCCGTCAAATTTGAAGTGGTAACCGCCTGATCGTGCCGCCAACCACACCTCATGCAGAGGCTTTTGCAGGTTGATGATGATCTGGCTTTTGTTCTCAAACGTGAGCGTGATCATGCCGCCCACGCGCTGGTTGTCAATGTCGGCCTCACCGTCGTCATTGATGCGGTCGCAGGCCAGTTCAACGGCTTTGAGCAGAAGTTCTGCGCGGTCTAAGAATTCGAGATCGGTCATTACAATTTGCGCCATGGGTATTGAGCAAAAGATTCTAGTCAGGGCCAGTGCCCTGGGTGTGCGTGTGGCAATCTGTGCCGCCGCAGCGCTGTTGAGCGCTTGTGGTCAAAAAGGCGGCCTGTACATGCCCAATGATCCTGAATTCAAACAACGCGCCACCTTGCCCGAGATCGTGCGCCGCCAATTGCCTGATTTGCCCGCTACGGCCAACCCGCCAGCCACGTCCCCCGCCAGCGCAGCGTCTGCACCTGCGGGTCGCTAATTCTTTTTCACGAGCCGTCTGATGACACATTCCACGCTTGCCGGTGCGCCCTTCGTCGCCACACAAAACAACCACCTGTATTTGGAGGGTGTAGAACTCGCCGCCTTGGCCCGCGCACACGGAACGCCTTTGTTTGTGTATTCCAAAGCGGCCATGCTGTCGGCTTTGGCCGCTTACCAACGGGGGTTTGCAGGCCGCAATGCACGCATTTGCTACGCCATGAAAGCCAACTCCTCCTTGGCCGTGTTGCAAGTGTTTGCGCAAGCAGGTTGTGGTTTTGACATCGTCTCTGGTGGCGAGTTGCAGCGCGTGATCGCCGCAGGTGGCGATGCCGCCAAAGTCATCTTTTCTGGCGTGGGCAAAACACGCGCTGAAATGCGCCAAGCCTTGGAAGCGGGCATTGCCTGCTTCAACGTCGAGAGCGAAGCCGAGCTGGAGGTGCTGAGCGAGGTGGCGCAAAGCATGGGTCAACGCGCGCCCGTGAGCATCCGCGTCAATCCCAACGTGGACGCCAAAACACACCCCTATATTTCAACCGGCCTCAAGGGCAACAAGTTTGGTGTCGCCCATGAACGCGCCCTACAAACCTACCAACGTGCGGCCAGTCTGCCCGGCCTAGAAGTGAAGGGCATTGACTGCCACATCGGATCGCAAATCACCGAGTCAACGCCCTACCTCGACGCCATGGACCGCGTGCTCGATTTGGTGCAAGCGATTGAGGCTGCAGGCATTGCGATTCACCACATCGACTTTGGCGGTGGTTTGGGTATCAACTACAACGGCGACACGCCCCCTGCAGCCGATGCCTTGTGGGCCCAGCTGCTCGCCAAGCTGGATGCACGCGGCTATGGCCAACGCCAGTTGATGATTGAACCCGGTCGTTCCCTGGTGGGCAATGCCGGTGTGTGTTTGACCGAGGTGCTGTACTTGAAACCCGGTGAGCAAAAGAATTTCTGCATTGTTGACGCGGCCATGAACGACCTGCCGCGCCCAGCGATGTACGAAGCCTTTCACCAAATCGTGCCCCTGGCGCAGCGCAGTGGCGAGGCCGTGACCTATGACGTGGTGGGCCCCATTTGCGAAAGTGGCGACTGGTTGGGCCGCGACCGTTCTTTGATCGTCCAAACCGGCGACTTGTTGGCCGTTTTATCGACCGGGGCCTACTGCATGGCCATGGCCAGCAACTACAACACACGGGGACGCGCCGCTGAGATTTTGGTCGATGGCGACACAGCGCATGTGATTCGCCGTCGCGAAACCTTCGCCGATCAAATCGCCTGCGAAGCTTTGGTGCGCTGAACCCAGCGTCGCACGCGCCAGCCCAACAACACAGCCAACACAGCGGCGTACAGCCAAACTTCGGCAAAGTTGCTTTTGGCTGCGCGCATCCAAAAGAAATGCAGCACGGCCAGCCCCGCCACCAGGTACACCGCTTTGTGCAACAGCTGCCAGCGCCGGGCGCCCAAGGTGCGAATCGCACGGTTGAATGAGGTGGCCGCCAAGGGTGTGAGCAGCACAAATGCCGTGAAGCCCACCAAGATAAATGGCCGCTTGGCAATGTCGTGGGCGATGTCGCTCACCTCCAAGCCCATGTCGAACCAGCTGTAGGCGAGCAAATGCCACACGGCATAGAAGTAGGTGAACAGGCCCAGCATGCGTCGAAATTTGGCCAACACAGGCCACGCAAATTGCACGCGCAAAGGCGTGATCGCCAAAGTCAGGCACAGCAAACGCAGCGTCCAGTCGCCTGTTGAGCGAATCAAATACTCCGCCGGGTTCGCCCCGAGTGCATCATGGAAGGCACCCCAGCTGAGCCACCCAAAGGGCAACAAACACAGCCCTGCCAGCGCGATCCGAGCCATCATGAACGGACGCGCTTTAGAAGAACTTTTTCAAATCCATGCCGGCGTACAGGCCGCCGACTTGGGCTTCGTAGCCATTGAACATCAAGGTCTTGCGCTTCTTGGCAAACAATCCGTCTTCGCCAATGCGTCGCTCGGTGGCCTGACTCCAGCGCGGGTGGTCGACCAAGGGGTTCACATTGGAATAAAAACCGTACTCTTGCGGTGCGGCACGGCCCCAGGAGTTGACGGGTTCTTTTTCCAGAAAACGAATTTTCACCAAGCTCTTGGCGCTTTTGAAGCCATACTTCCAAGGCACCACCAAACGCACCGGAGCGCCGTTTTGATTCGGCAGCACCTCACCGTACATGCCGAACGAGAGCAAGGTGAGTGGGTGCATGGCTTCATCGAGGCGCAGACCTTCGATGTAGGGCCAATCCATCACACGCGAACGCACACCCGGCATGGTTTTGGCGTCGGCCAAGGTGGTGAACTCGATGTATTTGGCACTGCCCAAGGGCTCGACCCGCTTGATCAACTCCGACAAAGAATAGCCCACCCACGGAATCACCATGGACCAACCCTCCACGCAGCGCATGCGGTAAATACGCTCTTCCATGGGGCTGAGTTTGAGCAAGTCCTCCAAGTTCAGACGGCCTGGTTTTTTCACCAAGCCTTCAATTTCCACCGTCCAAGGCTGGACGGGCAAGGTATGTGCGTACTTGGCCGGGTCGGCTTTGTCGGTGCCAAATTCGTAATAGTTGTTGTAACTGCTGGCATCCGCATAAGGCGTGATTTTTTCCATGGTGTTGGCCCCGCTGATGCGGCTAGGCCCGCCCACCAGAGGCGACAACTTGCCTGGACGTGCCGCTGGCGTTTGTGCCCAGGCATCGCGTGCCGCCCAAGCGGCCAACGAAGCCCCTGCCGCACCTGCAGCGAGCTGCTTGAGCCAGTCGCGGCGTTGCAAGTAAGCCGCTGGCGAGGTGATCTCGCTGCTCAAGGCATGGGTGAAACCAGAATCGCTGGAAGCGGAATATGAATTGCGGCGCATGGTGCTCTCCTGCCAAACAGATGGCGCATTGTCGTGTGTTGGCGTTTTGTTTGCTGCGCCAAGGGCAAAGGCTAGCGCGCTTGCGAAAAAACCACAGCCGAAGTCTCATTGGGCGAAAAAAAAGCTGGCTCACGGCCAGCTTTTTTTGGGAGCGCTAGATCAGATCAACGCAGACCCGCGATGTAGTCCGATACGGCTTTGATTTCGCGGTCGTTCAGCTTGGCGGCCACTTGTGTCATTTGCACGCTGTTTTTGCGCACGCCATCACGGAAGGCCGTCAACTGAGCCGAGGTGTAGTCCGCATGTTGACCCGACAGACGGGGGTATTGGGCGGGAATGCCAGCGCCGTTAGGTGCATGGCAGCCAGCACAGGCTGGGATTTGACGGTCGGCAATGCCACCGCGGAAGATGCGTTCGCCCAAGACGACCAAGTCTTTGTCTTTGGCGAAGCCATTTTTGGCTTGCTTAGAACCCACATAAGCGGCGATATTTTTCATGTCGTCGTCGCTCAAAGCAGCCGCCATGCCGCTCATGATCCCGTTGGCACGCTTGCCCGACTTGAACTCGCTCAATTGCTTGACGATGTAGTCAGGGTGCTGCTGAGCCAATTTGGGATTGGCGGGTAAAGACGAGTTACCGTCAGCGCCGTGACAAGCCGCGCAGACCGCAGCAAAGCTGGCTTCGCCTTTGGCCGCATCGGGCTTGGCTACTTTGGCAGCAGGCTCATTGGCTTGAGCAGAAAAAACAGGGGCCACCAAGGCGGCAGCGATCAGCAAAGAGGCGAACAGTTTCATATGTGTGCTTTGGTTAATTGCGCGCAAAGACGTCGAAAAACTCAGCAGATTCTACAATGCCGTATGAATCAGTCTGACCCACACGCCCACCCCACCCCGATCGACACGCCGGAGGTGCTCGCGAACTCGGCTCCAGACCCCGAAAAAGCAGGGCTTTCCCAAGCCGCCTTCGCCCTGCTCAGCCCCGCTGACCGGGCCAAATACGCCATGGGCTGGCTCCATACGGCCCGTTTTTTGACCACTGCCGCCCAGTTGCACCACCTGCCTGCCTACGATTTGCCCGAAATCGCCTTTGTCGGCCGCTCCAACGCCGGCAAATCGACTTGCATCAATGTGTTGACACAGCAAAAGCGCTTGGCCTATGCCTCCAAAACGCCAGGCCGTACACAGCACATCAACTTATTCGCCCTGGGTCGCCAAGGTCAGACCGATGCCGTGCTGGCCGACTTGCCTGGCTACGGCTATGCCGCCGTGCCCAAACAGGACAAGATCCGGTGGCAACAGGTGATGGCCAACTACCTGTTGACCCGCGACAACCTGCGTGCCGTGGTGCTGATGTGCGACCCTCGTCATGGTTTGACCGAGCTCGATGACATCTTGCTCGATGTGCTGCGCCCCCGGGTCGAAGAAGGCCTGAAGTTTTTGGTGCTGCTGACCAAGGCCGACAAGCTCAACCGCACCGAAGGCGCCAAAGCCTTGTCGATCGCCAAGTTGCAAGCTGGCGGCGGCGAAGTCAAACTGTTCTCGGCCCTGAAAAAACAAGGCGTGGACGAGGTCGCCAGCCTGCTCTACGACTGGATGCACACGTGATACAGACCCTCACACACGTCCTTCCTCACGGCATCACCCTGAGCTGCCGGGTCAGCGGCGAGGTGGGTCGACCCGTGCTGATGTTTTTGCACGGCTTCCCAGAGGCGGCCTTTGTGTGGGACGACCTGTTGCGTCACTTTGCGCAACCCTAGCACGGCGGCTACCGCTGCATCGCGCCCAATTTGCGGGGCTACGAACATTCCAGCGCCCCCAGCGATGCCAAGGAATACCGGGCCAAATACCTGGTGCAAGACGTGGCTGCACTGATCAGCGCTGAAAGCCCCAACGCCCCCTTGGCTGCCTTGGTAGCGCACGACTGGGGCGGCGCCGTGGCGTGGAACGTGGCGAACCAACACCCTGAGCTGTTGCGTCGCCTGACCATCATCAACTCACCCCACCCTGGGACGTTCTTGCATGAGCTGCAAAACAGCCCTGCACAACAGGCCGCCAGCGCGTACATGAATTTTCTGATTCGCCCCGATGCTGAAAGCTTGCTGGCCGAAGATGACTACCGCCGTTTGTGGGAATTCTTCACCAATATGGGCGCCATCGACGGCCCGCACCCTTGGTTGACCGAAGACATCAAGGCGCAATACCGTGCCGTGTGGGGCCAGGGCCTGACTGGCCCACTGAACTATTACCGAGCCTCTCCCATGCGCCCCGCGCGGGCGGGCGACCCGGCCGCAGCGGCCCTGCATTTGCCGCACAGCATGCTCACCGTCGAGGTGCCCACCTGTGTGATCTGGGCCATGCAAGACATCGCGCTGCCAGCCGGTTTGATTGATGGTTTAGACGCCTTTGTGCCCAAGCTCACGCTGCACCGCGTGGCCGATGGCACCCATTGGTTGGTGCATGAGCAACCGCAATTGGTGGCGGGGCTCTTAGAAGATTTTTTGCGCCAAGACAAAGCGGCGCGATCTGCCAAAGACCGCACCCAGGTCATCAGTGCGCGCACACACGACGGCAAGTGAGCCGCCTCACACAGTTATCTGACACAGGCACGCTCAATAGAGATCAGGCACGCCGGGCGGACGGGTTTTGAAACGCTTGTGAACCCAAAAATATTGCGACGGCATGGTGTTGATGAGTGCTTCTAAGCGCTGATTCATCAAGGCCGTGTCGGCCGCCACATCGTGGGTGGGAAAGTCCGTCCACGCAGGGTGGACCACCACTTCATAGCCCGTGGAAGTCATGCGGGTGGTCACAGGCATCACGCGGGCGCGGCCTAATTTGGCAAAGCGCGAGAGCGACGGCACGGTGGCGGCTGGCTCGCCATAAAACGGCACAAAGATCGACTCGCTCGGACCAAAGTTCATATCCGGCAACAAGTACAGCACCTCGTTGTCACGCAAAGCGCTGACGATCGGTTTGACCCCATCTTCGCGGCTGAACAAACGCACTTGACCAAAGCGCAGACGTCCTTGCGCCACCCAAGCATCCACGGTCGGATTGGACTGCGGCGTGAAGATGGTGGTAAAGCGCAAGGGCAACTGCAAGGTCAGCGCGGTCCATCCCACATCCAAGCCAACAAAATGGGGCGCAAACAAGACCGTGGGTTGGGGTGTCAGCAAGCTGGTCACATCGCCCGTCAGCTGCACACGTGCTTGAATGCAGGCTGCGCTGCGATGCCACAACCAACTGCGGTCCAACCAAGCCTGCGCAAAGCGCACAAAAGAGTCACGTGCTATGGCCTCACGTTCAAGGTCCGTGCGTTCGGGAAAGCACACCCGCAAATTGGTCTGCAGCACATGGCGACGCGAGCCCACCACGCGGTACAACAGCCAGCCCAAACCTGCACCCAGCGCACGCAGCCAGCGCAAAGGCAAATACCCCATCAGCCGCAACAACACGAGTCCCAAAGCGCTGAACATGGCTCAGGCCTCCGAACGCGGTTGCTTGTCGCGGGCGTAGCCCCACAGGTACTGACCTGGAGCCTGCCGCACCATGGCCTCCACCGCGCGGTTCACGGCGGCGGCCGCTTGCTCGGGCGTGGCTGTGTTGTCTTGCAACTCCGGGGCATCCCAGGCGCGCATGTGGATGCAAAAGCCGTGTCCGGGTGGCAAACGCTCGCACCAGGTGAGAAGAACACGGGCCCCAGTTTGCTGGGCCAGCTTTGCCAGCAAGGTCATGGTGTAGACATCACGCCCAAAAAAAGGCGCCCACACGCCTTGCCCCAACGGCGGCACCTGGTCAGGCAAGATGGCGGTGTAGCCGCCTGCCCGCAAGGTACGGATCAGCGTGCGCACCCCCGCCAAGGAGGTGGGAGCAGACTCTAGGTAAGGACGGGTGCGGGCATTGGCCACCAGCGGCTCCAGCCAAGCTTTGCGGGCCGGGCGGAACAGGGCGACCATGGGCCCGTAAGTGGGACCGAATTTTTCAGCAATCGCTTGCGCGCCAATTTCCCAACAGCCCAAATGCGGCGACAGAATGATGGCGCCTCGGCCGGTTTGCATCGCCGCTTCAAAATGCTCGGCGCCCTCCCACCGAATCAAGCCATCCAAGGACGCGCCATGGGTGCGCATCCACACCCAGGGCAGCTCGGCCACCATGGCGCCGATGGCGCCGATCGCAGGACGTGCATCGCGCCAAGCCACACCTGCCGCCCGCACATTCGCTTGAAAGGTGCGGCGGTAGCTGGGTGAAAGCCACCACACCAACCACCCCAACCCCCACCCTAAGCGCTGCATCAGCGGCAACGGCACGCGCGCGAGCAAATGAAAGAGTCGGGTCACAGCAGACATGAACGGTTGTCAATACACAAAGAGTTGAACTAGAATACAGATTGTCGCCGAGTTAAAGAACTACTTGCAGGGCGACAACACACCACGGTGTGGCGGCGAGGGGCCAGCCCCAAGCATCTGCTAAAGCGTTCGCTGGGCTCCAAGTTTTCAGGGTCGGCAACGCCGAACAACCTGTTGAAAACTTAGGAGCTTTTTTCATGTCTCACGACTTTCTTTTCACCTCTGAATCTGTCTCAGAAGGCCATCCCGACAAAGTGGCTGACCAAATCTCTGACGCGATTTTGGATGCCATTTTCGAGCAAGACCCACGCAGCCGTGTGGCCGCCGAAACATTGACCAACACCGGTTTGGTCGTGCTGGCAGGTGAGATCACCACCAACGCGCACGTTGACTACATCCAAGTCGCACGCGACACCATCAAACGCATCGGCTACGACAACACCGACTACGGCATCGACTACAAAGGTTGCGCGGTCATGGTTTGCTACGACAAGCAATCCAACGACATCGCCCAAGGCGTGGACCACGCATCTGACGACCACCTCAACATCGGCGCGGGCGACCAAGGCCTGATGTTCGGCTATGCATGCAGCGAAACGCCTGAGCTGATGCCAGCGCCTATTTACTACGCCCACCGCTTGGTCGAGCGTCAAGCCCAGCTGCGCAAAGACGGCCGCTTGCCTTTCTTGCGTCCTGACGCCAAGAGCCAAGTGACCATGCGCTATGTGGACGGCAAGCCCCACAGCATTGACACCGTGGTGCTGTCGACCCAACACAGCCCTGACCAAAGCGAGTCAGCCACCAAGATGAAGGCCAGCTTCAATGAAGCCATCATTGAAGAAATCATCAAACCCGTGCTGCCCAAAGAGTGGCTCAAGGACACCAAGTACTTGATCAACCCCACCGGCCGTTTCGTGATCGGTGGCCCACAAGGCGATTGCGGTTTGACTGGCCGCAAAATCATTGTGGACACCTACGGCGGCGCATGCCCCCACGGTGGTGGCGCGTTCTCCGGCAAAGACCCCTCGAAGGTGGACCGCTCTGCCGCTTACGCAGCCCGCTACGTGGCGAAAAACATCGTGGCCGCTGGTTTGGCCAAGCAATGCCAAGTGCAAGTCGCTTACGCGATTGGCGTGGCACGCCCCATGAACATCACGGTGAACACCGCAGGCACTGGCGTGATCTCTGACGACAAGTTGTCCGCCTTGGTGGCCGAGCACTTTGACTTGCGCCCCAAAGGCATCATTCAAATGCTCGACTTGCTGCGCCCCATCTACAGCAAGACTGCCGCTTATGGTCACTTTGGTCGTGAAGAGCCAGAATTTACGTGGGAGCGTACTGACAAGGCTGCTGCATTGAAGGCTGCGGCTGGCGTGAAGTAAACGCTTCTTTGCTTGTTTAGCCTAAAGGGCCTCTTGTGTTTGCGAGAGGCCCTTTTTCTTTGCCCTGCGGCATGCGAGTTGGGGTAAACAGACGCGGCTTACATCGCTTCGCGACGAATGGCGCCGCATCTGCCTACCCCAACCCGCATGTTGTGATTCGGAAAATTTCAGGCGTAAAAGCAAGAAGGCCTCAGCCTTCCCCCCCCCCCAAAGCCTTGTACAACTGCGCCGTGGTGCCTAACAACTGACGCAGCACCTGCACACGCGCCTGCTGTGCGGCCATGACGTCACGTTGGACATCCAACAAATCGAACTGATTGGCTGCACCTTGTGCATAGCGCAGTTCCATCACGCGCAAACGTTGTTGCTGACTTTGCACCCCATCGGTTTGTGCGACGAGTTGCTGTTGCAAGGTATCGCGCGCCACCAATAAGTCGGCCACTTCGCGAAATGCCTGTTGCACGGTTTTTTCATACATGACCACCGACTGGACTTTGCGCGCCTCGGCAATATCGAGATTGCCCGTGGTGCGCCCCCAGTCAAACAAGGGCATTTGCAAGGTGGGCACAAAACTCCAGCTGCGCGAACCTGCATCAAATAACCCATTCAAACTCGTGCTGGCTGAACCGGTCGCGCCTGTCAGCTGCAGGCGTGGCAAAAAGGCGGCACGGGCCACGCCGATGTTGGCATTGGCGGCCATCAAACGTTGCTCGGCTGCACGCACATCGGGGCGGCGCAACAACACATCGGAGGACAAATTCGCGCCCCAGCTCAACGACAGGTTTTGTGCCTCCAGCGGGCTTGCAGCAGGCAGCTCTGCAGGCAAACGCCCACCCACCAACAAGGTCAAGGCGTTACGGGCTTGTGCCAACGCACGGTCGGTGGTGAGCTGGTCGCTGTGCGCCGTGGACAACGCAATTTGCGCCGTGGCCACATCGACCTCACTGGCAGCACCCAACGCCTGCTTACGCACCGTCAACGCCAGCAGCTGCTGCCGCCCCTGGGCAGTTTGCCGAGCCCACTGGCTGCGCAATTCCAAGTCTTGCACCAAGTAGTAGCCATTGGCCACATCGCTGATCAATCCCAAGCGCACCACGCGTTGGTCCTCTGCCGTGGCCTGGAAGTTGGATTTGGCCGCGAGTGTCAGGTCCGCCACACGGCCCCAAAAATCAAGCTCAAACGAGACCAAATTCACATTGGCGTCGTAGCGATTGATCCGTGTCGCCACCGGGTTGTTGATCACCCCTGCGGGTGTGAGCGAGGCCGTGCGCCCGACTGAAGCGGTGGCACTGGGCACCCGGTCTGCGCCTTGCACATCCCACATGGCGCGTGCTTCTTGCATGCGCCCCACAGCGATTCGGACATCATGGTTGCGCTCTAAGGCGGTGTGAATGAGTGCACGCAAATGTGCATCGGTGTAGAGAGACTCCCACGGAATGTCTTGCAACTGGGCCGTGCTGAGCGTTTGTGCGCGATCACCCCAGTGCGGCGCGAGATCCACATCAGGTCGTTTATAAGCAGGTGCCAAGCTGCAGGCACTCAGACCACACGTGATGGCCAACGCCCAGGCAGTCCAACGAAAAAGATCAGTCATGGTGGACTCCTTCTTGGTTCACCGCATGTGTGGGCTTGCCCGGAAAGTAACGCCGCACCACCACAAAAAACACCGGCACCAAAAACACGGCCAGCACCGTCGCCCCGAGCATGCCCCCAGCCACGCCGGTGCCAATCGCCTGTCGACTCTTGGCGCCTGCGCCACTGGAAATGGCCAAAGGCATGACGCCCAAAATGAACGCAATCGACGTCATCAGAATCGGGCGAAACCGCAAGCGGCAGGCCTCTAAGGTGGCATCGATCACACTGCGCCCCCGATCGTTCAACTCACGTGCGAATTCAATGATCAAAATCGCATTTTTGGACGCCAAGCCAATGATGGCGATCATGCCGACTTTGAAGAACACATCGTTGGGCAAGCCACGCAGCAGCACGGCCAAAACGGCACCAAACACACCCAGTGGCACCACCAGCATCACCGCCATGGGAATGGACCAGCTTTCGTACAAAGCCGCTAACGCCAAGAACACAACCACCACCGAAATGGCAAACAAAGCAGGTGCTTGGTTGCCCGACAAGCGTTCTTCCAAGGAGGTGGATGACCACTCGAAACCAAAGCCGGGTGGCAGCTTGGCAGCCAACTCTTCCATCGCCAACATGGCCTCACCCGAGCTACGCCCAGGCGCGGCAGCACCGGAGAGCTTGACCGAGGGTAAGCCGTTGTAGCGGTCCACACGCGGCAGGCCCACCATCCATCGGATCTTGGCAAATTCACCCAGAGTCACCATCTCGCCGCGTGTGTTGCGCACAGGCAAGCGCAGCATGGTTTGCGGGTTGCTGCGCAAATCGGCATCGGCTTGCATTTGCACCCGCAAGATACGGCCATCGCGCACAAAGTCGTTCACATACGACACCCCCAAAGTGGCCTGCAAGGTGTCGTTCAAACTGCCCAAGTCCACCGACAAAGCACGCGCTTTGACACGGTCAATGTCGAGCAAGACTTGGGGGGCTGGCTCTTGGCCTTCCGGCCGAACACCGGCCAAGGCCGGGTGCGTGGCAGCCATGCCCAGCATCATGTTGCGCGCCTCCATCAGACGCTCTCGCCCTTGTCCTGCGCGGTCTTGCAATCGGAAATCAAAGCCCCCGACGGCGCCTAACTCGGGAATTGGTGGCACATTCACCGCCAGTGCAAACGCTTGTTTGACCGAAAACAAATACATGTTCGCGCGCTGAATCACGGCTTGCACCGAATGGTCTGCAGTTTTGCGCACATCCCAATCTTTGAGCTTCACAAACACCAGCGCTGCGTTTTGACCACGACCAAAGAAAGAAAAACCCAACACACCAATCACGTGATCGACCTCGGGTTGTTTTAAAAAGTATTGTTCGGTCTGGCTCACCACATCGCGGGTGCGTTCTGTGGAGGCCCCCGGTGGCAACTGCACCATGCTGATGAAATAGCCTTGATCTTCGTCGGGCAAGAAGCTGCCGGGCAGACGGGTGAACAGCCATCCTGTCGCAATACAAATCGCCAGGAACACCGCCACCCAACGCATGGGCCGTTTGATGATGGTTTCCACACGCTCGGCATAGCGACCGCTGATGCGCGTGAAGTAACGGTTGAACCATCCCAACAAACCAGTTTCCGTGGGAGCGTGCCCTTTTTCAATCGGCTGCAGCAAGGTGGCACACATCGCTGGCGTGAGGGTGATCGCCATCAGCGCAGACAACAGCATGGTCAACACCAAGGTGACGGAGAACTGGCGGTAAATCACCCCCACCGAGCCGCCAAAGAAGGCCATCGGCACAAACACCGCGCACAACACCAAGGTGATGCCGATGATGGCGGCAATGATTTGGTCCATCGCTTTGCGCGTGGCGTCACGTGGCGACAAGCCTTCATCGCTCATGATGCGCTCCACGTTCTCCACCACCACAATCGCGTCATCCACCACGATGCCAATGGCCAGCACCATCGCAAACAAGGTGAGCACGTTGACCGAGTAGCCCAGCAAAAACAAGCCGGTGAATGTGCCAAGCAAAGCCACAGGTACCACCACTGCGGGGATGAGCGTGGCACGCAAATTCCCCAAGAACAACCACATCACCAAGAAGACCAACACCATGGCTTCAAACAAGGTGTGGACCACTTCAGAGATGGAAATTTCGACAAACCTGGACGTGTCATAAGGCACTTCCCAACCCACCCCCTCTGGGAAATAACGTGACAACTCTTCCATGCGTTGTTTGACGGCTTGCGCCACCTCCAAGGCATTCCCATCAGGCGCCACACGCACAGCAATGGCCGCAGAAGGAGCGCCATCGGTGCGCGCCATGATGTCGTAGCTCTGTGCCCCCAATTCAATGCGTGCCACGTCTTTCAAACGTACAGCAGCACCATCGGGTTGGGTCTTGACCAGAATTTCGCCAAACTCTTGCGGGCGGTTCAAACGGCTGCGCACCACCACCACGGCATTGAGCTGCTGCCCTTCGGGCGCTGGGTTTTGCCCCATCTCACCGGTGGCCAGTTGCACGTTTTGGGCTCGCACGGCAGCCGCCACATCGCTGGGGGCAATGCCATAGGCATGGAGCTTGGCAGGGTTGAGCCAAATACGCATGGAGTATTCGGTGCCAAACAGGGTGGCCTCACCGACACCACGCACGCGACGAATTTGATCCAGCACATTGGCCGCGGCATAGCTGCCCAAAGCCACTGCGTCTTTGCTGTTGTCTGGCGACGTCAGCACCGTGAACAACAAATAGTTACGCTGCGGTTTGGTCACGGGAACGCCCAAACGACGCACATCGTCAGGCAAGCGCGCCTCTACACGCTTGTAACGGTTTTGGGCTTCGACCGATGCAATGTCCACATTGGTCCCCGCCTCAAAAGTGAGGGTCAATGTGCCTGTACCCAACTCGGAAGAGGACTCCATGTAGAGCAAATGCTCGATGCCGTTCATCTCTTGTTCAATCAGCGCCGTGACCGTTTGCTCCACCACCTCGGCCGATGCGCCTGGATAGGTGATGTTGAACGCAATCGAGGGCTGGGCCACTTGAGGGTATTGCGACACGGGCATCTTGCGCAGCGACAAGGCGCCGGCCATCACAATCGCAATCGCAATCACCCACGCAAATACGGGGCGGTCAATGAAAAACTTGGCAAACATGGTTTAACGCCCTTGTTGCGAAGCAGCAGAGGCTGGGGCCACGGCGGATGCTGCGGGCATCGGCGCAGAAGCAGCAGAGGCCGACGGAGCGGCAGGGCTCGCAGGGTCTACCGGTTTCACGGTCGCGCCAGGCTTGGCTTTTTGCACCCCGTCAACCACGATGCGGGTGCCTTCGCTCAAACCACCCGTCACCACCCATTGGTCCCCACTCATGGGGCCGATTTGAATGGGCGTGGGAACCACCTTGTTTTCAGGGGTAACCGACAACACATAGGCGCCGTTGGAATTCATTTGCACCGCACGTTGCGGCACGGCAATGGCTTTGTCCATGCGCGCTTGCGAAATACGCACCCGCACAAAGCTACCGGGTAAGAGCTCGCGTTGCGGATTGGGGAACTCGGCGCGCAAAAACACATTGCCTGTGTTCACATCCACGGTTTGCTCAGACAGGCGCAGCTTGCCGCTTTGGGCATACACCGAGCCATCAGGCAAGAGCAGTTGCACGTTCAGGCTCGCGCCTGCCTTCGCTTGGCCCTGTTTGATCGACTGGCGCAAACCAAACAGCTCGCTTTCGCTTTGGTTGAAGTTCACATAAATCGGGTCCATCTGGTCAATCGTCACCAACGGGGTGGCGTCACCTCGCCCGACCAAGGTCCCTTCGGTCACCAAGGCATGGCCCACGCGGCCGCTGATGGGTGCCGTGGTCATGGCATTTTCGTAATCGATGGTGGCTTTGGCCAGGGTGGCCTGCGCTTGCTTGGCTCGGGTCTGGGCCGCTTCGTACTCTTGTTGACTCACACCGCGCGCGCTCAGCAAGGCTTGGCTGCGTTGCAGCAGCTGATCGGCAGCTTGTGCGTCAGCGCGGGCCGCATCCAGCGCCGCGCGATAAGCCCGGGGGTCGATCTGAAACAGCGGCGTGCCAGCTGCAATATCTGCACCTTCTTTGAACAAAATCTTGTCCACCACACCTTCGACCCGTGCACGCACCTGCGCGGTGCGCACGGCTTGCAAGCGTCCAGGCAAATCTGTGGTCAAGTCCACTGGCGCAGCTGTCACGGTCATCACATTCACTTCAGCCGGAGGTGGCCCACCCGCACCAGCAGGCGGTTTGTTGTCTGAGGAGGGGCTGCATGCGGCCAAACTGGCCAGCGCGACAGAACAAAGAACAAGCTTGTGAAAACGCGAGGGGAACATGGAAAGACCTTTTGCAAACACCAAAAAGGGCCGCCGAACAGGCAGCCCTAGTGAAACTGATGAACGGGCATTGGTGCTCATTGTGCCGTCTCTCTATGAACTGCAAATGAAGCCATTGAAAGACCTAAAACCCCGCTAGGAGTTTGGTTGTCAAGCCCATGAATTTGTGAACAAGAATCTCAATCCGTCTGCTGCTGCAAGGCCCACATCCGTGCATACACACCGCCTTGCGCCAGCAACGCGGCGTGAGTGCCCCGTTCAACAATGCGGCCGAGCTCCATCACCAATATTTCATGCGCATCCACCACCGTCGACAACCGATGCGCGATCACCAAAGTGGTTTTGTTCTGCGCGGCACTTTGCAACTCGGCTTGGATGGCGCGCTCGTTGGCACTGTCGAGCGCCGAGGTGGCCTCATCAAAAATCACCATCGGTGGGTTCTTCAACAAGGTACGCGCAATGGCCACACGCTGCTTCTCGCCACCCGAGAGCTTCAAACCACGCTCGCCCACCATGGTGTCATAACCTTTGGGCGTGGCGACAATGAAGTCATGGATGTGCGCCGCACGGGCGGCTTGTTCCACCTCAACCGCACTGGCATCGGTGCAGCCATAGGCGATGTTGTAACGCACCGTGTCATTGAACAACACCGTGTCTTGCGGCACGATACCGATGGCACGACGCACACTGCTTTGGGTGACATGGCGAATGTCTTGGCCATCCAAGGTGATGGCACCGCTCCCCACGTCATAGAAGCGAAACAACAAACGCGCCAGCGTCGATTTGCCTGAGCCCGAAGGGCCCACCACCGCCACGGTTTTGCCCGCCGGAATTTCAAAGCTGATGCCATGCAAGATTGGGCGCGTGGCTTCGTAAGAAAACACCACGGACTCGAATTTCACTGTGGGCGGCCCACTCAGTTGCAAGGCAGGGGCATGGGGCTGATCGGCCACTTCGCGCTCTTTTTCCAGCAACGTGAACATGCGGTCCAAGTCCGTCAGGCTTTGCTTGATTTCACGGTACAGCACACCCAAAAAATTCAGCGGGATGTAGAGCTGAATCATGAAGGCGTTGATCATCACCAAGTCGCCTAAGGTCATGCGGCCATCGACCACGCCTTGTGTGGCGCGCCACAGCATGCCTACCAAGGCCACCGCAATGATGAGCTGCTGCCCTGTATTCAACAAGGACAAAGATGTTTGCGCTTTCAGGCGTGCACGGCGCAAGGCCTCCAGACTTTTGTCATAGCGCGAAGCCTCAAACGCTTCATTGTTGAAGTACTTAACGGTCTCGTAGTTCAGCAGCGAATCCACCGCCTTGGTGTGGGCCGCCGAGTCAAACTCGTTGGCTTGGCGTCGAAAGTGTGTGCGCCACTCGGTCACGCTGATGGTGAAGATGATGTAGAAGACCAGCGCACTCAAGGTGATGCCCGCAAACCACACATCAAACTTGACCGCCAAGATACTGAGCACCAAGGCCACTTCAATCAAGGTCGGCACCACGCTGTAGAGCGAGTAGGAGATGAGCGACTCAATGCCACGCACGCCGCGCTCGATGTCACGCGTCATACCACCGGTTTGACGCTCCAAGTGAAAGCGCAAACTCAAACCATGCAAATGCTGAAATGTTTCCAAAGCAATCTGCCGCGCTGCGCCTTGGGTCGCTTTGGCAAACACCAACTCACGCAATTCTGTGAATGCAGAGACCGACAGACGCAACACACCGTACACCAGCAACAAGGCCACTGGCACCATCAGCACCGCCTGCGGATCACCAGGTTTGATGGACATGTCGTCGATCAAATTTTTCAACAAGATCGGCACGCTCACATTGGCCACCTTGGCCCCCACCATGAAGGTCAACGCGGCCAAGACACGCCATTTGTATTGCCACAGGTAAGGGAAAAGCCGCTGCAGGGTTTCGCGATCAGGTCGTTGTTTGACGGTTGCGCCGCTGAGCGGCAGGGGTGTGGAAGGGGCGTGATGGCGCATATTGCACAATGGGCGTGAGTTATCTTTCGATTGTGCCTATGTCCTCACCCACCCATCCTCAGACCGTGTCTTTACCCACCGACCAAGAGTTGGTGCTCAAGGTCATTCCCATGCCCGCCGATTGCAACGCCAACGGCGATATTTTTGGGGGCTGGGTCATGGCCCAGGTTGACTTGGCCGGCGCCGTACTGCCAGCCCGCTATGTGCACGGGCGCATGGCCACCGTGGCCGTGAACGAGTTCATCTTCAAACAGGCGGTGAAGGTGGGCGACATTCTGAGCTTTTTCGCCCGCGTCAACCGCATTGGCAACACCTCCATCAGCGTCAATGTGGAAGTGTTTGCCGAACGCTTTCGCACCCAAGGTCAGTACATCAAAGTCACGCAAGCCACGTTGACCTATGTGGCCATCGATGACCAGGGCCGGCCGCGTCAAATTCCTAAAGACACCGCTTCAAACCCAGCTTAAGACACGATATAAGCAGCCGCCCCCGTGGACATCAAGGTGCCGTCGGGTCCTCGAAACTCCATCCGCGACGAACCCACACGCGAGCCCACGCGCAAAGCATGGGCATGGATGGTGAAACGCTCGCCAATGCCAGGGCGTAAATAGTCGACCCGTAAATCAATCGTGCCCAGCTTGGTAAAGCGCTGCAAACGCTGAATGGGCGACTCGTTCATGTGCTTGGCCGCCAAAGCGGCCATGACCGCCGCGCTGCCAATCGCATCGAGCACCGCGCTGATCACGCCACCGTGGATGCGGTTGTAGCCGTAGTGCCCCACCAACTCTGGCCGCATGTCAATGCGGGCCACCACCTCTTCAGGCGTGACGCTGACGAGCTTCAGGCCCAAGGTTTTGTTGAACACAATTTTTTCTTCGTAGATGTCATGAAAACCCTGAAGGTATTCGGGTTCAAACACCACAGGCGTCTCGGGGCGTTGGGGCATGCCGTGCGTCTTTCTTCGTTGCGCGGTGCGCTTAGAGTTTGGAGAAATCAGGCTTGCGCTTTTCCATGAAAGCACCAAACGCCTCTTTGGCAGCTGGCTCGCGCAACATGCGCCCAAACGATGCCCCCTCTTCCGCCATTTGCGCCTTGATCTGTGCTGCCTGACCAGACTTCATCAACCGCTTGGTTTCAATCAATGAAGTGATGGGTTTGGCAGCCAGCTTGCGCGCCTGGGTTTGGGCATAAAGATTGAGTTCAAGTGGCGGCACCACACGGTTGACCAGTCCCACCTCTTGGGCCGCTTCGGCCATGAAGGGGTCACCCATCAGCAGCGCTTCGGCGGCGCGGTGGTAGCCCATCATCTGTGGCACCAACAAGCTCGATGCGGCTTCGGGGCACAAACCCAAATTCACAAACGGCATGGAAAAGGCGGCGTTGTCTCCGGCATAGACCAAATCGCAATGGAACAAGAGCGTGGTGCCAATACCCACTGCAGGCCCAGCCACTGCTGCAATCAAGGGCTTGGGAAACGCCGCGATGTTGCGCAAGAAACGAAACACCGGCGACTCGTGTGTCGCCGGTGGATTGTTTAAAAAGTCGGCAATGTCATTGCCGGCACTGAAGATGGACTCATGGCCTTGGATGACCACCACACGCACACTGGCGTCTTGTTCGGCTTGCTCAATCGCGTCTGCAAGCGCCGCGTACATGGCCGAGGTGATCGAGTTCTTTTTATCGACACGGTTGAAGGTGAGCGTCATCACGCCCTGGTCAATGTGGTTCAAGATGTCTGTCATGGTGTTTTCCGATCAAGGCTGACGCAGCCAGTATTGGGTGCGGTAAAACGGGCCAATGTAGCCACGCACCTGAAGTTTTTTACCGCCCTCTTTGGGGACCAATTTGACGGTGTATTCCTTGCCGTTCTCGGGGTCGAGAATTTTGCCGCCACCGGCCCACAAGAATTCACTCAAGGGCTCGTGCTTCACACCACGGATGATCTCCATGCCGATGATGTCTTGGCCTTTGCGATCGTCTTTGCAAGCGTCGCAGGTTTTCTTGCCGTGTGAGTCTTTGTCCAGGGACTTGACCACACGGCCACTGAGCACGCCGTCTTTTTCAACAATCTGAACTTCGGCTTTGGCTTCGCCCGTGTCATCGTCAATGGTGTGCCAAGTGCCGACAGGCGTCATTTGCGCATAGCTGTTGCTGGCTGCCAGCAAAGCAACGCAACACAGTGTTTTGAAGTTTTGGATTTTCATAGGCAGTTGAATTTACAACATTGTTCCAACACAGCGCGTCAGGCAAACACGGCCTCTGTCTCCATCAGCACAGCCGAGCCGGCACGCGCCGTAGCCATGAGTGACGCGGTTTCAGGGAACAGCTTGGCGAAATAAAACCGTGCAGTTTGCAGCTTGGCTTGGTAGAAGGTCTCACGTTGTCCTTCAGCAATTTTTTGCAGCGCAACTTGGGCCATGCGGGCCCAGAAATAGCCCAACACCAAATGCCCGGCAACACGCAAATAGTCGACCGCTGCAGCGCCTACCTCATCGGCGTTTTGCATGGCTTTGTAGCCAATCTCCCCGGTGAACTGCGTCATCTGCTGGCCCAGCTGGGTCAGGGGTTTGATGAACTCGGCCATGTCTTCGTTGTCTTGCGACTGTGCCACCAACTCCGCAATCTGCTTGCCAAACTTTTTCAAGGTGGCGCCTTGATTGCCCAAGACCTTGCGGCCCAACAAATCCAAGCTTTGGATGGTGTTGGTGCCTTCGTAAATCATGTTGATGCGGGCGTCGCGCACATACTGCTCCATGCCCCACTCGCGGATAAAACCATGGCCGCCAAAAACTTGCATGCACGCCGAGGTTGCGGTCCACGCGTTGTCGGTAATGAAGGCTTTCACAATCGGCGTGAGCAAGGCAACCATCTCTGCGGACTCCGCGCGCACGGCGGCATCAGGATGGTTCAACTCGCGGTCGATCAACAAAGCGCAATACAGGCTGAGCGCACGGCCGCCTTCGGCATAGGCTTTGGCAGTGAGCAGCATCTTGCGCACATCGGGATGGACCAAGATGCTGTCCGCAGGTTTGGCCGGCTCTTTCACACCCGTCAAGCTGCGCGACTGGATGCGTTCTTTGGCGTAGGCCAACGCGTTTTGATACGCCACCTCGGTCAAACCCAGCGACTGCATGCCCACGCCAATGCGGGCCGCATTCATCATCACAAACATCGCGGCCAAGCCTTTGTTGGGTTGTCCCACCATCGTGCCCACGGCACCGTCAAGCACCATTTGGCAGGTGGCGTTGCCGTGGATGCCCATCTTGTGCTCCAAGCCACCGCAGTAAATGCCGTTGCGTTCGCCCAGGCTGCCATCGGCATTGACATTGAACTTGGGCACCACAAACAAGCTGATGCCTTTGCTGCCTGCCGGCGCATCGGGCAAACGTGCCAACACCAAGTGCACGATGTTGCTCACCATGTCGTGCTCACCAGCGCTGATGAAAATTTTGTTGCCTGTGATTCGGTAGGTGCCGTCAGCTTGAGGCTCGGCCTTGGTACGCAACAGCCCCAAATCTGTGCCGCAATGCGGCTCGGTCAAGCACATGGTGCCAGTCCACTCACCGCTGGTGAGCTTGGGCAAGTACAAGGCTTTTTGCGCATCGGTGCCGTGCGCATGCAATGCCTCATACGCACCATGCGTGAGGCCTGGATACATGGTCCACGCCTGGTTGGCGCTGTTGAGCATTTCGTAAAAACATTGGTTGACCACCAAGGGCAAGCCTTGCCCGCCATAGGCGGGGTCGCAGCTCAAGGCAGGCCAACCGCCTTGCACATACTGCGCAAACGCGGCTTTAAAGCCATCGGGGGTGGTGACCTCATGGGTGTCGCGGTTCAAGGAACACCCCTGCGTGTCACCCACTTGGTTGAGTGGAAACAACACCTCGGCAGCGAACTTACCGCCCTCTTCCAACACTGCCGAAATCGTGTCGGCATCCATCTCGGCATGCGCAGGCATGCGTTTCAAATCGTCGGTGACGTGCAGCACTTCGTGCAGCACAAATTGCATGTCGCGCAGGGGTGGGGTGTAGCTGGGCATGGAAACTCCTTACTTTTTAAACGTGAACAGTGCTGTGTTTGGCAGCGATTTTTGAAGCTGAAGATGTCTTGGTTTTGACAGTTTTTGCGGCGGTGCGTTTGGCAGCCACAGACGAGGCTTGCATCGACGCACCGTAGCGCTGCAAGATATTTTGAAAACCACGCGCCGTTCGGTCCAAAGATTTTGAAGAACGCAGAAAACGCGCCTCATACTGCAAGGCCAAAATCAAGCCGTGAATTTCAAACACCATTTGCTCGGCGTCGATGTCGGCATTCAAGTGCCCCTCATCGCGGGCTTGCGCCACGGCGCGGTAGACCGCCGCCAGCCAGGTTTTGACCGAGCTGGCCAAGGCGTCGCGCACCGGGCCCGGGCGGTCATCGAACTCGGCAGCACCACTGATGTAGAGGCAGCCCGAATCAATCTCGGCCGAGGTGCGCTTGGTCCAATTGGCAAACAACTGTTGCAGGCGAGGCAAGCCTCGCGCGGCTTGCAGCGCAGGGTAGAACACCTCCGCTTCAAAGCGTTCGTGGTACTCGCGCACCACCGAGAGCTGCAACTCTTCGCGTGAGCCGAAATGGGCAAACACGCCCGACTTGCTCATGCGTGCCACCTCCGCCAAGGCGCCAATGCTCAAGCCCTCCAAACCGATTTGGGTGGCAAGTCCCAGCGCGGCATCCACAATAGCGGCTTTGGTTTGCTGCCCTTTGTGCATGGCGCGTTGATCCGAGACAGCTGCTTTGTGCGTGGCCATAAATATCTTAAAAAAGAACGACCGTGCTATTTTGCACGAAAAATTTGACGCCTAAACTCAACCCCATGGAAGCCACCCGAATTCTTGCCATCCGACACGGCGAAACCGCCTGGAACGTGGACACACGCATTCAAGGCCAACTCGACATTGGCCTCAACCCCATGGGCCAATGGCAAGCGCAGCGCGTGGGCCAAGCCCTCGCGCACGAACCCATCGCGGCGATTTACAGCAGCGACCTCAGCCGTGCCTTTGACACCGCGCAAGCAATTGCACAAGCCAACCGCGCCTATGCCGCACGCCCCGTCACGCCGCACACAGGCTTGCGCGAGCGTCACTTCGGCCATCTGCAAGGGCACACCTGGGAACAGATCGAAACCGATTGGCCTGAAGACACCCGCCTGTGGCGCGGGCGTGACCCACATTGGTCGCCCGCAGGGGGTGAATCGCTGACCGTCTTGCGCGCGCGCATCGAAGACTGCGTGAATGCCTTGGCAGCACAACACCTGGGCGAGCAAATCGTGTTGGTGGCGCACGGCGGGGTGATGGATGCGCTGTATCGCTTGGCCACCAATCAATCGGTAGAAGCGCCACGCACCTGGCATTTGGGCAATGCCGCCGTCAACCGTTTGCTGTGGACGCCTCAGGGCTTGAGCCTGGTGGGCTGGGGCGATGTGTCGCACTTTGACGATGCACACGACGCACCGCGCGACGAGACCACCGCTTAAAGCGCGGGCTTAATCGGCGGACACGTCATCCACCGACTTGGGGGGCGTGACTCCCAAGTGGCGATAGGCAGCCAGCGTGGCCATGCGACCACGCGGTGTGCGTTGCAGAAATCCTTGCTGAATCAAATACGGCTCAATCACGTCTTCGATGGTGTCACGCTCTTCACCAATACTGGCGGCGATATTGTCTAAGCCCACCGGTCCACCGTCGAAACGGTGAATCACCGCTTCCAACAATTTGCGGTCCATCAAGTCAAAGCCTTGGGGGTCCACATCCAACATGGCCAAGGCTTTCTTCGCGATGTCTTCGGTGATGCGTCCTGTGCCCTTGACATCGGCATAGTCGCGTACGCGGCGCAACAAGCGGTTGGCAATACGCGGCGTGCCACGTGAACGGCGCGCAATCTCAAAACCACCTTCCACATCCATGGGGGTGTCGAGCAAGCCGGCGCTGCGCACCACAATACGCTGCAACTCTTCGGCGGTGTAAAACTCCAAGCGCGACACAATGCCAAAGCGGTCGCGCAAGGGGTTGGTCAACATGCCTGCGCGGGTGGTGGCCCCCACCAAGGTGAAGGGCTGCAAATCGAGCTTGATGCTGCGCGCCGCCGGGCCTTCACCAATCATGATGTCGATTTGGTAGTCCTCCAAGGCCGGGTACAAAATTTCTTCCACCACGGGCGACAAGCGATGAATCTCGTCGATGAACAGCACATCGTTCTTTTCCAAACCTGTCAGCAACGCCGCCAAGTCCTTGGGTTTTTCCAGCACCGGCCCGCTGGTGGAACGCAGGTTCACACCCAGCTCTTGCGCAATGATGTGACTCAGTGTGGTCTTGCCCAAACCAGGCGGGCCAAACAGCAGCACGTGGTCGAGCGCTTCCTGGCGTTTTTTGGCTGCACCAATGAAGATTTCCAACTGCTCGCGCACCTTCATCTGCCCCACATACTCTTGCAGCAGCTTGGGGCGCAAAGCCCGTTCAATCGCCTCTTCGTTGGGTGACACAGGCGCCGCAGACACCACGCGGGGTGTCGCAGGCACGAAGTCGTCGCCAAAGTTGTCGGTTTGAATGCTCATGGTTTATTTGGCCAAAGATTTCAGCGCCAGCTTGATGCCATCGCTCACACCCACATCGGCTGGCAAAGCCTTGAGCGCGGCAGATGCTTCTTTGTCGCTGTAGCCCAACGCCAGCAGGGCTTGCAAGATATCGCTTTGGTGGTCCGACGCGCTGAACATATTGGGGCCCAAGTCGGCACCCAATTTGCCTTTGAGTTCCAACAGTAAACGCTCGGCCGTTTTCTTGCCGATGCCCGGCACTTTGGTCAGGCGCCCTGCTTCTTGGTCGGACACCGCACGTGCCAGCTCATCGGCACTCATGCCACTCAACACCCCCAAGGCTGTGCGAGGACCAACGCCTGAGATTTTGATGAGCAAACGAAACGTGGCGCGTTCAGAGACCGTGCCAAAGCCGTACAAGATTTGCGCATCTTCGCGCACCACAAAGTGAGTGAACAAAGACACCCGCTCGCCCGTGGCCGGTAGGTTGTAAAACGTGCTCATGGGCACGTCGACTTCGTAGCCCACGCCGTTGCAGTCCACCAAAACTTGAGGTGGATTCTTCTCGCTGAGGATGCCGGTTAACTTGCCTATCATTGGGGAACCTTTTTAGGGATTATCGACTTGATTCTTCGCCACACCTTCTCTCCCCCGAACAACACCCGCCTGTCCCATTTGTGCGGCCCCATGGACGAGCACTTGCGCACCATTGAGTTGGCCTTGGACGTGAAAATCGCGCACCGTCACGAACAGTTCAAAGTGGACGGTCACAAAGCCAAAGCCACCCGTGCCGTGGAAGTTTTGCAAGCCTTGTATGAGCGGGCGGCACGCACCATTACCTCAGAGCAAGTTCAATTGATGCTGGCCGGCGATGTGTCAATGGACGAAGACGGCAGCATGCTGCTCAACACGCGCCGCACCGATTTGCGCGCACGCACACCGAATCAAAGCGTCTACCTCGAGAACATTGCCAGCCACGACATCACCTTTGGCATTGGTCCGGCTGGCACCGGCAAAACCTATTTGGCTGTGGCATGTGCCGTGGATGCGCTGGAGCGCAGCGCGGTGCAACGCATTGTGTTGACCCGCCCAGCGGTCGAAGCTGGCGAGAAGCTGGGGTTCTTGCCCGGTGATTTGGGGCAAAAAGTCGACCCTTATCTGCGCCCCTTGTACGACGCGCTGTACGACCTGATGGGTTTTGACCGGGTGCAAAAAGCGTTTGAACGCAACGCGATTGAAATTGCGCCGCTCGCCTTCATGCGCGGCCGCACGCTCAACAACGCATTTGTGATTTTGGACGAAGCACAAAACACCACGCCCGAACAAATGAAGATGTTCCTCACCCGCATCGGCTTTGGCGCCAAAGCGGTGGTCACCGGTGACGTGAGCCAAATCGACCTGCCCAAGGGCACACTGAGTGGTTTGATCGATGCTGAGCGCGTGCTCAAACGCGTCAAAGGCATCTCCGTGTGCCGCTTCACCAGCGCTGATGTGGTGCGCCATCCGCTGGTCGCACGCATCGTGGACGCGTATGACGCCCAACGCACCAGCACCACCGGCGCACCAGTGCGCAAACGCGACTGAGAAAGCACCTATGGCACTCAACCAGCTTCAACTCTCTTTGCAATTTGGCGACATCCCACATGTGGCACGCCACCGGGCGGCCTTGCCGCGTCACTTCGTGGCACGCTGCATTCGCCACGCCTTGGTGGACGACGCCCAAATCACGGTGCGCATCGTCAACGCGCAAGAAGGCCAAGCACTCAACCGCAGCTACCGCAAAAAAGATTACGCCACCAATGTGCTGACCTTTGACTACGAACAAGCCCCCGTGGTGGTGGCCGACTTGGTCTTGTGCGCCCCCGTGGTGGCCGAAGAAGCCAAGACGCAAGGCAAAACACTGCAAGCGCATTACGCGCACTTGCTGGTGCATGGCGCGCTGCATGCCCAGGGCTGGGACCATGAAACCAGCCCCCAAGACGCCGAAGAGATGGAAGCCTACGAAATCGACATCTTGAAAGGTTTGGGCTTCAAGAATCCCTACCAAGCCTAAGCTGCGAAAGGGCTCAACGGCCCGAGGTGTCTTCGAGCAAACGCACCTTCACCGTCTTGCCTTTGACACGCCCCGCGCTCAAGCGTTTGACAGCCTCACGCGCAATGCTGCGCTCCACCGCCACATAGGTGGAGAACTCGTTCACATTGATCTTGCCGACCTGCTCTTTGCTGAAGCCGGCCTCCCCCGTCAAAGCGCCGAGCACATCGCCAGCACGAATTTTTTCTTTGCGTCCACCCACAATTTGCAGCGTGGCCATCGGTGGCTGCAAGCTGCCTCCTGCTGTGGGGGTCAAGCTGCTCAACGGTGCCCAGATCGACTCACGTCCTTGCAACTGTTCAATCTTGCCCACGTGGCCCATGTCGTCCATGCTGGCCAGCGACAGCGCCAAGCCCTCGGCATCACCACGACCGGTGCGGCCAATGCGGTGAATATGCACCTCAGGATCGGGCGTCACGTCCACATTGATCACCGCTTCTAAGTTGGCCACATCCAAACCACGCGCGGCCACATCGGTGGCCACCAACACCGAGCAACTGCGGTTGGCAAACTGCACCAGCACCTGATCCCGCTCACGCTGCTCCAACTCGCCATACAGCGCCAAGGCACTGAAGCCCTGAGCCTGCAAGACCGTTACCAGATCGCGGCATTGTTGCTTGGTGTTGCAAAACGCCAGTGTGGACTCGGGGCGGAAATGATTCAGCAGCAAGGACACCGCGTGCAAACGCTCGCTGTCCTTCACCTCATAAAAGATTTGTTTGATTTTTTGCGCATCGTGTTGCGCCTGCACCTTGACAGTTTGCGGCTCGCGCATGAACTGCGCAGCCAACTTGGCAATGCCTTCTGGGTAAGTGGCTGAGAACAACAACGTTTGACGGTCTTTCGGGCACTGGCGCACCACCTTGGCGATGTCGTCAAAAAAGCCCATGTCCAGCATGCGGTCGGCTTCGTCGAGCACCAACATCTTCACGCCCTGCAAGCTCAAAGAGCCGCGTTCCAAATGGTCCATGATGCGACCGGGCGTGCCCACCACCACATGCGCGCCATGCGCCAAGCTCAAGGTCTGACCGCGCAGGGCCACCCCACCGCACAAGGTCACCACCTTGATGTTGCCCACGGCGCGGGCCAAACGGCGTAGCTCTTGCGTGACTTGATCGGCCAACTCGCGGGTGGGACACAGCACCAAGGCTTGGGCATCCAACAGCGCGGGGTCTAGTTTTTCCACCAGCGGAATGCCAAACGCCGCCGTTTTACCGCTGCCGGTGCTGGCTTGAGCGATCAAGTCCTGCCCGGCCAAGGTCAGGGGCAAGCTGGCCGCTTGAATCGGCGTCATCTGGGTGTAACCCAGTTGGGTCAAGTTGGCCAGGCTGTTGGCCGCGAGGTGCAAGGAGGAAAACGAAGAGGCGTTGGGATTTGAATCGGTCATGCACCGATTATCGTGATCGGGATGGTGACGGGACCATCGTTGACCAAATGCACCTGCATGTCGGCACCA
>Ga0228703_1000532_pt1 | contig 27190 bp, 26 predicted proteins | sample McNCre217_Aug_MG_3_FD_178020 | JGI IMG/M metagenome (GOLD analysis project Ga0228703, IMG submission 178020) | Freshwater microbial communities from McNutts Creek, Athens, Georgia, United States - 29-17_Aug_MG | ecosystem: Environmental > Aquatic > Freshwater > Creek | place: USA: Georgia...
ACAAAGCATCGCCCACGATGGCGCGCAAGCGGTCGAGCTGATGGCTCACGGCCGACTGCGTGATGCCCAGAGCATTGGCGGCGGCTGTGACGGAGCCTTGCTCAATCACGGTGTTGAGCAAATGCAGCAGATGTCCGTCCAAATCCAAATGATTAAATTTTTTCATGGAATAAATGAGTATTGCCTTGTTTATTTTATGGTTTAAAAAGCTCACACTCCAGTCCATTGAACAACTTCAATCACGGAGACACACCATGAGCCACAAACCTGAGCCTATTTTTGGCACCACCTTGTTTGACGGTGACCAAGCCCAAAAGGGCTATGCCCTGAACAAGATGTGCTATTCCTTCAACAGCGCGGACAACCGCAACGCCTTCAAAGCCGACGAAGAGGCATACATGAAGGACTATGGTCTGAATGCAGAGCAAGCCGAAGCCATTCGCACCCGCAACGTGCTGGGCCTGATTGCTGCAGGTGGCAATGTGTATTACCTCGCCAAGTTCGCTGGCATTTTGGGCTTGGACGTGCAAGACCTGGGCGCCGCCCAAACCGGCATGACCAAAGAAGAATTCAAAGCCAAGCTGCGCGCTGCAGCCCACCAATAAACATTCAGGAGACACACCATGGCAAACATCGTTGGCGGCCTCGCCTCATCCCACATCCCTTCTATTGGCGGCGCCATCGCCAAAGGCATTCAGCAAGACCCGTACTGGAAACCGTTCTTTGATGGCTTCCCACCCATTCACGAATGGTTGGGCAAGGTCAAACCCGATGTGGCAGTGGTGTTCTACAACGACCACGGTTTGAACTTCTTCCTCGACAAAATGCCCACGTTTGCAGTCGGTGCCGCAGCGCAATACAACAACGCCGATGAAGGCTGGGGCATTCCTACCTTGCCACCGTTCAAGGGCGCGCCTGATTTGTCATGGCACATCATCAATGAGCTGGTGGAAAAAGAATTCGATGTGGTGACCTGCCAAGAAATGTTGGTCGACCATGCCTTCACCTTGCCCCTCAAACTGTTTTGGCCAGGCGACACATGCCCTGTGCTGACGGTGCCCATTTGCATCAACACCGTGCAGTTTCCGCTGCCATCGGCCAAGCGTTGCTACAACTTAGGCAAGGCCGTGGGTGAGGCCATTCGCAGCTGGGACAGCGACTTGAATGTGGTGGTGCTGGGCACAGGCGGCTTGAGCCACCAGCTCGACGGCGAGCGTGCAGGCCACATCAACAAGGCCTTTGATTTGGAGTTCATGGACAGTCTGCAAAAGAACCCCGAGTGGGCCACGCAGTACAGCATCCACGAGTTGGTTGAAAAAACCGGGACTCAAGGTGTGGAGCTGGTGATGTGGCTGGCCATGCGTGGCGCTTTGGGTGACAAGGTGACGCCTGTGCATCAAAACTACCACATTCCAATTTCCAATACGGCCACAGGTGTGATGGCCTTGGCGACCAACTAATCGCAGACCAAGTTTTGCTGCGTTGCGCCGTACTGCGCAATCGCAGCAAAGCTGTTGCGTAGGCGTCTGTCAAAGAAATACTTGATGACCACCATAGGCAGTGCTGAATCAGGTTGGAACACAGACTGGTAGCGAAACAGCGTGCCATTGTCTTTGGGCTCAATGCGCCAGGTGCCTTGAAACGATTTGGCTTCACCCGCAATTTGTACAAAGTCGGTGCCGATGTTGGGCGTTTCTAAAAACTCGAGCACCGAGTTCATTCGAATATTGAAGAACAAAATCCGCTCTTCCATGAGCAACTTCACTTGCGCTTTGTTGTGCGCCAAGCGGGTGGTTTGGGAGGAAAGAACGCCGGGAATTGCGGTGGAGGAGTCGTAGTCGGTCAAGTAGTGCCAGGCTTGGCAGTGCTTGAGAGGCAGTTTGAAACTGGCAGTGGTTGAAAACTTTCGGTTTTCAATTTGCTGCACTTGGACGACCAAGTTGTAATTGTCACTTTGGGCATGCACCCAGATCGTGCAGCCCAGACATAAAAATACCAATCCAAATAAATTACGCATGTACCGATTGTCTATGCAGTTGGGCCTGCGCTGAAATGGCAGCGCGCTCTGCATCGGTGAGTCGGTTCAAGTTTTTGAGCTGCATCAGCATGCGTGGGTTACGCGCCAGAACGTCGGCATGCTGATCGAGGTAGTTCCAATACAGCGTGGTGAATGGACAGGCCTGCTCACCGGTGGATTGCGCAGGGTTGAAGCGACATCCTTGGCAATGGTTGCTCATGCGGTCGATGTACTTGCCACTGGCGATGTAGGGCTTGCTGGCCATCAGTCCACCGTCTGCAAACTGGCTCATCCCGAGCGTGTTGGGCAGTTCTACCCATTCCACCGCATCCACATACACACCCAAGTACCAGGCATGAACTTCTTGTGGGGTCACGCCCAGCAGCAAGGCATACAAGCCTGTCACCATCAGCCGTTGGATGTGATGCGCATAACCATGCGTCAAGGTTTGTTGAATGGCATCGCGCAAGCATGCCATGTCTGTTTCCCCAGTCCAGTAAAACCCGGGCAAGGGTGCGCTGGCCTGCATGGCGTTTTGCTCCAAGTACTCTGGCATGTGGGTCCAATAGATGCCACGCACGTATTCGCGCCATCCCAAAATTTGGCGCACAAAACCTTCCACTGCCTCAATGGGCGCATGGCCTTGGGCCCAAGCGTCTGTGGCGGCTTGAATCACCTCTCTTGGATTCAGGAGTTTGAGGTTCAAAGCGCAGGAGAGGTGAGAGTGGTACAGCCAAACTTCGCCTTCCCACATGGCGTCTTGATACAGACCAAAGCTCGGGAGTCGATGGGTGATGAATGATTCGAGGGCCTGTAACGCTTGCTGACGTGTCACGGGCCAGCCAAACGTCTGGAGTGATCCGGGATGGTTCACTAACTCTCGTTCGACCATGGTCATCACGTCACGCGTGATGGCATCTGGCGCAAAGCGTGTGGGGTCAGGCAACAGACCCGGGCCTTGTTTGCCAAAGCTCCCACGGTTGTTGGCATCAAAGTTCCATTGACCGCCGACAGGTTGCTTGCCATCCATCAAGATGCCTGTTTTTTGACGCAGTTCTCGGTAAAAGTATTCCAAGCGCAATTGCTTGCGTCCCTTGGCATGGTCCGCGAATTCACGCACGGTGCTGAAGAAGTGGGTGTCGTCACGAATTTCCAGCGGCACGTCATGTTGCTGTGCCACCGCACGCAAGCTTTTCAATACCCGCCAGTCCCCCGGGGCGGTCATGAGCAATTGCTCGGGCTTCACAAGTGCAATGGCTTGGGCCAACTCACCCGCCAAAGTGCCGCTGTTGTCTGGGGCATCCAAATGGCGGTACATCACAGACCAGCCGCGGGTTTGCAGCAGCGCGGCGAAATGTCGCATGGCGCTCAAGAACACCGTGCTGCGTTGCTTGGAGGACGCAATGTGGGTGGACTCTTCGCGCACCTCGGCCATCCAAATCGTGTCATGGGTGCTGTCAAAGTCGCTCAGGGCCGAGGCGTCTTCATCCAGCTGGTCGCCCAGAATGAGGATGAGACGTTTGCGTGGTGCAGTCATGGGGTGTGTTTCAAAATAGCTCACCGCCTTGTCGACGCAGCTCAGTGTCGAGCGCTTGCAGCGATTCACGCACGAATTCAAAGTGCTGCAAAGCGGCATCAGGTTGTTGCCAAAGTTCGGGTTCCACCACGTAGATGCAACGCACCGGACCGCGCTGCACCGCTTGTGCCAAGGCCGCGTGGTCTTGCCAACGCAAATCGCGCTTGAACCAAACCAGTTCGTAGCTCATGGCGGCGTGGCAGCAGCCGTTTTATGTTGGCGACAGGCATCGGAGCAATATTTGACCTGCTCCCAGTTTTTGGCCCACGCCTTGCGCCAAGTCATGTCACGTCCGCAATGTGCACATGGCTTACTGGGCAGGCTTTGTTTGTTGCCTTTGAAGGTGGCGGATGCCGATCGACGTTGTTTATCCATAGCTGTGGGCAATCTGAGTTCAGACCTGTCTTGTGGTACGTGAAGCAGTTGCGCGTTGGCACACGAACCTCACCAGCATGGGCAGCGCCACAGTTCCTGTCAAGGCCAGTAGCAAACTGAGGTGAAGTGAGGTGAGGGATTGCAGCTTATCGGGCGGGGACAGGGTCAACGCCAGTTTGGCGAATCACGTCAGCCACAGCGGGAGATTGAAAGAAACGAATCAGTTGTTTGGCTGTCTCTTGTTCGTTTGAGCCTTCTACCAAACCGGCCGAAAAGAAAATGGTTTGTTGCACCGATTCGGGCAAGGTGCCCACGAAATCCAACTCTTTGAAATAGATCAACTCGCTCACCTGTTGAAAACCCAGTTCGGCGTCACCTCGTGCCACCACGGCGCCCACGCGCTCGCTCATGATTTTCTTGGCCGTGTCTTTGAGTTGCTCGGCCACGCCCAGCTTGGGGAACAGCTCGGTCGACAAATAGGTGCCACTGGCACTGGCAGAGTAGGCGATCGATTTGGCATTGAGCAAGGTTTGCTTCAAGGCTTCGACGGTGCTGATGTCGGGCTTGGGTGTACCTTTGCGAACGGCCGCACCGATTTGTGAGCGCACCAAATCAACGCGGCTACCTGGAATGACCTTGCCGCTTTTGACCAAAGCTTCCAAGCCACCGTCAGACAAGATCACCAAGTCGAACTTTTCGCCGCGCGAAAAACGCGTGGGGATCGAGTCGGGCGCATTGCCTACCGAGGCGCCGAACGAACTGATGACGTGGTGACCGGTTTGTTTTTCAAACTCGGGCACAAGTTTTTTATAGGCTTCGGTGAATGCACCAGAGGTGATGACGCGAATTTCCGCTGCTTGCGCGATGTGCGCGGCAGCAAGCCAGAGGCCTAAGCCAACGACAAATAAACGGCGAGTGATGTGAAGGGCGTGTGTCATGTTTGCGTTCTTTCTAAAGTTTATTCACCCACAATTTTTCGTTCGCGAATCACACGGCCCCAGGTGGCCGATTCTTTGGCCATGTACTTTGCCAATTCATCGCGTGTGCTGGGCAGGGGTGTCAATCCGTGGCTGTTGAGTTGTTCCATCACGTCAGGTGACTTCAAGACTTTGACCAGCTCTGTGTTCCAACGGTCCAAGGTGGCAGTAGGAACTTTGGATGATGCGACAAAGGCGTACCAGTTGGTGGCGCTGAAGCCGGGATATCCCGATTCGGCGATGGTGGGAATTTTTGGCAAAGACTTCAAACGCTGCGCACCCGTGCTTGCCAGTGGAATGAGCTTGCCGTTGTCGATGTAGGCCTGTGAGGTGGAGTAGGTAGAGAAATAAGCCGCCACCCTACCGCCGAGCAAGTCTTGCAGCGCGGGTGCGCCGCCTTTGTAGGGCACGTGGACGGTGTCAATGCCTGCCATGTCGTCGAGCAGTTCACCCGCCAAATGCGAAGCTGAGCCTGGGCCTGTGGACGCGTAGTCGAGTTTCTTGGGGTTCTTCTTGGCGTAGGCAATGTATTCGGCGAAGGTTTTGATGCCTGTGCCCGCGTGCACCACCAACACATTGGGGAAGTTCACGCCCATGGTGATGGGGGCAAAGTCTTTGACCGGGTCGTAGGACAGTTTCATCATGTGTGGCGCAATCGTCAGAGGGCCGACCGAGCCAAACAAAATCGTGCTGCCATCGGACGGGCCATTGGCGGCGAATTGGTGCGCAATATTGCCGCCTGCACCGCCACGGTTGTCCACCACGACCGAGGCGCCGATGTTCTCGCCCAGTTTCTTCGCAATGATGCGAGCCGCCGTATCCGCTGCACCGCCTGCGGCAAACCCGACCACCATCGTGATGGTTTTCTTAGGCGGAAACTCTTGCGCATGTGTGGCCACTGAAGACACGCCAAGTGCCAGCAAAGCACAAGCATGGAGGAAATTGAGTCGTTTCATGGGATGTCCTTTTTGAATTAGTCGTTGCCTAAACCGAGGCGGTTGGGTTGGCGTTTTTCCACGGCAAAGCGCAACAAGGCAGCGGTTCTGAAAATACCGTGCGCAAATTTGCCATAGGGCAGGGTGACAAACAAGGCCATGACCACCCCCAAATGAAGGGCCAGCAAGGCGGGCATGGCCACGCTGCTGCGCGCCAACCACAGGGCCAGGCCGCTCAAGCTGATGAAAAACAGCAAGGCAATGAAGCCCAAGTCCATCGGTTTTTGCGCTGCATCGCCGTGCAGGGGGTGGCGTTGCAGATTGAGTTTGAACAAACCCGCGGTACCGAGCAGCAAACTCACACCACCGATGGCGCCCAGGACCTTGGGCAGGCTGGGCAGGTCATACGGTGCTGTCCAACCCAAGGCGTAGTGGTACACGGTAGCCACGCTGGTGGCGGCAAAACACAGCATGAAGCCATAGAAGGTGAGATGGTGTGCGCGACGGCGCGAGAGGGTGAAGGCATCGTCTTCGTTATTGCAACCTTCGCCGTGGCCGCCATCCAAATAGGTCAAGCGCAACACATCGTGGGTGGCCTCTGCGGTGGCTGGGGGCGTGAGTGCGGCCCCCGAGGTGGCGGGCGTGATGTCTTGCCAAAAGCGTCGCACGCCGAGAGCGAGTGCCAAGCTGGCAAACAAGAACACGGGCGCAAACAAACTCACCAGCAGGTTGTGCGGAAACAGCGTGTAGAAGTTGCCAGCCAAGCCACTTGACCACAAGGTGCCGTTCATCTGCAAGGCAAGCAGCAAAAACAGCGACAAACCAGCCGCCAGAGCCAGCGACACCGTGAGGCCATTGCGTTTGTACAGCGCGCCCAAGGCGGGTGGCCACGCATAGTCGGCATAGGTTTGGCCGCGTACTTGGGCCATGGCTTGGGGCACGTTGACTGCAAACTCATGCGGGGGTGCGTATTGGCACGCATGCAAGCATGCGCCGCAGTTGTGGCACAGATTAGCCAGGTAATGGATGTCGGCTTTGCCAAATTCCAAACGGCGCGTCATGGCGGGGAACATGGCGCAAAAGCCTTCGCAGTAACGGCAGGCATTGCAGATTTGCAGCTGTCGTGCCACTTCGGTTTCGGACACGGACAGCACCACCTCGCCATTGGCCAAGGCGCGGGCGTCGCGGGTGAGGGCTTCAAGCGTTTGCATGTGACACCTCCTGTGACGCCAAGGCCGCTTGGGCGGCTTGCGTGCCTGCAATGCGGCCAAAAGCGGTGCCAATCGACATGCCCACGCCCGCGGTGTAGCCCTTGCCCAGCACATTGCCCGACATCATTTCGCCCGCCACAAAGAGGTTGTCACTGGGCACATCGTTAAAGCGCACGGCCGCTGTTTCATCGGTCTTGAGGCCTAGGTAGGTGAAGGTGATGCCAGGGCGTAAGGCGTAGCCGTAGAACGGCCCTGTGTCGATGGGGCGCGCCCAATGGGTTTTGGCCGGATTCACGCCGTCGGTGTGGCAGTCGTCCAAACGGGTGTGGTCAAACGTGCCGACGCGGCAAGCGCGGTTGTAGTCGTCCAAGGTGTGCATGAAGGTGTGTACAGGCAAGCCGAGTTTTTCGGCCAGCTCAGGCAAGGTGTTGGCTTGCACGCCTGGAAAGACCGGCGGCATGAAACGCCCCACGGCTTTGGCATCGATGATGGAATAGCCAATTTGCCCGGGCTGCTGTGCCACCAGGCGGCCCCAAATCGCGTAGCGCTTGGGCCAGAAGTCTTCGCCTTCGTCGTAAAAGCGTTTCCCCTGGCGGTTGACCACCACGCCGAGCGACACGCAATCAATGCGGGTGCAAATGCCACCGTCGTAGAGGGGAGCGCGCGCATCAATCGCCACCATGTGGGCTTGTGTGGGGTCGCCAATGCGGTCTGCGCCGTGTTCCAACATATGCTTGAGCAACACGCCTTGGTTGTACTGTGTGCCTCGGATGAGGAAGTTGTCGGCTGGCCATTCGCCGTGTTCGTTTTGCCCCCAGGCTTCACGCAACCAATCGAGGTTGGACTCGAACCCGCCCGCTGCCAACACGCAGGTTTTGGCGCTGATGCGTTCACCCTTGACATAGGCTGCAACGAAGCGACCATCTTCAATGTCGAGCTGATCGACGGGCGCGTTGTAGCGAATTTTCACCCCCAGCTTTTCAGCACTTCGGTAATACGCGTTGACCAAGGCTTTGCCGCCGCCCATGAAAAATGCATTGGTGCGTGCCACATGCAAAGCGCCTGAGAGCGGGGGCTGAAAGTGCACGCCATGTTTGCGCATCCAGTCGCGGCAGGTCGATGAGGCGCGGATCACCAGACGGGCCAATTTTTCGTTGGTGATACCACCTGTGACCTTGAGCAAGTCTTGCCAATACTCTTCTTCAGGGTAGGCCTCGACTAACACGTCTTGTGGCGCATCGTGCATGCAGCGCAGGTTGCGGGTGTGGCCCGAATTACCGCCGCGCCATTCGCGCGGGGCGGCTTCGAGCATCAAGACCGAGGCGCCGGCTTCGGCGGCCATCAGCGCCGCACAGAGTGCGGCATTGCCACCACCGATGACCAGTACATCGGGCGTTTGTTCAAGGGATGCGGTTGTCATGCCCCAGAGTGTCGGGCATCGCCGTTATATTGAGAAGTGAAATTTAGGGGTTGATTATTTCGATTTACGCATCAATCGAGTGGACGCATTCTTGGGTTTGAGATGGGCATGTTGAATCAGCTCAAAAAAGGCTTGAGCGGCTGGTGAGAGGCTGGTGTTTTTATGCCGCAGCAGCGCCACTTTGCGTTTCACCACCGGACCGGTCAGGCTGATTTTGCGCACATGGGCACGGTCTCCGTCTAGCAAGGTGGACGAGGGCAGGATGGCGCAACCCACGCCCGCTGCCACCAAATTGATGGCCGTGGCATGGTGTTGCACTTCGTAGCTGCCGTGCAGCCGAATGCCGTGCTTGGCGAGCTGGTAGTCCATGAACACACGGGTGGCCATGAAGTTACTCACCACAATCAAGTCGGCATCGCGCATGTCGGCCCAAGTGACCGAAGCTTTGCCATGCAGGGGGTGGGTGTCACGGCAGATGAACACCAGGGGATCGTCAAACAACGGTGTTTCGATCAAGTCTGGGTGTGTTTCACCGTTGATCGCAATGCCAATCTCTGCCTGGTGGTTGAGCACCGATTGACGCACTTCGTAAGAGGCTGCGTCAAGCAAGCGAATGCGGTTGCCCGGACACACATCGGCATATTGGCGGATGAGCTGGGGCAGCATATGCGCCGCCATGCTGGGGACGCAAGCCAGGGTGAAGTTGCCCTTGGCGTGTTGGGACATGTCTTTGAGCCGCCCCACGGCCGAGGTCATGTCATTCACGATGGCTCTGGCTTGGGGTAAAAACTCGCGGCCCACTGCGGTCATTTCGACCCGTCGTGTGGTGCGGTCGAGCAGCTTGAGTCCTAAATAAGCCTCCAGCTTTTGCACCCGTCGTGTCAGTGCGGTTTGTGTGATGTGCAGCTGTTCTGCGGCTTTGTGGAAACCACCCAGTTCTGCTGTCACCACAAAGGCTTGTATGCCGTCGAAGTCTATTTTCATGTCTTCAAGCGATGCGTCAGATGTGGAAATTCATATAGATCAATTGGCCTATGGCGTAAAAGCCGTGAATTCATAAAATACAGGCAGGTTTTTTGAAATTCTCGGAAGATCAAATTCAAAAAATACCCTTCATTTATGCCTCAAGAGCAAGCGACAAGCGATACCTTAAGTTTAGAAGCGAAAGCTTTGATCGTTTTATTGTGTGCGGCCTTTTATGTTTATTCTTTTCAGTTGAACCAGTACTTATTTGAGCATTTGAGTTTTTCACAAGGTGTGAACTGGATCTTCATCCCCAGTGGTTTGCGGCTTTTGTTTGTGCTGGTGTTTTTGGAAGCCGGTGCTGTCGGTGTTGTGGCAGGTTCTATCTTTGTCAACTACACGCTCTCGCCTGACACAAATTTATCTAATTTAGTGAGTGGATTGATTTCAGGGGTATCCCCGCTGGTTGCGCACGCGATTGCAACACGGTTCTTGGGGCTGGATGTGTCTCTGTCAGGCTTTCATGCCCGACAGTTGTTGAAAGTTTCCATCCTGTTTGCGGTGATCAGCTCAGTACTTCACCAATGCTGGTATTTTTTGGCGGGTCAAACAGACAACCTCATTGGCAGCGTGGTGGTCATGGGCTTTGGCGATTGGCTGGGTACGGTGCTGGTGTTGGCTACGGTGACTTACGTATTGAAGCTTTTTAGGTATTTGATTCAAAAGTAACACGGGCATTGGCGCGCGCTGTGTGCAGCTTTCTGTAGCTGTCGATCAGTCGGTGGTGTCTGTCCAGCCCTTCGAGTTGCATGCTCGTGGGGGTTAAACCAAAGAAGCGCACCCTGCCATCGACCGATCCGATCACCGCATCGATGCGTGCATCGCCAAACATGCGGCGGAAGTTGGCTTCGTAGTCTGTTAGTTCGAGCTCGGGGTCGAGTTGCACCTCCAGCACCACGTTCAAGGCTTGGTAGAACAATCGGCGATCCACTGTGTTGTCGTTGTATTGCAAGAAGGCACCCACCAGCTCTTGTGCTTCTTCGAATTGCTTCAAGGCCAGGTGAATCAACAACTTCAACTCCAGCACAGTCAGTTGGCCCCACACCGTGTTGTCGTCAAATTCAATGCCAATCAAGGTGGCAATGTCCAAGTACTCATCGAGCTCGTTGTTTTCCAAGCGATCGAGCAATGCCTCCAAGCTGGCATCGTCCAAGCGATGCAAGTTCAGCACATCGGCGCGGAACAGCAGCGCTTTGTTGGTGTTGTCCCAAATCAAGTCTTCCACAGGGTAGATCTCGGAATAGCCGGGCACCAAAATTCGGCAGGCGACAGCACCCAGCTGGTCGTACACCGCGGTGTAAACCTCTTGGCCCATGTCTTTCAGAATGCCAAACAAGGTGGCAGCTTCCTCGGCGTTGGCGTTCTCGCCTTGGCTGGAAAAATCCCATGCCACAAATTCGTAGTCTGCTTTGGCGCTGAAAAAACGCCACGACACAATGCCGCTGGAGTCGATGAAGTGCTCCACAAAGTTATTGGGTTCGGTGACTGCGTGGCTCTCGAAGGTGGGTGATGGCAAATCGTTCAGCCCTTCAAAGCTGCGGCCTTGCAGCAGCTCGGTCAGGCTGCGCTCCAGCGCTACCTCGAAGCTGGGGTGCGCGCCGAATGAAGCAAACACGCCGCCTGTGCGTGGGTTCATCAGGGTCACACACATCACCGGATAAGTGCCGCCCAGCGAGGCGTCTTTGACCAGCACAGGAAAGCCCTGTTCTTCCAAGCCTTGAATGCCTGCCAGGATGCTGGGGTATTGGGCCAACACGTCTTGTGGCACGTCTGGCAAACAAATTTCACCTTCCAAGATTTCGCGTTTGACCGCACGCTCGAAAATCTCCGACAGGCATTGCACCTGTGCTTCGGCCAGCGTGTTGCCCGCACTCATGCCGTTGCTGACGAACAGGTTTTCGATCAGGTTCGATGGGAAATACACCACATCCCCATCGGACTGACGCACATAGGGCAGGGCGCAAATGCCGCGCTGTGCGTTGCCTGAGTTGGTGTCGATCAGGTGCGAGCCGCGCAACTCGCCATCGGGGTTGTAGATGGCCAAGCAATACGCATCCAAAATTTCTGCGGGCAGCGCATCTTTTTTACCTGGTTTGAACCAACGCTCATTCGGGTAGTGCACAAAGGCCGCGTTGGCGATGTCTTCACCCCAAAAAGCGCCGGCGTAGAAATGGTTGTTGCTGAGCCGCTCAATGTATTCGCCCAGCGCCGAGGCCAAGGCGCTTTCTTTGGTGGCACCTTTGCCGTTGGTAAAACACATGGGCGAATGCGCATCACGGATGTGGAGCGACCACACATTGGGGATGATGTTGCGCCACGAGGCAATTTCAATCTTGATGCCCAAACCCGCCAAAAGCTCCGACATATTGGCAATGGTTTGCTCCAGTGGCAGGTCCTTGCCCGTGATGTAAGTGTGGGTGTCTGCGCTGGGCTTGGCTGTGAGCAAGGACTGGGCATCGGCATCTAAGTTTTCGACTTCTTCGATCACGAATTCGGGGCCTTCTTGCACCACTTTTTTGACCGTGCAACGCTCGATCGAGTTCAAGATGCCACGGCGATCGACTTCCTGAATGTCGGGTGGCAACTCCACCTGAATTTTGAAAATCTGTTGGTAGCGATTCTCTGGATCGACGATGTTGTTTTGCGACAGACGGATGTTCTCGGTCGAGATGTTGCGCGTGTTGCAGTACAGCTTCACAAAATAAGCTGCGCACAACGCCGATGAGGCTAAAAAGTAATCGAAGGGCCCGGGTGCTGAGCCATCGCCTTTGTAACGGATGGGCTGGTCGGCAATGACTGTGAAGTCGTCGAACTTGGCTTCGAGACGAAGCTTGTCGAGAAAGTTGACCTTGATTTCCATGAGCGATCCGAATGAATGGGTGAGGGCTGGCGCAAACGGGTTGCGTTGAACGCGACTTTGCGTTTGAAAAGAAAAAGCCTCTGCACGTGAATGCAGAGGCTTTACTTTGTTTGGCTCCTCGACCTGGGCTCGAACCAGGGACCTACGGATTAACAGTCCGGCGCTCTACCGACTGAGCTATCGAGGAATATTCGGTATGCAAACCACACTAGCGCTTTGCAGAGACGCACAGTATAGCAAAAAAATGGGCATTTTTCAAGTTGATGGCAAGCGCTTTTCATGTCGTTTTATGGCCTGTTCTAGTGGGGCTATGCAGTGTGTTGTTCGCAAAGCGTCATTACTCTGGATGGTGCAGGGGGGCCAGAGTCTGGACGGGTAAAGGCTGCTTTAGGCTGAAAGTGGCTTTCCGCCTTTGAGGTTCGCAGCTCAATCGCCGTAATTGAAGGTGTTCGAGCTCTTTAGTTAGTCTAGGGAGATGTTGTAGCGCTGGATCACAGGTTTCCAGCGATTGATCTCTTCCGTTATGTAAGCAGTGAATTGTTTGGGGCCTTTTTCAACCAAGTCCAAACCCTGCGACTTATATGCAGCAACGACATCTGGATCTTTCATCGCTACCGAAATTTGACTGTAAATGGCGTTAATAGTCTTCTCGGATGTCCCAGTAGTTGTCGCAACTCCAAACCATCCGACTGGTTCGAAATTGATCCCTTGTTCTTTGAGGGTTGGTAGATCAGGAAGCGCTGAACTACGCCGAGGTCCAATAGTCGCTATGGCTTTGATCTTCCCAGCCTTGATTTGCTGAACTACAGCCAAAGGCGGCAGTGCTGCCATCTGAATGTCGTTAGACATCAGTGCTGTGATGATTTGTGGTGAGCCTCCATAGGGTGCATGGGGAATGTCAGCTGCATCTGATCTGGAAACAAGATAGGCCATGTTGAGGTGACCGAGCGTGCCAGCACCCGATGATGCATAAGCCATACGGCTCTTCGAATCGGCCATTGTTTTAAGCAATTCCGGGGCAGTATTTGCCGTAATGGAATTACTGGTAACTAAAATTGTTGGCGTCTCAGCTATGAGAGCAATTGGCGCCAATTCTTTGATCGGGTCGTACGGCATCTTTTTGTAGAGCAGTAGGTTTGTCGCCAATGGACCAGCAGGAGCTACAACAAGCGTATGGCCGTCTTTGGCAGATTTTGCAACCAAGTCGGTGCCTATCATGCCTGCTGCGCCCGGTTTGTTATCAATAACCATGGACTGACCGGTGTTCTTCTGTACCCGATCGAATATCAGCCGTGCAATGTTATCTGGGGTGGAGCCTGCTGCATAAGGCACAACAATTCGAACCGATTTTATTGGCCAAGTTGCTGTAGTGGTTTGCGCATTCGATTGGAGCGAGGCTGCAAACAGTAGAAGGCTCAGGAGTATCGATTTCATGGTTAATTTCCTACTCTCAGTTCGCTTGTGCAATGGATTGGTTTTCAGCGGCAGTAAGCTTTTGCCACTCTGAAATTGAACGACCAAGGTTGCCAAATCGCGCAAATGCCCAGCGCATAGACTCACTTTCTTCACCCCACGGACTTTCATCCCCGAACTGTAGCCAGAGTCTCCAAAGGAATCGGCGCAGAGAAGGATCTGCATGGTCTTCGTAGGCGGTGCGACCGTGTACAACGGTAAAGTTGTTGACGAACTGAATGTCCCCAGGTTCAAAGGTCATTTGCAGTTGCATGTCAGCTCGGCGTGCAATTGTGTCGAAGCAATCAATTGCAGCATTTTCAGCCGCAGTCAACTCTTGTGTTTTTTGCGCACCACCAAGAATATATGAGCGTGCATAGCGACTGCTGACGCGGTTCTTATGTCGCACAAATACCGGAATCCTCTCTGTGATAGACGCTTCATTTGGCCACTGTTCAGCTTTTCGATCGTAGTGAAATCCTCGGAGGAGGATCGGCAAATGTTCGGGGTGATTGGTCACAATCTCGTTGTAAATAGCAGGGGTGCTGACGATAGAACTTTTGCCTCCTGACAGCGCCTTTCGAACACACAGGAGCGACACCACATCTGTTGGGTCGCAGTGGTAGTTGAGGTCGGCCTTGCTTTGGTAGCCACGCACGTTTTCTTGAGACTTGATTCCCGAATAACCAAAATCAACACCCATGTCTGTGACTGGGCACAAGAAATCTGCTTTAGCGTTCTGAGTTAAACCTTGCCCCAGGAGCAGACCCATCGCCCAGTAGGCAAGTTTGATCTGTTCGGCGTTCATTTTCTCAACAGGCACACCTCGCACAAGAACAAACCCGCGTCCCTCAACTTCTGAGCGAATTTGGTTCGCTAGGGGAATCAGTGAGTTCAAGGATTGCTGGGCTTCGGTCTGTTCAATAGATCTGAAATCACGCCCCTCCCATTTGCGTGCTGCATCTATCAATTGAGCACTTTGAGAGTTACTGAGTACATGCAACCAAGACGTATCTTTTTCGAAGTCAGCAGGACGCCAGACCGAGGGGCCTTTAATCGATGAATGCATAGGCAAGTGATGGTGTGGCACTTTTTGTCTCCTTGTTATTGAAGTCATTGATTTTTTCACTTGCAGTAATTTAAGAAAAGTGAAAATATATGCCTACCAGTTAACTTTTGGTTAATTCATGAACCTACGTCATCTTGAAGTATTCCGTCACGTTATGCAGACAGGCACCGTCAAAGGGGCAGCGGCTGTTTTACGAATTTCGGATGCAGCAGCGAGCAAACTACTTTCCACTGCGGAAAGACGAATGGGACTCAGTCTTTTTCAACGTGCGCATGGGCGTCTCATGCCAACGCCAGAAGCTAGGCGTCTATATGAAGACGTCGAGCAACTGTGGCATCGTGTCGAACGAATCGAGGCCCTAACCCAGTCTTTAGCCAAACCGACCAGCGGAACACTGAACCTTGCTATTTCCCCGAGCTTTGGCGTCACTGTTGTGCCACAAGCGGCGACGCGCCTGCTAGAGTCGATGCCAAACCTCACAATCAATGTCGATCTACTGATCCCTCATCTTCTTATGCAGAGTTTGTTGGAGGGGCAGGCTGACATTGCAGTTTCACTGAACCAACAGCAACATCCAAGTGTGGAAGTCATTGATCGCATGCGTTGCGGATTAGTTTGCGTAATGCCTTTGAATCATCCTTTGGTAGATAAGAAAATAATACGACCTGCTGATCTAGTTTCTCATCCAGTGGTCTCGTTCCCTCAGGCACTTGACTACGGTCTCACTGAAGGAGTTTTATTTGGAAAATTCAGCAATTTAATCGTAAGGCGTTTAAACGTTCGCTCTGGTCAAACTGCATGCTGGTTCAGTCTTGCAGGGGCCGGATTGGCAATCGTCGATGCTGCTTCAGTTGTGGGTCAAGCTTTCGCTAATTTGGCGGTACGTCCTTACCGATGTAATGCACGAATTGAAGTTCTTTTGTTGAAACATAAGGATCGTCCACTTTCCCTCGCTTCAAAGCAGTTCTGCAATGCACTCAGGAGTACTTGGAAAGAGCTTTGGACAGAGTAAATCACTGCTAAGCCCAATTCTCAGCGATCATCTAAAGGATGGCTATCAAGACTGCGCCGACGACGGCAAATGTCCGATAAAGGCTGCAAGCCAAGCGATGTCGGCTAGGGAAATCACCAGCCTCAAATTGTCAAATGAGGCATGTTCTGACATTTTTCGCTGTTAGTCTGAAGCCCCCACAACAACTTATTGGAGAATTCAATGACTCAATGCGTAATTCAATATGTGACCCGTGTGAATCCAGGTGCGGATGTTGCCGCCTTCAAAGCTCAAGTGCAAACCTCTGTCAACATTTGGCGTAAGCACGGTGCAGAACCCACTGTTTGGGCTGTGAGTTCTGGCGAAATTGGCAACTGGGTGTTTTCCGTTGCATTCGAATCCTTTGGTGCCTACGGCAAATGCATGGATGCATTAGGCGCAGACCCAGAATTCCAAAAATGGCAATTGGAGTCGACAAAATCTGGCTTGGCCACCTGGGTGCGAAGCAATTTGGCCCGCAAAGTCGATATGGCCTGAACTTGCCAATGACCGCTGGGCCAATGGCCAAGCGGTCTGAAGGGCCTCACTTTCAAGACTCGACACAACTCCTTGGATGACAGGCCAAAGACCTACGGATTAGATGACTGCGGCTTAGTCAGATAAACCTTAGACATGAATTCGTCAATCTGTTTCGAAGCCTCTTCGCCTGCGCCGTTGTACATGTGAAATCCACTGCGGCATGGGTCAGCTGCTTGTGCCGAGCCCGTGGTGACATACATGAACTCCGTGAGACCAGTGTTGAACTGTTTGACCTTCTCGTAATTCGCCAAGGCAGCCGATGGCAGGCAGTGCTGGCATGAGTCATTCTGGTGATGGATGAACAACATCGGAAATGAAATAGGGGCATTGAAATAAGACTCCGTGCGAATGCCGCTGTTGATGACGCCAGAAATCAAATCCATTTTGTTATTTTTTTGTGCGTATTTGATGAACTCGCTCAGGCTGATGCCACCGTTGCTGTGCCCCATCAACCAAACGGGCAATCCAGTTTTGGCTTTGTAGTAGCGGATCGCACTTTCAATGCGAATCAAATGGTCAAAGGAGCCTCTTGCCGATGGATACATTTGCCGTGGTGACAGCTCGCCTGGGCTATCTAGTAGCACCACATCAAAGTTGCCACTTGTTTGTTCTGGATGGGTCAAGCGTTTGAGCGCCAGCAGCAACTGACCTTTGATCTCGGTTTGATCTTCTTTGAGACCCATGTAACCTTCACCGCCCGGGATGAAGATCAAGACAGCCTTGGCGTTGTTGCCTTTCCAGTACATGGTCATGGATGGCGCCGAGCTGCACAGAAAGCATGTCTCTACCGGCGCAATGGGAATGACTTCAGCATGCGCCAGATTCAACAGCAACAGGGCAAGGGCGACAAGATGCTTCATAGAGACCCCCATCGTGCATCACAGTTTGATGTTTGCCTGCTTGATCAACTTGCCAAACCGTTCAAACTCTTGTCGGTTGAGTTTGCTGAAATCTTCCGGACTGATGTTGCCTGGCTCGCCACCCAGCCCCTTCAACTTGGCTTGTACATCCGGCAGTTTGATGATGCGTGCCAACTCCGCTTGAAGTTTGCTCACCACCTCGGGTGGTGTGCCTGAGGTTACAAACACACCGTACCAAGTGCTCATTTCAAAGCCGGGCACACCTGCTTCTGCCAGGGTGGGAACGTTGGGCAGTTCACTCGACCGTTGTGCTGTGGTGACGGCCAGCGGCTTGAATTTGCCCGCTTTGATTTGCCCCATCGCAGATGAGGTGGTGTCAAACATGATTTGCACATTGCCCGCAATGACGTCCAGGTGGGCTTGGGCGCTACCTTTGTAAGGCACATGCACACTCTTGACGCCCGCCGCAATGTCAAAGCCTTCGCCTGCAATGTGCTGTGTGCTGCCCACGCCTGATGAGGCGTACTTGAATTCGTCAGGTTTGGCCTTCATGAGAGCGACCAATTCTTTGATGTTATTGGCAGGCACTTGGCTGCCGATCACCAGGACATTGGGGACTGTGACCACCAAAGCGATCGGGGTTAAATCTTTGATCGGGTCAAACGACAATTTCATCAGGTGCGGCGCAATGGCTTGCCCTGTGTTGGTGGCCACCAGCAGCGTGTGACCATCCGGTGCAGCTTTGGCCGTGAGGTCGGCAGCGATGGTATTGGAGGCACCAGGTCTGTTTTCAACGATGAACGTGCCTTTGAGTGACTCAGACATTTTCTCGGCCAGCATGCGCGCGATGATGTCGGTGCCACCACCTGCGCCGGCCCCCACCATCAGCTTGACGGGCTTGCTGGGGTAGGCAGTTTGCGCGAGGGCGCTCACAGCACAGAAAACAGTAGCAACGATGAACGTGAATTGTTTTTTCATGGGTGGTCTTTCGCCTTAGGCAGGCAGAGAAGCTGACGTTTGGGATTGCTTGTGATGTTGGCCCATGCGGCAAGCCAATTCAAAGGCGTTGCACATGGCTTGTGGATTGGCCAAGTTTTGCCCTGCAATGTCGTAGGCCGTGCCGTGCGCGGGGGTGCAAATCGGAATTGGCAAGCCACCGTGCACCGTGACTCCTTTTTCAAAACCCATGAGTTTCATGGCAATTTGACCTTGGTCGTGGTACATGGTGACCACGCCGTCGTAGCCGCCTTCTTTGCGAATGGCACGTACAAAAGCGGTATCGGCTGGGAAGGGACCATCGGCTGGGATGCCTGCTTGGTGAGCCAGCGCGACACCTGGAGTGATGATGGTGAGTTCTTCATCGCCATAGTTGCCGTTGTCGCCATTGTGGGGATTGAGGCCGCACACGGCCAAGCGTGGTGACGTTTTGCCTGAGGCTTTCAAGGCTTTGGCAATCATTTCTATGGACTCAAATACTTTCTCACTTGTGAGCAGATTACTGACCTCTTTGAGTGCCACATGCGATGTCACGCGCGAAGTCCAGAGGTCTTGCAGCACATTGAGTTCACCGCACACCCCTTTGAAGTTCAGAAATTCTGCAAACCAACGCAACTCATCTTCTTGGTGCATGCCACCCATTCGAAGGGCACTTTTGTTGAGCGGCGCAAAACAAAAGGCATCGGCATGGCCGTCACGAACCAAAGAAACGCCTTCAGCCAAAGCCGCAATCATGTAAGCCCCGTTATCGGCGTTTGCGACAGCTTGGGGGAAGGGATGCGATTGATAACCTGACCAGTTGTGCCACTGAACTTGTGGTGTTGTTTGCAGACTGCCTTCTTGCCCAATCAAGATGATTTTGGCTGCCTGTTGACTGATGGGGTGTTGAAGCAGCTTTTGAACCAGTTCGGGGCCAATGCCCGCAGGGTCTCCACTGAAGAGGGCGATGGTAGGTAGCGTCATGTTGTGGTTCGCATGGAATGCGTAATCTGTAATTACAGATCACAGTGTAATGAACCTCGTAGAATGAGAAACATCCGTCATTACCCTCAGATTTTGATTTTTTAATTCAATGCCCCCCCAAGACCCCATCGCCAGAACTTCTTTGCATTCGCAGGTCACCGCGCGATTGCGCAGTTTGATCGTCGAATCGCACATCAAACCGGGTGAGAGAGTGCCCGAGATGGAAATCAGCAAAGATTTGGGGGTTTCAAGAACACCCATTCGTGAAGCTTTGAAGGTGTTGGCATCCGAAGGCTTGGTAGAGCTGCTGCCCCTAAGGGGGGCCGTGGTAAAAACTTTCAGCCCCAAGGATGCGGCCGACATGTTGGAAGTGATGAGTGTGTTGGAAAGCTTTGCGGCACAAAAAGCCTGCAAAGCCGATCAAAAACGCATTGACCAAGTGTTGGCCATGCACGAGAAGATGAAGACCTTGTATGCCAAAGGCAAACGACCTGAATATTTTGAGTTGAATCAAAAAATTCACAATGCCTTGGTGGACATGGCCGACAACGCCTCTTTGAGCATGGCCCACAGTACCCTGAGCAAACGTATGCGCAGTTTGCGCTACAGCGGAAACAGCACGCCAGACAACTGGCGAGGGGCATTAGAAGACCATGAACGCATCGCCCAGGCGCTGGCGCAGCGGGATGCGAAGAAAATTAAAAAAGCTGTCGTCACTCATTTTGAAAACACGGTCAAGCGGGTTGTGAAATAAGCCAATCTCACGGCTCAATTGCTGAGCCGTTCAAGGCCGTGAGGGTCAGGGCGCTGATCCCGCAGCGTTTTCAGAGATGCCACTGCACGCTGGCACGAAGGGTTCGAGGCGCGCCAGGGTTCAAAAAGTATTGCCCGTATTGCTTGGGTGATTCACGCCAATACTGTTTGTTCATTACGTTTTGAATCGCCCATGTCCAAGTCACGGCATGTGCGTCTGTGCGGGTGTCGTAGTGCGCGACCAGATCCCATGTGGTCCATGCGGGCAGCATGATTTCTCCGTGCTCCATGACGGGGCGTTCGCCTTCGCGTGACACACGCAAGCCCGTGCGCAGTCCAGTCACACCACTGAATCGGTATTCAGCCAAGCCACGCATGAGGTAGGTGGGCACGTTGATGGGGCGTTGACCATTCAAGCTGGGGTCGCTGGTGGCGTTTTCACGTCGTGCATGCAACCAAGTGGCAGAGCCACCCCATGTCCAATTGTTTTGCACGGTTCGACCATTGAGCTCCAGCCCCTGGTGGTGGGCTTGGCCATCCATTTGGCGCACGCAAGTCCCACCGTTGGTACATCCCAAAGAGTCACCAGACATGGGGCGCGTGATGTCAAACCAAGTGACTTGCCACTGGCTTTGGTAGGCAAAGTTTTTAATGCCCACTTCGCGCTGATGACTGCGCAGGGTGGGTAAGGCTTGGCCTGCATTGCTGTAGCCGGTGCGATTGGGTGCGAGTTCTGACTCAATGCCTCCCCCCGTACTGGCAAATACCATCGGGCCCGCATCCAACTGATGGCTCAGGGCCAGCCAAGGCGTGACAAAGTTGCGTTGGTCCTGTGCGGGCAATGACCCATCGGTCAAAGCGCTTTGGCGATTGAGTTGTGTGTAGCGCAAGCCCAACCAAGCCGATGTTTGGTCATTGAATTGCACGCGGTCTTTGGCCGCCCACTCCGTGGTGCTGTCTTGGGTGTTGCTCATCAGACCACTTCGGTCCGAGGGCTGGCTGGGCGGTGTGAGGCCACCGGTGAGGCTGTTGGTCGTACCTAGCAACGGGCTGGTTTGCATCTCAGGCATGTGATCTACCAAACGTTGGCGCATCACACTGAAGGTAAAGCCATGCGACAAATCGCCTGAATGCGTTTGCCCGCTCAATGCTGTGTGTATGACCTCGTTGTTGCGTCGTTCGTTTTCAGAGTTGTAGTCGTAAATTTGAAAATCGCCATTGGCACAAAACCGATCGGTCACTGTGGCGCTGCACCCCGAGGCGTAGACCAGGCGATCGTCTGCCCGCAAGCGTTGCAAGGCGTACTGTGTGGTCCACAACCAGTTGTTGTCGAGCTGGTGTTTGAAGCGCACGCTGCCTGTGAGTCCATCAAACACCCCCGGTAGAGAACCGGGTTGGCGCGTGATGTTGCGTGTGCCGTCGACGGGCGCAGGCAAGATGGGCAGGGTGTTGGGCCCGCTGTTCAACAAACTGTAGAAATTCACGCCAATTTGCTCGACATGGCTTTGCTCGAATTCCCATTCCAATCGGTTGTTGGCATTGATACGCCAATCCATGGCCAGGGCTAGCAAATCGCGTTGTCCTTGGGTTTGTCGGATGTAGGGATTCAAATCGGTGTGCGCCACATTGAGGCGATAACCAAACTCAGAAGCCTCACCGAAGCGGTCTCCCAAATCGACGGCGACCGATCGGTTGTCACCTGGCCCATAGCTCACCGTCACATCGCGCACGCTGTTTGTCGGGCGTGTGGGTGGGCGTTTGACCACATAGTTCACCAAACCACCGGGTGCACTGGTCCCCGCTTGGATGCCGCTGGTGCCTTTGAGCAATTCAATATGGTCTTTGTTTTCCAGGCCAATGATGGTTTGTGCGGAGATCGGTAAACCGTCACGACGGAAGTTGTAGCGGTTATCCAAGGTGAAACCACGCACGCTCAGCTGATCCCAGTAAGCGGGCAGGTTGTAGCTTTCGCTGACAGAGGCATCGAGCAACAACACATCACTGATGCGCTGGGCTCCTGCATCCTGCATGTCCGTTTGTGAGAAATTGCGCACGCTCAACGGCAGGTCTTGCGCCGACACGTCGCCAAAACCAGACACACCCAATGGGGGTTGTGCGGTGACGGTCACCTCGGTCAGAACATGCTCTGCCCAAGCTGCGCCCGTGCCAAGTAGCACGATAGCCACAGCTAGAGCGTCTCGGTGGCCTCCATTCAACGCATGAGCTCCTGCAAGGAGTGTGCGGCTGCCTCAGGATCAGCAGCACCCGTGATCGCACGCACCACGGCAATGGAGCCGACGCCGCTTTGCATCACTACCGGAATACGCGCCTCATCAATCCCACCAATGGCCACCAAGGGGCTGTGTTGCATGAGCTTGGCGTAGGAATACAAACGGCCCGTGCCTTGCGGCGCGGTTTGCATGCGTTTGAGCGTGGTGGGAAAGACCGCGCCCAAGGCGATGTAGCTGGGGCTCACCGCATCGGCGCGCAGCATTTCGGCATAACCATGGGTGCTCAGACCCAGTCGCAAGCCGGCTGCGCGAATGGTGTCGAGCGGGGCGTCGTCCATGTCTTCCTGGCCCAGGTGCACGCCGTAGGCCCCTTCGTCGATGGCGATTTGCCAATGGTCGTTGATGAACAGCAAAGCGCCGGTGCCTTGCACGGCTTGTACTGCCGCACGCACTTCTTGGTGAATCGCTGTCGCATCGTCTGACTTGAAGCGCAGCTGCACGGTGGGTACACCCGCACGTGCCATACGGCCCACCCAGGCTGCGTCGGGCAGCACGGCGTACAGGCCAAGGGCGTGTGGGCAGGTGGGAAAAGCATTGCCACGAGGGGCAGGTGAGATGCCGAAATCTTGCGGCTGACACGGCCAGTCGCCCAGCGAAAACTGCCCTGTGCGTTGGGTTTGTGCGCGCCAAGCTTGGGCCACACACTGTGCATCGTGCTCTAAAAAGCCGAGCATGCGACAGCCTTGCAACACACCTGATGTTTCGACAGGACATGACGCGTCATTGGCCTGCACGGCTTGCGTGTAGGGCAAGGCATCGCCCGCCAGCATGGCCGCGTGTTGTGTGGCCAGTGCGTGCGCAATGTCTGAGGCGGTCTGCACGGCTTGGCTCATGCTTGGTGCCAAAACGGAGTGCCCAGCACGGGCGTGCTGGGTTGGGCGCTGTCTTGGGCTTGCATGGCACCGGCGCAGAAAGCGGCACGCCCGGCGTTGACCGCATCGGTAAAAGCACCGGCCATACGCACCGGGTCTTGGGCCAAGGCCACCGCGGTGTTGAGTAAGACCGCGTCATAGCCCCATTCCATCACCTGGCAGGCGTGTGAGGGCAGGCCCAAGCCCGCGTCCACAATCATGGGCACATCCAAGCGTTCACGCAAGGTGCGCAAGGCGTGCGGGTTGATGGGGCCTTTGCCAGTGCCGATGGGAGCCGCCCAGGGCATCACGGCTTGGCAGCCCACATCGACCAAGCGTTGGCACAGTACCAAATCGTCGGTGGTGTAGGGCAGCACTTTGAAGCCCGCTTGAATCAAACGACTGGCCGCTTCGGACAGGTTCAATGTGTCGGGTTGCAGGGTGTAGTCGTCGCCAATGAGTTCGAGTTTGATCCAATCGGTCTCAAACACCTCACGCGCCATCTCGGCGGTGGTGATGGCTTCTTGCACGCTGTGGCAACCGGCGGTGTTGGGTAAGACAGGCACCTTGGCTTGGCGCAGCAGGTTCCAAAAACTTTGCGAGGCTTCGCCGCCGCTGCCGGTTTGGCGGCGCAGCGACGCAGTCAGCATGGCCGGTTGCGAGCGTTCGATGGCTTGCAGCAACACGCTGGGCGAGGGGTAACGCGAGGTGCCCAACAGCAAGCGGCTGTGGAAAGTTTCGCCATACAGCGTGAGGGGATCGGCGTGGGGTGTGTGCGTGGTCATGGGGTGTGTCAGCCCCCGGTGATCGGGGCAATCAATTCTATTTGGTCGTGAGCGTTCAATACGTGCTGAGCGTACTGACTGCGCGGCACAAATTGCAAATTCACTGCGGCGGCAAATGGCGGTTGAACACCAGCCAACGCCACGGCGTCGGCCAAGGTTGCACCTGGCGTCAGGGTGTGCGGCACCTGGTTGATCAGCACGGGAAGGGCGGTGTCAGACATGTTCAAACTTCAATTGAAATTGTTTTGCTAAGTGTGTGGTTTGGTGTTGCACCCATTCCACCACCACGTCGAGCATGGCGGGCGAGATCAAAAAACCGTGGCGGTACAGGCCATTGATCTGCAAGCTGCGATCGCCCACGCATCGAATGGCCGGCAAATTGTCGGTCAGGGTTGGTCGGGCTTGGGTGCTCACTTCCAGAATGCGGGCCTCGGCAAAACCGCTGTGCACGGTGTAGGCGGCGCTCAGCAGTTCCAGGGTGGAGCGCACACTGGCGGGCGACAGATCTTCGGTTTCAATCTCGGTCGCACCAATCACAAACACATGGTCTTCTTTGGGCGCGATGTAGATCGGGTAGCGCGGGTGAATCAAACGGGTGGGGCGTTGCAGCGTGACCTCGGGGGCGTGCAAGCGAATTACCTCACCGCGCACGCCGCGCAGCTGCGGCCATTCGGTACGCGCGCCCAAGCCGCGACAGTCGAACACCCAATCGGGTTGGCCGGCTTGGCCTGGTTGAAAGTCTTGAGGTTGGCGTGGGCTGTTCCAGTGCAAGGCAACGTTGTGTTGCTCCAAACTCTTGAGCAAGGTGGCCAGCAATTGGCGGTTGTCGAGTTGGCCTTCACCGGGCAAGTACAGGGCTTGGTTGAAACGGTTTTCCAGCGCGGGCTCGTGTTGCAGCAAACCTTCTGCATTCAAAGTTTGTGCCGCGGGCAAGCTAGGCAGTTGTTGCTGCGTGCGGTGCAGCAGTTGTTCAAAGCGTTTGGCCTCGGCCGCGTCTTGGCGGTGCCACAGCACCAGCGTGCCGTTTTGTTGAAAGAACACAGGCTCAGACAAGGGGGTGATCAACTCGGGCCAGCGCTTGAGCGCGTGCTGTCCCATCTGCACCACGGGCAGTTCGGTGATGGCGGATTCGGCCAGCGGCGCGAGCATGGCCGCCGCCACACGCGCTGCAGCGCCTTGGGCATCGGGGCCTTGGGCTTCGTACACCGTCACTTGGTGACCGAGCTGCGCCAAGGTGTGGGCCAGCAAGCGGCCCATCAGGCCTGCGCCCAGAACCACGCTTGAAATCTGTGCACTCATTGAACGAAGTCCTTTGTGATTTGCGGATAATGCCGCCCATGAATCATTCTTACCGTTACGCACGCGTCCTCACCATTGCTGGCTCTGACAGTGGCGGTGGCGCCGGCATCCAAGCCGACTTGAAAACTTTTGCCGCCTTGGGCTGCTACGGCATGAGCGCCATCACGGCCTTGACGGCGCAAAACACGGTGGGCGTGCAAGGCATTCATGCCGTGCCTGCCGAGTTTTTGAAAGCGCAAATTCAGTCGGTGGTGGAAGACATTGGCGTCGACGCCATCAAGATCGGCATGCTGCATGCGCCTGGCATTGTGGAGGTGGTGGCCTGGGCCATCGACCATTACCAGTTGAAGAATGTGGTGCTCGATCCCGTGATGGTGGCCACTAGTGGTGACCGCTTGATTGCCAACGAGACTGTGCAAGTGTTGGTGCGCGAGCTGTTCCCGCGCGTGAGCGTGATCACCCCGAACCTGGACGAAGCGGCCTTGCTCTTGGGCCGCGACATTCCCAATGCCCAGGCCTTGGATAAAGCCGCACAAGATTTGCTCGCCATGGGCGCCAAGGCCGTGTTGCTCAAAGGCGGGCACTTGGCCGGCGACGAGGTGGTGGATTTGTTGGTGCAAGCCCATGGCCCGTCGCAGCGCTTGGCGTCGCCACGCATTGCCAGTCGCAATGTGCACGGCACAGGTTGCACCTTGTCGTCGGCGATTGCCGCGCACTTGGCTCTGGGTCATGACTTGAGTGACGCGGTGACTTTGGCACGCAGTTTTATTCTGGGCGCGATTGCGCAAGGTGCAGACGTGACCACAGGCCACGGCCATGGCCCCTTGAATCATGGTTTCGCGCCCGTGCCGCTTCATCGCATCACCAATCCACCGTCGACAGTCAACACCTGACCGGTCACAAAACGGCTCCAGTCAGAAGCCAAGAACATCACCGGCCCTGCCACATCGTCGGGCGTGGCCAAGCGGCCCAATGGGGTCTGTGCGATCAGCACGTCTTTGACCGTCTCTTTGGTCGTTCGGCTGGAGTCGGTGGGGCTGACCAAGCCAGGGGCCACGCAATTCACACGAATGCCCAAGGGCCCCAACTCGGCGGCCAAGTTGCGGCTGAAACCCACCAAGGCTGATTTGGCGGTGGTGTAGTCGTGGTAAGCGATGCTGGGGCGATCCACCAAATCGCTGGTCAAGTTGACGATGCTGCCTTGTCCGCGTTGCTTGAAATGCGACAACACGGCTTGGCACACGTTGTAGGCTGCGTGTACCGCGCCATCAAACTGCGTTTGGTAAGCCTGCCAAGACACATCTCCAAAGCGTTGACGGTGGTCGGGGTCAAAGGTGTAGGGGCTGAACGCGTTGTTCACCACCGCATCGATGCGGCCTGTGTCCCGCAAGGCCTGAGCCACCATGTCGTTCACCGCTTCGGGCGAACGCACGTCGGCGGACAGCGCCCACGCATCGCCGCCGAGCTGCTGGCATTGGTGCACCACGTCTTGGGCGGCGGTGTGGTTGTTCAGATAGTTCACCAACACCATCGCGCCTTCGCGTGCAAAGGCTTTGGCAATGGCCGCGCCAATGCCTCGACTGGCACCTGTGACCAAGATCACCTGCCCTGCAAAGTTACGTGGTGTCGGGTTCATTTGGAGGTGGTCGGTTTGGCGGAGGGTTGGGGCGTGCCTTTGGCCGCAGCTTTTGTGGCGGTGCTTGGCAACAAGTCTTGACTGACCACATCGTTGACCTTGATATCGTGCTGAATCACGCCAAAGGCTTTGTAGGCCTTAGCGCCTTTTTGCAAGTTCACCATGTCAAAGGCTCCCAAGCCGCGTTGGTCGGTGATGGCCGACACGCTGGATTCGTTGCGCAGCCGGATGATGTCCAGGTTCATGCTGGCGTTTTGGCCGTCGATGGCGT
>Ga0228703_1000533_pt1 | contig 27172 bp, 20 predicted proteins | sample McNCre217_Aug_MG_3_FD_178020 | JGI IMG/M metagenome (GOLD analysis project Ga0228703, IMG submission 178020) | Freshwater microbial communities from McNutts Creek, Athens, Georgia, United States - 29-17_Aug_MG | ecosystem: Environmental > Aquatic > Freshwater > Creek | place: USA: Georgia...
CTCGCGGCCTAAAGATGCAGATCATGAACACGGTTTTGAACCTAGACAAAATGATGACCAAAAACTTCACCGATGGCCTCAAGGTCTTGAAGGCAATCGTCGAATAGTGAAGTTCTCACGCCTCACCTTTGCCGTTGCCGCAACCGCCATTTCTGCCCTGGCCCTAACCGGGTGTGCCGGTGCCAAAATCGCCTTGCCTGGCACTAACTCATCGCCAACACCTGAAAAAGTGTTTGTCACTGCGCCGCTTACCGGCGTCAAGTATGAGCAGGGTAGTGCCGAGGCGGCAAGTATCGCTGGCCCATCGGTGGCTTGCAAGGTTGACAACAGTGAGGCCGCGCGGCCGCAGCAGAACCTCAACAAGACCGACATGGTTTTCGATGAGATGGTTGAGGGTGGCCTGACCCGCTTTGTTGCGGTGTTCCACTCGCAGTTGGCCAACACCGATGCCGACCCTAAGGCAATTGGCGTTGCGCCGGTTCGCTCGATTCGCCCAATGGACCCAGACATCATCAGCCAGTTTGGTGGCATCGTTTGCTATTCGGGTGGCCAGCTGGCCTTTGTAAACCTGATGAAGGCAACCAAGGTTTTCAACGCCAACGAGACCAGTGAGCAGGGCAACCACACCTTCAGCCGCCTCACCACTCGCCAGGCGCCACACAACGTGCAGGTCAACGTCAAGTTGTTGGCCGCCAACCACCCTGAGATTGCCGCGCCGCAGCAGGGCTTTGACTTTGCCGCAACACTGGCCTCAGCCACAGCCGCCACCAGCGGCACCGCAGTCACCAAGCTAAAAGTGGCCTTCCCGGCAGCGATGGCCGAGTGGGTTCCAAACACCGACAACACCGGCTGGTTGCGCATCCAGGATGGCAAGCCAGACACCGATTCAGCCACGGGCAAGCAGCTTCAGGCAACCAACGTTGTGGTGCTTGATGTGAAAGAAGACCGCAGCTTCGCCGATAAGCACTATGGGCACATTCCAAAGGCGGTGCTGATTGGCAAGGGACGCGCCTGGGTTTTCACCGGCGGCAAATATGTTGAAGCCTTCTGGTCGAAAGCCGATCAAACCGCTCGAATCATCCTTACCGATGCCAACGGTGGCGCAATCAACCTTGCCCCGGGCAACACCTGGGTTGAGTTGAAGCCGGCAGACCCTGAGGGCAAAATCACCATCACCTCGCCAGCGGCTGCTAGCGGTTCACCAAGCCCAACGCCAACTAATAAGTAACTAAAGCACGGCCCGCTTCTTGGCCAGTTCGTTGATGGCAGCATAGACCGCAATCAACCCAGCCAGCACGGCCAATAGTGGCAGCGGCAGGGGAGCCAACTGCAGTGCCTTGCCAACCACGGTGAATGGAATCACGATCACCAGGGCGCCCAGAACGGCCGATGAAACCCAGAGGGCGGTGCCCGGCCGTGACTGCCAGAAGCGCTTGCGGGTGCGCAGCACCAACATCACCACCAGCTCGGTGAAGGTTGATTCAACAAACCACCCCGACCTAAACAGCTCGGCACCGGCATTGAACCCCAGCCGCAAAACCGCAAAAGTGATGATGTCAAAAACCGAGCTAATCAGCCCAAACAGCAGCATGAAGTTGCGAATCTTTTTGATGTCCCAAGAGTGCGGCCGCTGAACATCTTCATCGTCAACCGAGTCGCTCGAGATTGCCAGGGCGGGGAAGTCGGTCATGAAGTTGAGCAGCAGAATCTGCATCGGCAAAAGCGGTAGGTATGGCAGCCAGATTGCCGCAACCGCCATCGAGAGCATGTTGCCGAAGGCCGCGCTGACCCCGACTCGCACATACTTCATCGTGTTCACAAAGGTGCGCCGGCCCAGCCGCACACCCTCAGCCACCACCGATAGGTCTTTGGCCAACAGCACAATTGCCGCCGCGTTCTTGGCCACATCAACCGCGGTGTCAACCGAGATCCCAACATCGGCCGTCTTCAGCGCCGCCGAGTCATTGATGCCGTCACCAAAATAACCAACCGTGTTGCCCGCCGCGCGCAGGGCCGCAACGATGCGCTCCTTCTGAATCGGCTCAACCTCGGCAAACACCCGGCAGCCGGCAATTGCCTTGATCATCGATGCCTCGCCCAGAGCCTTGATCTGCTCGCCAGTCATCACCTTGTCGGTTGGCAAACCAACTTTTCCAGCGATGGCCTTCGCCGCCAACGGGTTATCCCCGGTGATCAGGTATAGGTCGATCCCCAGGCTGGCCAGCTCGGCAATCGCCTCGGCGGCACCATCCTTGGGTGGGTCCATAAAGACCAGCAGGCCTTCAAAGGTCAGGCGCTCTTCTTTTAACTCGGTCCCGGTTGCGATGGCAAGAACTCGGTTGCCCTCGGCACTCAGCCGTTCAAACTCAGCTTGAGCCGCGGCTCGCTCGGCATCGGTCATTTGGCAAAGCGCAAGAACACTGCTGAAGGCACCCTTGGTGATCAGCTGAGTTTTGCCATCTGCTTCAACCAGCACCGATAACCGCTTGCGCTCAAAGTCATAGGCGAGCTCGCCCAGTGCAACGCCGCCGGCAACCCCAGCACCCAAGGCGCTCGCCGAATCTGCGCCACCAGCAACCGCAACAATCGCTTCATCCAGCGGGTTCTTGAACCCCTGCTGCAAAGATGCGTTCAAATATGCCAACCGAAGCACCCGAGCCGAAGGCTTCCAATTCAACCCGAGCGCCCCATCGAGGCTAACCACCCCTGCGGTGATGGTGCCGGTTTTATCTGTGCAGAGCACATTCATCGCGCCAAAATCTTCAATGGCATCAAGCCGCTTCACCAGCACCTGGCGGTCGGCCATGCGCTTGGCCCCGGCGGCCAGTGACACCGCGATAATTGCCGGCAACAGCTGCGGGGTCAAACCAACGGCAAGGGCAATTGAGAACAGCAGGCTGTCAAGCAGCGGCCGGTGCAAGGCAACGTTGACCACCAGCAACCCCACCAGCAAAAACACCATGGCGCGCATCAGCAGCAAACCAAACCGGGTCATGCCTCTTTCAAAGGCGGTCTTCACATCTTTGCCGGCCAGCGATGCCTCAAGCGCACCAAACTCGGTGTTCGCCCCAATTGCCTCAACCACACCCTGCCCGGTGCCGGCAACCACGTGCGTGCCAAATCGGGCCAGCCCACCAACGGCCAAATCAACCGCAAAACTCTCCCCGGTCAGGGCCGATTCATCCAGTTGCAAACCAGCAACCTGGGTCAGGCGCATGTCACCGGGCACCACGTCACCAACCCGCAAAATAACCACATCACCAACGATGATTTGTTCAAGCGGCACGGTCACTTCAACCCCGCCGCGCATGACCTCAACGTGCACCTGCACCCGGGCCATCAGGGCCTTCATGGTTTGACCGGCGCGGTGCTCCTGCCAAAAACTTAGAAACCCGCTGGGCACAATGATTGCCAGGATGATCAGTCCATCGGTGACATCACCGGCGAACATCGAGACGATTGTGGCGGCAAAAAGAATCAAAACGATAGGGTCGGTGAACTGCCGAACCAGCAATCGCCAGGTTGATTTGCTCATACCCTGAGCCTAACAATATGCGTGACTTTGCCCGGTTGTTCTGTTATCTTGGAAATACAACGCTTAGAGTTTCGTCTCTTTGCTTAGAGCCCGACCTTTTGGTCGGGCTCTTGCTTTAAGTCCACTCATCTGGCCTTCGAATTACCCCGCCTTTCATAGTTTGGAAAACAGGCGGAAGTTGATATTTGCGCAGTTCTGAAACATGTAATTGTTCAAGAAATGTAGACACTGTTCGAAGTTTTTCGCAGGGCTGATCCTTATTTGGCACAACGGTTTTAACGTCCACTCCATGTTCTTTGCACAGTCGAATGGGCGTTGCTAAATCAGAGTCGCCAGAAATGACAAGCGCCGCCGACAGTGACCTCGCATAGATGTCTCGCAGAAGGTATGAGGCGAGGTTAACGTCGGATCCTTTCTCCCCATAGGACCAAACAAAGGACTTCGGTAAATCGGGGAGAGCTTTCTTTGCTGAGGCGTCAAGCAGTAATTGTGTGATACCTAACATTCGTGCAAGTTTTGGTTGAATCGCTTGATCTCGGGTTGCTGCAACCAACCTGAGCCAATCCTTGTCTTTACGAAATTGGCCCTGAACTACTTTCACCCCTTGATTTTCAAGCACTCTGAGGTAAGCATGCTGACGATTCGGAGCAGAGTCACCGGCATATCGCCCCTTAATTCGTGCCGTGAAGTAGTAAACCTCCCCAAGTTCCATGTCGGGCCTGCGACTTTGACAAAATGCGGGCAAATCGAGCCATTTCAGGTCATCGCGTCTAAACAGGGCGCCTTTATATAAATTGAAACCATCTACATATGCATTGAATGTAACCATGATTTTCCCCACCCAAATCGACCACGTGATGATACGCAGTCAATTCTGGCAGCACATGTTTTTTAATGGGACATTAAAAGTTTGCCTGTGGAATAGGTGCGGGGGTGGTCAGACTAACTTAGGGAAATGGGCAGCCAACGAACCCCGTTAAACGGGAAAAAGACCCGAGGCCCCGAATTCATGGGTCCCGAATCTTTCCCTTGTAGACGGCTTGGTTTACATCTACAAGTCCATTCTGGCAGACGACCTTGTTAAAACCCTTAAGTTTCCTTACATTAAGCCAGTCAATTAAGGCCCAGCCGCGCCCAGCCAGGGCCAACTTTAGAGATTTCTAAGGCAACTAACAGATGAATTGTCCGTTTCGCTCAAGACAACAAACCGGCTTCCCAATAGATTTAAGTTATGAATCTAAAGCGCGCGGCCGTTGCGGCCCTAACCACCCTTGCACTTTTGACCTCGGCCACCGCTGCCAATGCCGCAGTCTGGTGGCCAACCGGCGCAGACAATCTAAGCAAAACCAGTTTTGCGGTCGAGAGCCAAGAAAACTTCGCAAGCTCAGTTGGTTACAGCACGCTGTTCAATTCAAAAGACCAGCTTTGTGAGACCCTTGGCGAGTCACCTTGCACCAACGTCTCAACCGATATCTTCAACGGTTCATACGTCTTGCCGGTTTGCACCACCGCAACCCAGATTCTCTGCCTTGACACCGTCAACATCTATAAGGGTGCCGTTGCAAAGGCAACCTTGATCCGCCAGATTGACGCACCAACCGCCAAGGTGAACGCCGCTACTGCGGCAACCGGCATCCCAGCCGGTGGTGCAACCTCTCTATGGACCGGTGCCGATGGCAAGACCTATGCCGTCAGCGTTGAGGTTCAGGTTCAGATCAACAATGGCAAACTCACCGCCAACACCTTCTCGGCAGTGGTGAACCCTTACACCTTGACCAACGGTTCATACACTTCAGCCAAGATCACCAAGGTTGGTGCCAAGACCTACATCGATGACACCCGTGACCTTCAGTGCGCCTGGGTTGAAACCGGTGTTTGTGGTGAGCTTCAAGACTTTGACCCGGCCGTTCGCGTTGGCCTCACCTTCCGCATGGGCAAGCCAGATGCACAGTTCCTAAGCGGCCGTCTGGCCAAGCCAAGCCTTTCAGTTGCAAAGGCAGCCGGCACCAACCAGATCTCTCTAGGCATCGATGCAGCCCCGGTTAGCGTTCAGCAACTTAGCCTTAAGTTGAATGTCAGCCAGCCACCGGCCGGACTAAACGTTGGCGGCGCCCCTCGTGGCATGTTTGACTACCCACTAGACACCACCAAGAATGTCACCGCGCTGCGAACCACTGCCGGCAACAAGGCTTCGGGTCTGCGCACCTACTGGGCTGTCACCAACCAGGATGACACCCGCATCACCCAGCCAACCAAGTGCAAGGCTGCCTCTGGCGTTGCTGGTCTGGTTGCCACCGATGCAATGGTTGCCGATAGCTTCAACCCAACCCGCAGCGCAGGAGTTCTAAAGCAGACCATCAACGGCATGCTCAACAACCCAAACGGGTCAGTTGACTCAGGCTCATTCGATCTAGTTCTTGCCGATGACTTTGCCCGGTGCACCTTTGGCCTGCTCAAGGGCGGCAGCCTAAAGGGCAAGGCGGTTGGTCAAACCTCAACCACCAAGTCTTCAACCGGTTGGGTGTCAACCAGCCTCAGCGGCATCAAGTATGGCTCTGCAACCACTTTGAACATCCAGGTGAAAAAGTAACCCAGGGTTATTGAAAATCCCAATTTAGCGAAAAATCTTTAAGAATTTTCGATAGATTTGGGTTATAAAAGGGGTCTGGATTCTCGCTAATTTTCCAGCGTTTTTCCATAAATATCGTCTCGTCGGCGGCACGCGCTATTTTCTCGGGCGTATTGTCATAACCTCGAGATTTTGATTCGTGATGAATCATTTCAGCAAATGGCCAATAAATGTTGTGGTAGCCAGCAGCTCTGAGTTTCAAACAAAAATCTACATCGTTATACCCAATAGCCAACTCCTCCGTAAGGCCGCCAACCTCAGTATATTTCGCCGTTTTTACAAGCAGACAAGCGGCCGTGACCGCTGCTACCTCCTGCCCTAGGCTAGCTCGTCCGGCGTAGCCAGCATTAAATTTGGAAAACGATCTAAATGAGTGGCCGGCCACACCACCAATTCCTAGAATTACGCCTGCGTGCTGGATAGTTCCATCTGGGTAGAAAAGCTTTGCCCCGACGGCCCCAACGTCGGGCCTTTGAGCTACAGAAAGCATTTCAGACAGCCAATCGCCGTTTGTAATTTCAATATCATTATTTAGTAGGCAAATGTAATCACCGGTGGCTTGAACAGCCGCCAAGTTGTTTAACCGAGCGTAGTTAAAGGGTTCGTCTATCACGATAACCTTCACTTGTTTTGTGCGCAGGTATTCGAGGTAATCCAAAGTCTCGCGCTGATCACTGCCATTATCGATAATGATAAGTTCCGTATTTTTATATTCTGTTAACTCAAGAAGAGATGAAATACATGCGCGCAAAATGCCATATTGGTTTTTGGTGGGCACAACTATGCTGACCTTTGGCTCATCAATTGTCTTATAGTGAATTCGATATGTACCAACAACAAGTAGATTTTCTTCCACCTCTCCGTCAATAGCCATTCGTTTCAAATGGTCTTGTAAGGCAAGCTTCCCGGCACCAAGAGCGTAGGGTTTGGCATTAAAATCCTTCGCTGTGCTACCGGCAATTGCACGCCAACCATAAAGAATTTTGGGGATATGAACTACCTCTGAGTCTGAAAGTTGCTCAATTACTCGAAGTGCGAGATCAAAATCCTGTGCTCCTTCATACCCCTTGCGAAGTCCCAAATTTAAAACCTGGGGACTGGCATAGACGCTTAGGTGGCAAAAATAATTCATGGCCCTTGCCATTTCTCGATTCAAATCAGATTTGAAATGGGAGCTAACGGGGTTGCCATTTCCATCGATAGTCATTTCATCGGAGTAGAAGAATTTGCCACAGGGGTTTTCTAAAATAGCCTTAGCGACCTCAGCAAGCGCCCATGGCATTAAGACATCGTCATGATCTAGGAATGCAATGAAGTCGCCGGTTGAAAGTCGGATGGCGCTATTCGAAGCTTCAGAGATATGGCCATTAGTCTCTCGAAATGCCACCTTGATCCTAGGGTCAATCGAGGGCAATTCTTTCAGATATGAAATGATTTCTGGGTTTGTCGAACAGTCATCTGCTATGCAAAGTTCCCAGGTCTCAAACGATTGATCCAACACCGACTGAATTGCTGATTTAAGGTGTTTTAAGGGAGGGTCAAACACCGGCAATACGATGCTAATTTTTGGTCCCGGACGTACGTCAGGGTAGCTATATTTGCTCGTCCAAATGCTAAACCAGGCGGGAAAATCGAATGGGTTCCCGGAATATGCACCATTAGAAGAAGATGTTCGAATGACAAACCTGATAGCGTCAAGGACCCCTGAAACGCCCTGCCGCCGATAAATAAACTTGATCGTCCTAATAGCGGTTTGAGGAGTCTTTGCGAATAAAAATACACGGCGCCAAATTGAGGTAAGCCTATTTATAACTTTCATGCAGCCCGCCCCTAACGTGGCAATTACCGTTCCCCGTAGGATATGCCCTGTGAGTTCAATGTTATTTGTTTTGCGATTGTCGATCCTACTCGGCTGGCAAGACGTCAAGCAGGCCTATCGTCGTTCGGCCATAGGCCCATTTTGGATAACTGGTGGAATGGCAGTTCAAGTTGCCACCATGTCATTAGTTTTTGGTCTGATTTTCAAGGCTGACTTGAAGCACTATCTGCCATTTCTTGCCATCAGCATTGTGCTGTGGGGGTTCATTTCCGCTTCCTTAACCGATGGCAGTAATAGCTTCATTAATGCTGATCAGATTATTCGCCAACTTCCGTTATCGCCATTCGTTCACACCCTAAGGGCGTTTTGGAAGAGCATTTTCACACTGGCACATAATGCAATAATTTTGCCCATCGTCCTGGTTGCCGTGTTACAGCCAATCGGTTTACAAACGCTATTGGTGATTCCGGGACTAATTTTGCTCGCGCTCAACCTAAATTGGATTTCGATGATCCTCGCAATCGCAAGCGTCCGATTCCGTGACCTTCCGCCTATAGTGACTTCAATTCTCACAATCGCGTTTTACGTGACGCCAGTCATGTGGTACCCAGAATTAATTGGCAACAACACGGTGGCCCACTTTCTACTAGGGCTAAACCCGCTCTATCACCTAATTCAAATTGTCCGGCTGCCCCTATTGAACCAAATGCCAACAGCAGACAACTGGTATTTGTCGGCCCTATTTGCATGTGTTGGATGGCTTGTTGCGATCTTGGTCGTTCGTCGGTACCAGCACAAGATCGCGTACTGGGTTTGATGATGGCAGATATCACTTTAGAAAACGTATCTGTTGAATTTCCGATTTTCAATGCGAATGGTAGGTCACTCACTAGTCGCATCCTTGAAGTTGCCACGGGCGGAAAGCTGGATAGAGACCCGGATGGACGAGTGGTCGTACAGGCGCTCGAGGATCTATCGATGACAATCGAAAGCGGCGAGCGTGTCGCAATTATTGGGCATAACGGAGCTGGAAAATCAACCTTGTTGAGAACGCTGAATCGTGTTTATGTTCCAACTTCAGGACGGGCAATGGTCAACGGTTCTGTTGCCTCGCTGATTGATATAAATCTCGGAATAAACCCTGAAGCAACTGGCCGCGAAAACATTCACGTGCGTGCGGCTTTACTTGGTTTTTCCAAAAAAGATATAAGCCAAAAAATAGCCGAGATAATTGAATTTTCTGAGTTGGGTGACTTCATTGAGATGCCCGTTCGCACTTATTCAACTGGCATGAATTTGCGTTTAGCCTTCGCTGTTTCAACAATCGTGCGACCAGAAATCCTCTTGATGGATGAATGGCTATCGGTGGGGGATGAGGAATTCACCAATAAGGCGGAGGCGAGACTTATGGAATTGGTTGATGCCACAAAAATTCTCGTTATCGCATCTCATTCACGGGAATTAATAGAGAAAGTGTGCAATCGAGTCATTTGGCTTGAACGCGGTCGGGTGGTTATGGATGGCCCAACTGAAAAAGTTGTCTCAGCGTATTTCGGAAAGTGACATTGGCGCCGAACGATCTTTCTCGCTTAAGATAAGTGATTCGATTCCGTGCGATTGAGCTATTTCCAAAAATGGAATGCCCAGTTCGAGCGTCATTGGGTTCAAGATTCGATCTGCAACAGGGTTGAATTCTGAGCTGCAAAGATAGGTGGCCGTGCTGTTATCTTCAAGGGAGAGAAACGCGTGCCCAAGACCCTCAGATATCAAAACGGACTTGCCATTTTCGCTCGAAATAAATTCTGCATCCCACTGACCAAAAGTTGCCGAGTCTGCTCTAACGTCAACAACAACATCCCAAATTGCACCCTTGGTGCACGAGACGTATTTTGCCTGGCCAGGAGCGCCAAGAGTCCAATGAATTCCACGAACCACGCCCTTGTGCGAGCGGCTTTGGTTTACCTGATGAACTTCGAAACCTCGACCGAGCTCGGCGTGAAGATCAGAAAGTTTCAAGATTTCGTGAAATGAGCCCCTGTTATCACTAAAAATATTTGGCGAGTGGATCCAAGCACCTTGGATCTTCATGGGAGTGAATGTCATTGTGCCCTCTGATAGTTTGAATTCAACATAAGGCTAACCGAGGAGCATAAAAGTTGAAAATAGCTGTGCTCGGTTCTAAGGGCCTACTGGGGGCCGAACTTGTTTCGCTAATCGCTCAAACAAGCAACACATTCGCAGCATTTCATCGAGGCAATTTTGATATCAAATCAACAACATCGGAGTTAACTCAAAGTCTCGGAGCCTTCGATATTGTAATCAATGCGATTGCTTACACAAATGTAGATTTAGCCGAAGAACAACAGTCCGAGGCACTCTTCACAAACGGCACTTTCCCAGGTGAACTCGCAAAGGCACTTGAGGGCACTAATTCTCACCTCATTCATTTATCCACAGATTATGTGTTTGATGGATTCGCTACTGAACCCTACTTAGTTTCGAGTCAACCGAACCCCCAAACTTCGTATGGAAGATCAAAGTTTTTTGGTGAGCAAAAAGTCTTGGCCACTACTTCAGACGCCACTATCGTTCGCACCGCGTGGCTTTATGGGGCACGAGGTGAATGCTTCCCTAAAACCATTGCCAACAAGTTGCTGCGTGATGGCTACGTCAGGGTAGTAGATGATCAAATTGGACAACCCACATGGGCCAAAGACGTGGCGCGCGAAATCCTAAAAATTGCTGAAACCCGGCCTTCCAACAACATTATTCATGCGGTTTCAAGCGGTCAAGCAACGTGGGCCGACTTCGCTGCCGAGATTTCCTTATCGCTCGGTTTCGATCCCACAAAGTCTGTAACACGGGTTCAAAGTTCAGAGTTCGTGACCAAAGCGGCCCGACCGCACTGGAGTGTTTTAGACAATTCCTTCAATGGCCACCCGTTGCTCGCTGATTGGAAAAGCCGGTGGCGAGAAGCCAGCCCAGAGATTTTTAAAAGCCTTTAGGTTTCTAAAAGGCGTTCAAGGTATTGCCCATAGCCGGATTTTGGGAAGCGTTTGGCAATTGCTAAAAGTTGATCGTCGGAAATGTAACCCATTCTCCAGGCAACCTCTTCGGGAAGATTGATTTTCCTCCCGATTGCGGCTTCGATTTCCCTAACCTTCTGTGATGCCGCATTTAGTGACTCAATGCTTCCGGTGTCCAACCACGTTTTGGTCTGGTCGAGAACTTCAACATTTAGTTGACCTCGCTGCAAATACAGATCGTGAAGGTCGGTGATTTCTAATTCCCCGCGACCTGAAGGCAATATTTGTTTTGCTAAAGCTGATGCATTTGAGTCATAGAAATAGAGGCCGGGAATCGCAAAATTACTTTTGGGCACAGCGGGTTTCTCTTCGATTGAAACCACGCGACCCAGCTCATCAAACTCAACCACACCGTAGGCTGCAGGGTTAGGCACTTCATAGGCAAAAACTGTGGCACCATCGCGATCAACCATTCTGCCCAGAGCCTGGCCCATTCCTGGCCCATAAAAAATATTGTCACCAAGAATCAAAGCAACACTTTGGCCGGCAATAAATTCTTCACCGATGATTAGGGCTTGTGCTAACCCATCGGGCGAAGGTTGTTCGGCGTAAGTCAACGCAACACCCCATTGAGAGCCATCACTTAAAAGTCTCTTGAACTGTTCGGCTTCATGTGGCGTGGTGATTATGAGGATGTCGGTAACCCCGGCGAGCATCAAGGTGCTGAGGGGGTAGTAAATCATCGGTTTGTCATAAACCGGCAAAAGTTGCTTTGATGTGGCCAAGGTTAAAGGATGAAGTCTCGTGCCAGAACCGCCGGCTAGAACGATGCCCTTCATGTTTCCCCAACCTATGACTTGTGCCTATTGATAGCCTAATAGGAGTGCCGTTAGGGGTTGATTTGAAAGTTTTAGTTACCGGGGGCGCAGGCTTCATAGGTTCAAACTTCGTGCGAAGAACTTTGAAAAGCGATCGCCAGGTGGAGATCATTGTTCTTGATGCCCTCACGTATGCCGGGCGCCTTTCAAACCTTGAAGATTTAGAAGGCCAATACTCTTTCGTCCACGGAAATATTTGCAATACATCGATAGTGGATGAACTGGTTGCTGAGGTGGATTTAGTTGTCCATTTTGCAGCCGAAAGTCACAACGATAACTCCCTCAAAATCCCCCGCGCTTTTCTCGAGACAAACACAGTGGGCACCTTTGAGTTGATTCAGGCATGCGTGAAGCACGATGTGCGCTTTCACCACGTATCAACGGATGAAGTGTTTGGTGATTTACCCCTGGGTACCGCTGAAAAATTCAATCGTCAGACCCAATACAACCCATCTTCGCCATACTCGGCATCAAAAGCCGCGGCCGATCATCTGGTTCGCGCCTGGGTGCGCTCATTTGGATTGAAGGCAACAATTTCGAACTGCTCGAATAACTTTGGCCCATATCAGCATGAAGAGAAGTTGATTCCACGAACCGTATTTCTTGCCGCCGCTGGGCTGCGACCAAAGGTCTATGGAACTGGTGAAAATGTGCGGGACTGGATTCACGTGGATGATCACACAGACGGGATTTGGGCAATTGTCGACAAGGGTGTTGTGGGTGAAACCTACTTGCTTGGCGCCGATAATCAAAGGTCGAATCTTCAGGTTGTTTCACAAATTCTCAATTTCATGGGCAGACCAAAGGACTTTATTGAGTTTGTTGTCGACCGCCCAGGCCATGATAGACGCTACGCCATCGACGCCTCAGCAGCCATTAGCGAACTGAATTGGAATCCCAATTCGGGCGCTTTCGTGGAGCAGCTTCCTGGTGTGATTGATTTTTACCTGGGCAAAAATACCGATATTGACAAGATTGCCGCTTCAGGTCCATCGCTAAGTATTTGATGCGAATAATTTCGCGAGAATAGACTTGAGCTTCGAGGGGAGGTCATTCAAAAATGAAGGTTGCCGTTGTAATACCGGCTTATAAGGTTCGGCACCAGATTATTGGAGTTTTGAATTCAATTGGGGCAGAAGTTTCGTCAATCTTTCTTGTTGATGATGCCTGCCCAGAGGAATCGGGCAAGCTGGCCAAAACTTCGATTGCCGATCCGCGGCTTACTGTAATCACGCATGAGAAGAACATGGGGGTTGGCGGGGCTGTCGTCACGGGGTACCTTGCAGCGCTTGAGGCGGGTGCAGACATTGTCGTAAAACTCGATGGCGATGGTCAAATGAACGCAAGTTTAATCCCAGATTTGATTCAACCAATTCTTCGCGGGGATGCCGATTATTCAAAGGGCAACCGATTCGATAGTCTCACGGGCCTAAAATCGATGCCGGGCGCCAGGGTCTTAGGGAACGGCATTTTGTCTCTAATGACAAAACTTTCCACTGGTTATTGGAACATCACCGACCCGACGAACGGCTTCACTGCGCTTCATAAGGATCTACTCCGATTGATTCCGCTTGAAATGCTTAGCAAACGATTCTTCTTCGAATCTGACATCCTGTTTCGGCTGAGCCTTGCAAAGGCAGTGGTTTGGGATGTTCCCATGGATGCAATTTATGGCAGCGAAAAAAGCAACCTGAGAATAGCAAAAGTTGTTTTTGAATTTCCAATCAAGCATTTTGTGAATTTTCATAAACGACTTTTTTATAACTACTATTTGCGAGACATGTCGGTCGGCTCGATTCAACTGCCAGTTGGTTTGGCGCTCGGGTGGTTCGGTTTTATCTTTGGAATTTTGCGTTGGCAAGATTCTCTGGTCACGGGTGAGGCTGCTACCACTGGAACTGTCATGCTCTCTGCCGTTCCCCTAATTTTGGGAGTTCAATTGGTGCTTGGTTTCCTGAGCCAAGACATAAATAGCATTCCAACTCGCACGCGGCACAAGCGCTAATTCGCCAAGCGTCGACTCAAACAGATGCCCGCCCAATATGTCGCCTCGCGAATTGGCCATTCCCAAATTTGACTCAAGAGCCTGAGCGAGCGCGGCAAGTTTTGAACCCTCACTCTGCTGGCCTCGTTGACGGATTCCCTTCGGCGAGACACAGAAAGCGAACCCGGGTGCCAGCGAAACTTTGCCAGGGTCTGATCAACAAAGACGCAGTCACCAATTTTTGATAGTTCAAGAAAAAGCTTGAAGTCAAACGCCCAACCATAATCCGCGGAAAGACCGCCTAGTGTCTCAAAAGCCGACCGACGATAGAGGCTGCCCGGCTGTGGCACAAGCTGGGGCCCGAATCTAAGCAAGGGGATGGCCCAACTTCCAGATTTTTGCATCCAAATTTGGTCACCAAACGAATCAATGTATTCACAGCCTCCATAGACCAGCACCGCCGATTTGTCAGATTCCAACCTGCTTTGAGCAATCGATAATGCCCTCGGAGTCAGCAAGTCATCATCGCCAAGCCAATTTACAAATTGAACCTCGGGGGGCAATGAGTGAATGCCAAAATTTATTTTTTCGGCCAAGTTCGAAACTGGTTCGTCAAGGTACGCATCAATGAGCCCGGAAGCCAAGAACTCGCTTGCATCGAACCCGTGAATACCGATCAATAGTATGTATGCCTCGCCAGCTTCTCGAATGGATTTCAAGGCGAGCGGCAAATATTCAGGCCTGCCACCGATTGTTGGCACGACTATTCCTACTTGGGGCATTGAAGGGCCCATCGGCTAATGCTGGATTTGAACAACGACGAATGACTGCTCACGATGCACTATCCGAGCAGTGCCCGAGGCCTTTAGGTCACCAATAATCAAGACGTAGCTATTATTTGGCAAGAGGCTTAGATCTATGGTTGATCCTGGTGACAACGCTTCACCGGTAACGCTTGGGTCATCAACCCAAAGTTGAGCTGCTTGAACATTCTGCTTCACGTTTCCATAAATCTTTAGATTGTGTTTTTGCGCATCTGTGAGATTGTCGTGTGTCCACCTGGATGAGTGCGTATACATTCCAACGTGTGAACTAGGTATCGTCATGTTCACATAACTGCTGATGGCAAAGGTCAAAACAATAATTGGCAGGTAACCGAACAGCCAGGCTTTAGCACCTTTTTCGGGTTTGACGATCAAATAAATTAGAAAAGCCAAACTGATTACAGCGAACGTGTACAGGGTTAACCCAGATTTGAGCACGGATGCAATTAGGGCCGAGTCTGTGAAAAGTGGTGGAAGTTTGGTTGACATAAAAGGCAATGCGATTGCAAGAATCAGAACCGGAAAAATAACCAAAGCCCAACTTCTAAATTTGCCGATCTGATTTTCGGCTTTCAAAGTTGGCAGCAGAAGAATAGGCAGGAATATCAAGGCATATTCGTAATACCGAACCATCACTCGATAATCCAGAGTTTCACCCCAACCGGCTGAAATCACGACATAAATGGCACTAACCAAGACCATGGTGATTGTCACTGCGGCACTTAGCAATCGCAATCTTGAATAGGTGTCGTGGAAACGGATTTTTTGGTTGAGGCGCACTCTGCCCATGGCCAAGGTGGCTAGGGGCGTGCCAAAGAAAATGACCAAAAACGCGATATGAAAAGTTAATTCGAGCCCGAATGGACCAACCCAACTGAGATTGGCAAACGACCAAGACGTGGTTTGGCCGACGCCAGCGGAACTCCCACTCAGGCTTTGGGTGGCGGCCGCGTCATAACTACCACCGAATAAACCGAGTCCACGGCTGCCCGCAATAGCTAAACCTACGCCTAATTTGATTGCAAAAGTCGCCCCCAAGGCAATCAGAATACGAAGCGCGGCCCAACCGAGATCAATCCCTTTTTCGCGCCTTGCGAGGTAAATAATGTAGGCGGCCAGGGGCAAGATCAAAAACAGTGCGTGCGGCTTGATTAGTGCATCAACCCCGACGCCCAATCCCAGCAATATCCATCGCAATGACTTCGAATTGCTGTCCTGCTTTATGAGGAAATACAAAATGATAGATGTTGCAAAAAAGAACATCAAATCAGGCGAGAAATAAGAAACATAAGAGGAGATCGGCCCCACGAAAATAATCAAAGCTAGGTAAAACGAGATCCCCGGCTTTGCGAAAAGTCTGGATGTTAAATAGACCACTATTCCAAGGCCAATCAAGAACAAAAGGTTCAGCCCCTTGGCGCAACTGTAAAAACCGTAACCACAGAAGTTTGTAGAGCTAAAAACAAAGTTGAAAAAATAGTTAGGAACAGCTGCTGCAGCAGGAGCTAACTTTCGTGCATCCATGCTGTAAATAAGCTCATCGCCAAGAATTTTTGGCAAGACTGACCCAACCCGAGACATCACCCAAATGGTTGCGAGTAGAACTATTGGAGTGACCCATGCCGCGCGAGTCCAAAAAACCTTATCTAACTTCAATCGGTGACCTACTTACCCCTAAATATGTGATCTCGTCACTAATCCTAAATCGTCGCCTTTCGTAATAATCAAGCCACTAGCTCGTTACCTACTATGTCTGACACAATAAGAGGTATGGATCCAATGGCCGAATGGGATGACGAGTCACTTGATGACATCGAGAACCCTGAGTTCCGCGCGCATGGCGCAGCGGTGCTTAAGGATTGGTCTGCCCAAGACTTTGCCAACATCTATACGCGCTTTCGTCCGCACCTAGAACGTCACGCCCGCCGCTTCTTGAGAAGCCAACACCAGGTTGACGAAGTTGTTCAAGATGCATTCCTTTATTTAATGGTCACCTTGCCAGAACTCGATTCTGAAATTGGTGTTCTTCGCTTCCTGAAGTGGAAGGTTCGTCTTCTATGTCTAGATGTCATTCGTGCCTCTGGCCGAGCCATAATCAACAACATTGACGAGATTGCTGAACCGGCATCGAAGGATGCTGAAGTTGGCAGTGAGATGGAACACATCGAAGACGCCGCCATTGTGCGCCTTGCTTTGAGCAAGTTGAACCCGCGCCACCGTGAAGTTCTTTTGGCATCGATGTATGAAGAGAAGTCAACGCGAGAGATCGCTTCTCAGGTTGGCTTGAGCGAGAACGCAACTCTCCAACTGATCTTCCGTGCCCGCGCCGCATTCAAGAAAGCACTACTTGGTGACGGCGTTGACACCTCAGGAATGTCAGTGTCAGCAATTCTTTCGGTTGCAGCCCGCAAGGCAGCGCACGAGGCCAAGAAGGTCAGCGCTCAAGCGATGGTCTTTGTTTTGTTCCTGATGCTTGCTGTCGGCGCTTTTGTAAATATCAGCAACCGCAATCAGCAGGCTGTTGTGGCCCAGGGGGAACCGGTTCCTTCAAGTAACAGCCAAAGGCCAACTTCGGTAGCTACGCCGGCAGAGGCCAAGCCGTTGCCTTCTTCAAAACCAACATCGGCAGCCGGTTCAACAACCCGCGTTGTGAAGCTTGAATCATTCAAGGTTCAGCCTTCAGCAGCACCAAGTCCATTCAGCGCGGCGGAGGTTTCGAGAATTTATTCTTCTGTTTCAGCGGGTGCTGGGTCAATTCGAGCAGCAGCATTGGAAGGCTCGTCTGGTCTTGAAGCTTTTGATGTTTACGACAATCAGGGAAATCATGCCGTCGTGAAAATAAACAACTTCGGCAGTGCGCCAAGCCTTCAGTCAGCCATCTTTGATTTCACAATCGATGGAACTAAGTATTTTGCTTTCCCCCAAGACTCTCAGGTTTCATTTTCCGAGTCCAACGGTCAACAAATAATCCGACTTACAGGCGTGGTTAAGCTTCCTTACGACTCCGCGGGCAGAGTTTGGGATCAATCTCCGCTTGTAGGTACAAGAATTAGGCTTGAAATGCCCTTTGGCAGTTCAGTGAGCCAAGGGTCAAGCGCTATTTTGTCGATATCGGCTCCACTAGCACATTGACCTCTTAGCCGTAAAACCAAACAAAAATCCACCGCCCGTGCAAATCAGGGGGTGGATTTTTTTAGATTCTAAAAAAGTCCGGGCGCGTACCGTAATAGACCGGACAATTGTCCGTTATCTTTAGATAGCGACATCTTTGTGCCCTCCTGCTTGGTTGCTGGGTTCAAATTAGTTGCCGCTTGAATTCCGCCCTGGATTTCAAGAAAACCAAGAAAAGAAAGAGACATACATGTCTAAGAACCTAACTCGTAAGGGTCTGGCGCTTGGTGCTGTTGTAGCTCTCGGCGCGACCATTTTTGCAGGAACTCCTGCATTCGCTGCCGGTGAAGTAGTCCTTGCGCCAAACGCAGGTACAACCAACAGTGTCTTCGCAACTGACACCTTTACCCTCAACGCCAGCCTTGCAGCTGGCCAGGTTGCTACTAACATTTCGCAGCTTAAGTACAAGATCACGAACAACACAGCCTTGCCTGTTGCATACACTGCAACCGGTGGTACTGGTGCAACTGGCACCGTGACTGTCGCTGCAGGTAACGCAACTGTTAACCCTGCTGCAGCCGTAGGAACTAATACTTTGGCTCTGTCACTTACAGGTGCAGACGCAACTACTGCGACCAGCACTGTAACTGTTCTTGCATTCATCGACTCGAACTCAAATGGTCTTGCTGACGCTGGCGAATACCAGACATCTCAGACAGTGACTTTCGTGAAGTCGAGCGAAGTAACTGCTACCACCACGCTAACTGCTCCTCAGGTTGGTGACAGCAAGCTAGTGGCACACGTCACCCTTGACAAGTCAATCAACGTTCAGCAGATTGGCGCTAACGATGTAACTGTTTCATTCGCTAAGAACGGAACCGCCATCGCTTCGACACTAGACACTCTTGCAGCTGCATCAGGTACTGGTTTCGTCCTTAACGGCGCTATCGCTGCTGCTGCTCGTAAGAATGGCCTGGCTGCTGCTTACGATTCAACAGCTGGTGACCTCAAGGCAACTTTCTATCCAGATTCTGACGCGACTGCCGCAAACACCGTTTACACCGCGTCACTAGTTTCTGCGGGAATTTACAGCGCACAGGCAAGCATTGCGACTGTTGCATCAGGTTCAGTTTCAACTTCAACCGTTGTTGCACCAACCTTGAAGTCATACACCATCAAGGCAAATGCTTCGGCTGATGCGAAGAACATAACCACAGCTAGCGATGCAAACGTTGCCGCGCCTGCTCCTGTGACTGGCGCAGCAACCGTGCGTTCAGGCGCATACGGTGCAACTGTTGTTGCTAACTTCCTAGACAACGCTACGACTGCAGCAGCTGTTGCTGGTCAGTCTGCAATTGTTACCGTTGTTCCTAGCAACAGCGTTATTGCTGCTGATGGCGTTACCGTAAATGGAACCGCTGTTGGCGATGGTGCGGGTACCTCTGTTACTCTTCCGACCCTAACCACGGACGCAGCTGGTAACGTCACGCTAAACATCGCTGCTACGGCATCGGATGATGCAGATGCACTAACAATCACCGTCAAGGTTGAGGGTTACACCACTGCAAACTACGTTGTCACTTTCCGCGACACTGCCTATTCTGTTGTAAATGCAGCTTCTGCTGTCGCATCAGGCGAATCAGTACTTGTTGCTGGAACCAAGGTTGTTAACTATGTTGTAGCAGACCAATTCGGTACTGCTCCATCTGGTGACTACCGTCTAAACGTAGTTCGTTCAGTTTCAGGTGCTGCACGTACCACCGCAGCTACTTGGAACTACGTTGCATCTCTAGCATCAGGTAAAGCTTCGGTTTCGATCGTTGATAATGGTGCTGGCGTTGGAGCCGACACTGTGACCGCAACCCTTCAGAAGGCTGTTGCTGGTGGAGGCTATGCAGACGTAGCCGGACAGACCGCAGACTCATTCATCTTGAGCTACGTTCTAAACGTGACCCCTGCATCTGCAACTATTGCTGCAACTGCTGACGGTTCAACCACCGCATTGGCTCTTGAGGCGAAGGACTTCGTAACTGCGGACACTCGTTTCCAGAACGTAACCATCCCTTCATACACCAACGTGACTCACGTCTACGGTGTTGTAAGCGACTCAACTGGTGCTGCACTTGCAGGTGTTCCTGTGACTGCTTCAGCAGCGGGCCTCCTGTTCCAGGCTGTTACAGCTAACGGCTCAGGTACCGGTACAGGCGCTTCAATCTACGGTGTAGATTCGCTAACCGTTCTAACCAACGCATCAGGACAGTATGAGTTCTCAGTATTTGGTCACTCTTCGGGTGCCCAGACTGTGTCTGTAACTGCTGGAACCGTCGTGAAGACACAGAAGCTAACTTTCGCTACCGCGACTGCAGCTGCTGTTGCTCTTTCATTGCCAACCAGCACTCAGACTGGACGTGCGGTTGATGCTGTTGCAACTGTGACCGACAAGTTCGGTAACGCAATTGCTGGCTCATACGTTAAGTTCGTAGCAACCGGTGTTGGTGCAATCAATGGTTCATCAGTGGCCATTGTTGCAACCGACTCAACTGGTAAGGCATCTGTCAAGCTAGTTATCGGTGCGAATGAGACTGGCGATGCAGTTGTTACTGCTACATCAGTAACCGACTCGACCGGTGCAACCGCAACTACCGATGTTGCAGTCAAGACTGCAACTGTTACTGCTGGTCTAACCGATGCACAGATCGACATCGTAAACAACCGCGTAACTGCTGTTACCTCTTTCTCAAAGGGTAAGACTGTTTCGTTCTATGTTGATGGCATCAAGAAGTGGTCAAAGCTTTCGACCGCTGACGCAGACGTTGTTCTGTACTACAACCTAAAGAAGGGAACTCACACTGTAACCGTGAAGGTCTCGGGTGGTTTTGTAACCACTGAGAAGTTCATCGTTCAGTAATAAGTTCCACTCTGTGGGAAACCCCCTGGCCTTCGGGCCAGGGGGTTTCTCCGTTGATAGCACGGCCTATTTTGCTTAGGACCCAAACTCGTTTAATTGGCCCACTTTCCCGATAACCCCCGTTGCCCGAGCTTTGACTATTGCCTCAGAGCGACTGTGGCATTTCAAAATTCGAAAAATCCGAATCGTTTCCTGTCTGACTGTAGATTCACTAAGAAGTACGATCTTTGCTATTTCTGCATTCGTAAGGCCATCAGCCATCAATTCAATAACTTGAATCTGGCGTGTAGTCAGTTCTTCGACGTTCATATCATCTTCCCGCGCCGGTTGGGAGGATTGATTAGCTCTTTTATTAGAGCGAAGAATCAGTTCCTGATTTTGCATGAACAAGCCGCCAAGATTGCTCAACATGCTTGTGACTTCACGAGAAAAGATTGGCCTCGGCAAAGTTGCCGAAAGTTTGAATAAAAATGCACCCGTTGTCATTCCTGCGAGTTCAATAGGCAGTGCAAAAAGAGTTGAGTCTGAAAGTTCTTCAACTTCGATTTTTCTACCGCGAATTGATTTCGCTAGTACTGAGTTGCCCCACGCTGAGAGTTCTCCGCCAGCAAATTCGGTTTTTCTTCCGTATGACGCCACTTCAACTAAATCCGATTTTTGATCAAGCAAATATACCGAAACACCTTGGCAGAAGCCATCCATGAATTCTGCGTGAGCGATTCTCTTGCATAAATCCTGAGCATTTGCGCTCAGGCTCAGAACTTGGATTGCATGTTTGAGGGCAACCAGTGCTTCTTTATCGTTCTGAACCGGTAACACTGACATTTTTCCCCCGATGAATTGGCTAGGCCCCCTAGCCATATTTCGAGATTAGACCTGTCTAAAGACATTTTTATTGGGTAATTTGAACAATTTATCGGTCTAGTCCGGTCTAACCCGATGTCGAGACCGTATCCGAGGCTATCGGGTCGCGTTACCTAGATTGTGAGGCCTTCTCTGCCCTCCTGCTTGGTTGCTGGGTGGACGATCTCACCACTGCTTTATCCATCCTGGATATCGCAGTTTCTAACCAAGAAAAGAAAGAGACATACATGTCTAAGAACCTAACCCGCAAGGGCTTGGCGCTTGGTGCAATCGTTGCTCTAGGTACCTCACTGTTTGCGGCAGCACCTGCCCACGCAGCGGACCTGATCACGTTGAACCCATCAGCAGGTACTGCTTATGCAACCCTTCTGACCTCGCCATTTACCCTGACCACAAGCGAAGACCTTTCGCTTCAGGCTGCAACCTCGAACAGCCAGATTCTCTGGAAGGTGACCAACGCGTCGCTTGCTCCATTGGCTGTTGACTTCGGTACCGGATCTTCAAACACCACTGCAAGTGTGAGCACAATCGGTGCTTACGCGTCTGTAGGTGCCTCTGTTGCAACCACTCCACTTATTACCACTAGCAGCGCTTCGTCATTCTACGTTCAGCCTGTAACCGTGGTCGACGGTGGAACTTCACCTTCTTCTTACACCCACGTCGTGACCTACCGTGCCGACAAGACATTGAAGAACAACCTAAAGCTGAGCACCTCGCTTCGCACTGCGGACGTTTCTGTTGGCGTTCAGGCTTTCGTTGACGCGAACAACGACGGCGTGCTGGATGCAGGCGACACCGTCTCAACTTCACAGACCGTAACCTTCTACAAGTCATCAAACGTGACCGCGACCACCGCTCTTACCCAGCCAATTCCTGGTTCTGCAAGCGTCGAGACTGCAAACGTTACCTTCGACAAGGCAATCAACTACAACCAGATTGCTTCGGGAGACGTTAAGGTCAACTTCAAGTTGGGTGGAACCACCATCTCAGGCCAGGGTGCAGTTGTAGCGTCGCCAAACGACGCATCAGCAGCTACCGCGTTGACTGCTTCGGCAGCTTCAGCCGTCGTTGCAGCTGGAACCTACTCAGCGATTACTTCGATCACCGATGGAACCACCTTCGCAACCTCAGGCCTTGAAAACTTCAAGACTGTAACCGTGGGTTCACAGGTCATCGGTAGTTTCGGCGTTAGCGCAGTTGCTGGTGCGGGCATCCACACTGTAACTGCCTCGTCGGGTCTATCTGGCGGTACCGCTGGTGTTATCCACCTGCGCGCTGGCGTTAAGGCTGCAACTGTCGTTGCAACCGTCAAGGACACCGCAACCACCCCAGCGATCGTTGCTGGTGTAACCGTGAATGCAGTGGTTACCGCAGCAAACATCAACTCAACTGACGGTGTGACCGTGAACGGTGTTGCTATCAAGGACACCACCCCAGTTAACGTCACCGGCGTCACCGATGCTTCAGGTAACTTCACCTTGAACATCGCAACCTTGACCGGTGTTGCAGCTGACTCTCTAAGCATCGTGTTCTCAGCAACTGACTCAGCGTCAGCGAAGACTTCGGCAACCACCGTTGTTTCATGGACCGACGCGACTTCACTACAGCTAATCAGCGATGCAGACGCACTGGGCAACCAGTACCGCACCGTTGCAGTTGGTGGAACCTACACCGCAAGCTACTCAGTCGTTGACGAGTACGGAAGCGCAGTTGCCGACGGCACCTACCGCGTGACCCTAACCCCAAGCGCATCACGCAACGTCAGCTGGGCACTTGCTCAGAACGTTGTCGGTGGCAAGGCTACCTTCACCGTTGTTGACAATGGTATTGGCTCGGGAACCAACGATGTAACCGCAGCACTTCAGAAGATTTCTGATGCAAGTCCAGTTGGTTCAGCTGTTGTGACTTACGTTGTTTACAACACCGATGCAACACCAGGCGCGATCTCATTGACCGTACCTTCGTCAGCAACCGGTGCAGCAACTACTGGCTGGGGTGCACTTCAGTACAACGGCACCACCGTTGACAACCGTAAGGCACTAATCGTTTCAGATGGCACCTTCGCTAACTACAAGTCAAACGCTGCAGCAGGCGCATCAGCACCTGCTCCAACCGCTGGCTATGCAGTGACCGTATCGGGCAGCGTTTCGTCAACCACTTACAGCGCAGCACTTGCTGGTGCACCAGTGACCGTTTCGGCAGCCGGATTGCTGCTGCACGTAACTGGCGGCTCGAACGATGTATGGGGTGTTGGCTCAGTTAGCTTCCTAGCTTCACAGGCTGGCGCTTTCTCATTCGACGTCTACTCACAGACAGGTGGTGCACAGACCGTTACCGTAACTTCAGGTGCGATCTCGAAGATCTTCACCTTGACCTACGCAGCGTCGTCGGCTAACGCGAAGACCATCAAGCTAGTTGTTCCAACCACCACTCAGGTTGGCCGTGCTGTTGACGTTGTTGCGACTGTGCTTGACGCATTCGGAAACGGCGTGAAGGGTGCTTCTGTAACCTTGAGCTCAACTGGTCCTGGCTACTTGAACACCACCACAGGAACCACCGATGCAACTGGTAAGGTAACTGCCAAGCTAATCATCGGAAACTCTGAGACTGGCGATGCAGTTGTAACTGCAGCCGTAACTGACAGCACCACCGTTACTGCGGCAACTGCAACCGTTTCAGCTGGTTCGACCGACGCAAACATCGACATCGTAAACAACCGCGTGACTGCTGTTACCTCTTTCTCAAAGGGCAAGACCGTTGCGTTCTATGTAGATGGCTTCAAGAAGTGGTCAAAGCTTTCAGCTTCTGACGCTGACGTCGTTGTTTACTACAACCTAAAGAAGGGCACCCACACTGTAACCGTGAAGATCACCGGTGGTTTTGTAACCACTGAGAAGTTCATCGTTCAGTAATAAGTTCCACTCTGCGGGAAACTCCCCAGGCCCTCGGGCCTGGGGAGTTTCTCCATTTAACGCCATTAGTCTTAAGCCATGGCATACGAATACAAACAACACCCACACGTTGAAGCCCGCAAAATCAAAGGCCCAGCGGTCTCAAAGCGCAGCCATGCCAACAAGGCAAAACTAAGCCTCAATGACCGCATCGGTCTTGGGGTCACCAAGCGGGTGGGCACCATGTGGGCGGCCTACATCTTCTTGGCGTTGACTTTGGTTTCATTGCCGGCCGCACTGCAATCTGGCAACGTCTTGGTGATTGTGTCTTGGGTGGCACAGACCTTCTTGCAGCTGGTGCTGCTGCCAATCATCATCGTTGGGCAAAACATTCAGGCCAAGTCATCTGATGACCGTGCCATTGCCACCTATGAAGACGCCGGCGCAATTCTTGAAGAATCAAAAGAGATTCAGGCACACCTGGGTGACCAGGATGCGGCGCTGGGAATCTTGGTTGAAAAGATGCGTGCCCTTGAAGAGCAGATTGCAAAGCAGCTGAAGAAGTAAATGCGTTTGGTTATTGCGCGCTGCGCAGTTGATTATTCGGGCAGGCTAAGTGCCCACCTGCCATTGGCCACCCGCCTGTTGATGCTCAAGAATGACGGCTCAATTTTGGTGCACTCAGACTCTGGCTCTTATAAGCCACTCAACTGGATGAACCCGCCATGCACCATCGTGGTTGAAGAGCCATCGGCCGAGGCCGCCGAGTTTGGGGTGATCGAGGTCTGGAAGGTTCAGCAGAAGAAGACCGAAGACGTGCTTAGGGTTTCGATTCACGAGATCATTGCCGATGTTGCGCATGAGCTGGGTGAAGACCCTGGCTTGATCAAAGACGGCGTTGAGGCGCACCTGCAGGTGTTGCTGGCTGAGCAAATAACTTTGGTTCACGAGGAGGCCGTTTTGGTTCGCCGGGAATACATGACGGCCATCGGGCCGGTTGACATTTTGGCTCGAGATTCATCGGGGTCAATTGCCGTTGAGCTTAAGCGCCGCGGTGACATCGACGGTGTTGAACAGTTGACTCGTTATCTTGAACTTATGAACCGTGACCCGCTTTTGGCGCCGGTTCGAGGGGTGTTTGCAGCACAAGAGATTAAGCCTCAGGCACGCAAGCTGGCAGAGGATCGCGGCATTGAGTGCTTAGTCTTGGACTACGACGAAATGCGGGGGATTGACAGTGCCGAACCGAGACTCTTCTAAACCTGGTTCAACCAAGGCGCGCTCTGGGCGGGCAAAGCAGCACCATCCATCGCGTTTTGATATTCGTGGGCGAGGATACTTCCACCGCCTAGGCCCGGGCATTGTCACCGGGGCGGCCGATGATGACCCTTCGGGAATCGGCACCTATTCTCAGGCTGGCGCTGCTGCCGGTTATGGTTTTCTCTGGTCTGCGGTTTGGTTGTTGCCACTGGCCTTTGCCACCCAGGAGGCTTGTGCACGTTTGGCGCTGGTGACCGGCAAGGGACTGGCCGCGATTATTCGTGCCACTTTGCCGCGCTGGGTGCTGATCATTGCCGTGATTTTGGTCTCGGTGGCCAACACCGTGAATATCGCCGCCGATCTTGGCTCGATGGCCGCCGCGTTGAGATTGCTGGTGCCGATTGATCAGGTGGTTGGTGTTGTCGGTTTTGCCGTGGTGATGTCATTCATCGAGATTGTGGTGCCCTATCACCGCTATGCCAGGGTGCTGCGTTGGTTGTGCTTGTCGCTCTTGGCCTATGTGCTGGTGCTGTTTGTGGCGCACGTCAACTGGCACGAAGTGGTTTGGTCAACTGTGGTTCCGCAGATGGATTTCAAAAAGTCATCGCTCGAGCTTTTGATTGCCCTTGCCGGAACCACGATTTCTCCATACCTGTTCTTTTGGCAGGCGGCCGAAGAGGTCGAGGAGCGCAATGAGCCGGACGATGTGCCGGAGGCGGTTTCAAAGTATGAGGTGGCCCAAGAGCACATCGCTGCGATGCGCGGTGACGTGTTCAGTGGCATGCTGACCGGTGTGTTCATCATGTTTGCCATCATGGCAACCTCGGCGGCCACGCTGAATGCCACCGGCATTTTGAACATCAACTCGGCCGAGGACGCGGCCGCCGCCCTGCGCCCGATTGCCGGTGATTTTGCCGGGTTGCTGTTCCTGCTGGGTATTCTGGGCGTTGGCCTCTTGGCGGTGCCGGTGTTGGCCGGTTCGACCGCCTATGCGCTCTCTGAGACCTTTGGTTGGCGCGCCTCGCTTGAGCTAAAGCCCTGGAAGGCCCGCGCCTTCTATGCGGTGATTGTGGCCTCGGTTGGCGTTGCCGTGCTGTTGAACCTGATTGGCGTTGAGCCGATGCGTTTCTTGGTTTTGGCTGCGGTTTTGAATGGCCTCTCGGCGCCGATTCTGATGGCGATTGTCTGGTATCTTGCCCGCGACAAGAAACTTCTTGGCCGCTGGGTTTCACCAGTTTGGTCACAGATTTTGCTGGCGGTGGCCACCCTGGCCATGGCGCTGGTGCCGGTGCTTTGGTTGTTTGCCAAATAGCCCCAAGGGTTATTCGCTTTAATGAACATTTCTCTGGGCCCGGCCTTGGGCCTATGCCAAGGTTGAGGCATGGGGATTTTTGATCGCAAAGTGATGGTCGTCGATGATGACCAACTGCTGCTTGGCCTGAT
>Ga0228703_1000535_pt1 | contig 27095 bp, 24 predicted proteins | sample McNCre217_Aug_MG_3_FD_178020 | JGI IMG/M metagenome (GOLD analysis project Ga0228703, IMG submission 178020) | Freshwater microbial communities from McNutts Creek, Athens, Georgia, United States - 29-17_Aug_MG | ecosystem: Environmental > Aquatic > Freshwater > Creek | place: USA: Georgia...
TTTGCTAAATAGTTTTCGAGATTGCGTCTGGTTTCGTTGAGTGAATCGCCACCAAACTTTTCAAGAACAGAATTCGCGATCACCAGCGCAACCATCGCCTCGGCAACTACACCGGCCGCCGGGACCGCACAGACATCCGAACGCTGGTGGTGTGCCTTTGCAGCCTCACCGGTTGCAACATCAATAGTTTGCAATGCACGTGGAACGGTGCTGATCGGTTTCATTGCTGCACGAACTCGAAGCACTTCACCGTTGCTCATGCCGCCCTCGATGCCTCCGGCACGATCAGTTAGTCGACGTGAAACTCCAGCTTCGCGAACGATTTCATCGTGCGCAGCGGAACCGCGTCGACGAGCTGTTTCGAATCCGTCGCCAACCTCAACGCCCTTGATGGCTTGAATACCCATCAGCGCTCCGGCCAATTGAGAATCCAGTCGGCGATCCCAGTGAACAAATGAACCCAAACCTGGAGGGCAACCGTAAACCAAAGTCTCCACTACGCCACCGAGAGTGTCGCCATCTTTGTGAGCTTCATCAACCTCACTGACCATTGCCGCCGACAATTGCGCATCGAAGGCTCTTAATGGATCCGCATCAATGGCCGCTAGGTCTGAAGGCTTTGGCAGTGCCATCTCGCGGCCGCCATCAACCGAACCGATTGAAACGGTGTGGGTGACAAGTTCGATTCCAAGTGCATTTAGGAAGTTACTAGCAACTCGACCAAGCGCAACACGGGCGGCAGTCTCTCGTGCCGATGCTCGTTCCAAAACTGGTCTGGAATCAAGAAAACCGTATTTCTGCATTCCTGTGAAGTCTGCGTGTCCCGGACGAGGTCTGGTTAGCGCCTCGGCGCGTGCTCCGGTGAGTTTGTCCTGCTCAACCGGATCGGCAGACATTACGTCCTGCCACTTAGGCCATTCAGTATTTGCCACAGTGATGGCAACTGGGCCACCCATCGAGAGTCCGTGTCTCACGCCTCCGCTGATGGAGACCTCATCCTGCTCAAACTGCATTCGAGCACCTCGACCATATCCGAGTCGACGCCGAGCAAGAGAATCCTGGATATCCGAGGTTTGAACTGGAACACCGGCAGGAAGTCCCTCAAGCACGGCAACCAATTCAGGTCCGTGCGATTCTCCAGCGGTAATCCAACGCAACATGGCTCAATTCTGCCACATCGCTGTTTGCTATTGGCTAAATCAATCCGATTGAATTGCGCATTGCCAACATTACGGCTGCTTCATTGAACAATTCAGCCTCTGGATTGCCTTCAACGAAGATTCGAACCTGGGCAATGGCCTGCCAAAGTAGCATCTCAATTCCGGAAATCACGGACAAACCCGCATCCGCCCAAAGATTGGCTGCAGCACTTGGCCAAGGCTCATATGCCACATCGAAGAGCACTCCCCTAGGTTTCGCAAACAACGATTTGTTTAGTCGCACTATCTCGGTGTCGAGTGCCTTTGCCGGCAAAGTACACACCACAAGGTCGGCACGTGATAGTGCCGCCTTAGTGCTAACGGTGCTTACCTGCCTGACACCAGTGGACTTTGCGAAATCCTTGAGCTCATTCAGTGCCGACTTATTGCGGCCAGCCAAAAGCAGTTTCACATCTGGGAAGGATTTGACTAACGCAATGACCGCGCTAATCGAGGTCGCTCCGGTGCCGATCACGGATGCGGTAGCCACCTCGACAACCTTTGCTTCCGCTAGTGATCTCTGGATTCCGTAGACGTCCGTATTGAAAGCCGACCAACCCTCTTTCGTGCGTAACAGAGTATTTGCGCCACCAGCGAGAGTTGCGGTTTCATCCGCCCAGCTGGCTAATCTCAACGCCTCCGCCTTTAGAGGCGCTGTGACACTAAGACCCAACCAATCGACGTCTAGCGTTTCGACGAACTTCATCAAGTGATTCTTCTCGACTTGAATCTTGGTGTAGTCGTAATCTTTAGCGAGCACAGAGTATGCCGCTGAATGAATCGCGGGTGATTTGGAATGGCTAATTGGTGAGCCGACCACTGCGAGGTGTTTACTCATAGCCAGGGTTCTCCGACATCCATTTCTTCCACTGCGCAACTGCAATAGCGTGCTGAGCGTATGTTTCGCTGAACACTGTTTCACCAGTCTTCAAATTTACCGCGCAGAAATACAACCACTTTCCTTCTGCTGGGTGCAATGCTGCATCTATCGCAATTGATCCAGGAGCCGAGATTGGTCCGATAGGAAGGCCATCGTGCAAATAGGTATTGTAACCATTTGCATTCGCCCGATCGGCAGCCGAAGTGCTGACAGTCTTCCCGTTGACACCGTAACTCACAGTGGCATCTGACTGCAGCTTCATGCCGTTTGCAATTCGATTAAGGAACACTCTGGAAACCTTATAAAAGTCACTGTCGATTCGAGCCTCCGCCTGGATTAACGCAGCAAGAGTTAGCACTCGATGGGCGTCCTTTGGTGACACCGCATAGTGATTGAGTTCACTCTTCATGCGACTAACCATCTGCTTCAGCATTTCAGTTGCGCTGATCCCCGGATCGAAGCTGTATGTTGCTGGGAATAACCAACCTTCGGCACTGACTTCCCCCGCTGGAATACCAATGGCAGTCGGATTCGCTGCCGCATTCTTTAGATCTTCAAGAGGCAGTCCCGATTTGCTTGAAAGCTCAGACAGGACCTTGGTGATGCGCCAGCCTTCTTTTATTGTTACGTTGTTCGATACTCGATTTGCCGGGTTGGCAATCGCATTCAACGCCTCGGTGGAACTCATCTCCAATTTCAATTGGTACGTACCCGGATAAAAAGTTTGGTTTTTTGCAACCAAAAGCTTGTAAACGGCTCGATAAGACTTGACTACTTTTAGGTCAACTAGCTCCTGTGCAATCACAGCACCGTCGTCCCCTTGGTGAATAACTAGCGTTACTGATCCGTGTCCGGCACCGTTGAAATCGGCTCCCGAGATAACGTCCCAAGCATTTCGTATAACCCCACGGTTTAGGTAACCCACTACAAGTGCAACAATCAGAAACAGCGAAGCGAGAATTACTACACGTCGACGAAAGTACTTATTCCTCATCGAGATACTCCTCCACTGCAATTCCTGGGCTTCTTCCATATTCCTTCTCGAATGCCAGAGCCGATTCCAGTATCACAGCGGCGGCCGCGCTATCGATGGATTGCTTCTGATTCCTGGTGTTTTTACCAGCTGCCTGAAGCGAACTCGACGCGACCCGCGTGGTTAGTCGTTCGTCTATGAGTCGGACCGGGATGTGAAATGTCTGTTGCAATTGTTTAGCGATGTGCACCGCGTCTGCGGTGGATTCCGTAACTTGACTTTTTAGATTAAGCGGCAAGCCACAGTAAATCTCGATTGGTTCACAATCGGAAATCTGTATTTGGAGAAGATCTAGGGTTTCCGAGTCTTCGCTTTTTCTAGGTACAAAGTCTCTTGGCGAAGCTAGTATTCCGTGTGAATCGGAAACAGCTACTCCAATGCGCGCCTTTCCGATATCAAAGGCGATTCTGCGTCCGATACGCATGGCTACTTAGCTAGTTCACCACGAATGGCAGAGATTGCACTGTCAATCTTGCTGACGTCAGAGCCACCACCCTGTGCGGTGTCGTCCTTACCGCCACCTCCACCGCCGAGCACAGCACTAGCGATCTTAACAAGCGCTCCCGCCTTTACTCCAACGTTGTTTGCTTGCTTTGTTGCAGCGATGACCACCATTGGTTTGCCATCGATCTCTGCAAACAGTGCTGCAACGGCAGAGTCATTCTGTAAGTGGTCACGCAACTGCAAGGTGAGGGTTCGCAATTCTTCTGCGGCACCAAGTTGTCCAACATTCGAAATCGCCAAGCGCACCTGGCCAACTGATTCTGCCGAAGCAACGATTGACGGAAGTAGTGTCGCCAACTGTTGAGCCTGCAGCGCTGATAGTTTGCGCTGAGCTGACTTAAGGTCATCGACTGTCGCGATAATTCGTTCTTCAAGCCCATCGCGATTCGACTTAAATAACTCGGATAGTCGTGAAACTAGTGCTCGCTCATTAGCTAGTGCTCGGTACGCTTCAATACCAACTAAGGCCTCGAGTCTACGTGAACCGGAGCCGACTGACGATTCACCGATGATTGAAACTAAACCAACCTGAGAACTGCGAGAAACGTGAGTGCCACCGCAAAGTTCACGCGACCAAGGGCCACCGATTTGAACAACACGGACGCTCTCATCGTAAGTCTCGCCAAATAGTGCGACCGCACCCCATTGTTTGGCTTCGGGAAGTGACATGTACTGTGCACTAACTGCTAGATCCTGACGGATAGCCAAGTTAGTTACTTCTTCGATTTCCGATTTAGTTGTGTCGCTTAGTGCCTGACTCCAGGCATAGTCGAGACGAAGGTAACCAGGCTTGTTGTATGAACCCGATTGCAATGCAGTTGGACCCAATACCTCACGAAGTGCAGCGTGAACCAGGTGGGTACCTGAGTGTGCCTGAGTGGCTCCAATTCGCCAATCTGCATCTACCGAAGCCGAAACATTAGCGCCAACCCCAAGTTCACCGGAGCGAACTAACACCTTGTGGCTAATCAATCCCTTTACTGGCTTTTGAACATCGAGAACTTCGAGTTCGAAACCATCGCCGCGAATAAATCCGGCATCTGAATCCTGTCCGCCTGATTCAGCGTAGAACGAGGTCTCGTCCAGGATCACTTCGGCAATTTGCCCTTGAGCAATGTGCGTGGCTTGTGCACCATCGGCAATCAATCCGATCACCTTGGCAGAAGTTTCTAGCTCTTCGTAGCCAGTGAATTTGGTAACACCGAGTTGACGGAAGCTGGAATAGACAGATAGGTCGGTGCCGCCAAGTTTCTTTTCGCGAGCATCAGCCTTTGCTCTGTCACGCTGTTCAGTCATCAGAGTCTTGAAAGCATCGCGATCAACCGAGAGACCAGCTTCTTCTGCAATCTCCAAAGTCAGATCAATTGGGAAGCCATAGGTGTCGTGAAGTAGAAATGCGGTGTCACCATTCAGTTGCTTGCTGCCACCGGTCTTAGTCTGCGCAATCGCTTCGTCTAGAACAACGGTTCCCGAAGTTAGAGTTCGGAGGAAAGCTTCTTCTTCTGCCACAGCGGTGCGCAGAATTCTTTCGAATTCTGTCTCAAGTTCTGGATATGCCGCTTTCATGGCATCCTTAGACACCACGAACAGCTCAGCAAATGTTGGCTTCTCCACGCCAAGTAATCGCATTGAGCGAACGGTACGGCGCAGAAGGCGGCGAAGCACATATCCGCGACCATCGTTAGCAGGTGTTACTCCATCACCAATCAGCATCAGTGCACTACGCACGTGATCAGCAACTACGCGCATGCGAACATCGTCTTCAACGGATGCACCGTAGGTACGACCGCTAAGTTTGGCGGCTAGATCAAGTACCGGTCGAACCTGGTCGATTTCGTACAGGTTTTCAACTCCCTGCATTAGAAACGCTACGCGCTCTAAGCCCATACCGGTGTCGATGTTTTTCTTTGGAAGTTCGCCAAGAATTTCAAAACTATCTTTGCCAGTTCCCTGACCGCGCTCATACTGCATGAAAACGAGATTCCAGATTTCGATGTAGCGATCTTCATCCGCCTCTGGTCCGCCCTCGCGACCATAGGCTGGGCCGCGGTCGTAATAGATTTCGGAACAAGGTCCAGCCGGACCAGGCTGCCCGGTAGACCAGTAGTTGTCTTTCATCCCTCTGCGCTGGATGCGCTCCATAGGAATGTTTGCGACATCACGCCAGATTTGAATACTCTCGTCGTCGTCCTTATAAACCGTTACCCAAAGTAGTTGAGGATCGAGTTCGAGGCCTCCCTCACTTTGCGGCTTAGTTAGGAATTCCCAAGCGTATGAGATTGCGTCTTTCTTGAAGTAATCACCGAATGAAAAATTTCCATTCATTTGGAAGAAGGTTCCGTGACGAGTCGTCTTGCCGACTTCTTCAATGTCCAAAGTACGCACACACTTTTGCACAGAGGTTGCGCGCGGATACGGAGCAGGAACTAGCCCACTCATGTAAGGAATGAATGGAACCATTCCGGCGACTGTGAAGAGAAGTGATGGATCTTCGCTAATGAGCGACGCGCTAGGAACAACAGTGTGTCCCTTGCTTTCAAAAAATTCGAGCCAACGACGGCGTATTTCGGCAGTTTGCATTACTTGTTGCTTGGCTTTGATGCCGGTGACTTCTTAGGAGCAGCCTTGCGTGCAGTTGCCGGCTTCTTTACGGCAGGTTTTGCTGCAGGCTTTTTGGCAGCAGTTTTCTTTGCCACCGGCTTTGCCAATTCGGCTTCGCGTTCGCGGAAACCTTCGGTGATTGCAGCACCAAATTCCTTCGCGCGAGACGTTGCGTCTTCAACTGCCGCAGCTGCCTTTGGGTTTTCGGCTAGTTGCTTAGCTACAGCGAGTCCGGCTGCGATGCCAGTTACAAACCAAAAGATCTTTTTCATGGAGATCTACTTACCCTTCTTGCCCAAGAGAGCTGAGCGCAAACCCTGAGTCAGGCCTGCGATTTTCACCAGTGGCGCACCCACGGACGCGCTGAATACTGCAACCAGCGACTTTACATTTGTGGTTACTTCGGCAACGTTCTCTGTGATTACGTCCAAGCGAGCCAACTGCTTATTGGTCTCAGTAACCGTAGTGGTGAGTTCAGTGAGTAGCGGAGCAACTGAATCGTTGAGATCGTGAACTGAGTCACGAGCCTCATCGATCAGTCGACCGAACTTAATTAGCGGAACGCCGATAAAAATCACAAGCAAGGCAAAAGCCGATGCTGCGATGATTGCTGCGATTTCTCCGCCACCCATCTGAACTCCTAATTCAATTACGAAGCTTTAGCGAGCTGCGTAGTACTCAACCACGAGCTGAACTTCACAGGTAACTGGAACTTCAGCGCGCTTCGGACGACGAACCAAAGTTGCGTGCAACTTAGCTAGATCGACGCTTAGGTAAGCAGGTACTGGAGGAAGAACATCAACGTGTCCACCTGCAGCTGCAACCTGGAACGGCTCGGTAACTTCACTCTTTGCGTGAACGTGAACCATCTGGCCAGGCTTTACGCGGAATGAAGGACGGTCGATGCGCTCTCCGTTAACCAAAATGTGGCGGTGGACAACCATCTGACGGGCCTGTGCGATTGTGCGGGCGAAACCTGCGCGCAATACCAATGCGTCAAGACGCATTTCCAAAAGCTCTACTAGGTTTTCACCGGTTAGGCCCTGGGTGCGCTTTGCTTCCTGGAAAGTTTTACGAAGCTGTGCTTCACGAATACCATACTGCGCGCGAAGACGCTGCTTCTCGCGTAGACGAACTGCGTAGTCGCTGTCAGCCTTCTTCTTGGTGCGGCCGTGCTCACCTGGAGCATATGGACGCTTTTCTAGATACTTGGCAGCCTTTGGAGTAAGTGCTAGCCCGAGTGAGCGAGACAGACGAGTCTTGCTACGAGTACGTGTGGTTTTTGACACGTTTTCCTTTCGATGAGCCAATGGCTCGATAGCGGTAATTGTTCACATTTCGGTTCAGAGGTCGAACCTTTTGCCACGGATTCATCTGGCTATTAGACAAACCGCACCGTTGATCACACTTACAGCCGTTAGGTGTGGTCGAGTCGGCAACCTTGAAAGTCTACCAATCAACAACCGCCAAAACAAAGGGGTTAGCGCTTGAAAGAGCGAATAATTGACCGCAGCTTCGCCCAGCGCTCGACCAATTCACGTTCCTGACCAATTTCCTTCGGCCGATAATAAGTCTTGGCCTCAAGTTCAGCAGCCAGATACTGCTGGGCCGCCACCGCTCGAATGTCATCGTGAGGATAGCTGTATCCCCTGCCGTTGCCCAATTTGCTGGCACCTGGGTAATTTGAGCTGCGCAGAGGCTTTGGCACTTCTCCGCTCAAGCCGTTCCTAACATCGTCTAAGGCTTGATTAATAGCCAAGTAGGCAGAGTTTGACTTCGGGGCCAATGCCAAATAAATAGTTGCCTCGGCGAGCGGGATTCGAGCCTCCGGCATTCCAATCAGAGAAACAGTTTCGGCAGCCGCCACAGCGAGCGGCAGGGCTTGAGGATCTGCCAGTCCGATGTCCTCTGCAGCCAAAATCATTAGCCTTCTAGCGATGAATCTAGGATCCTCGCCACCCTCAATCATTCGGGCCAAATAATGCACTGCTGCGTCGGCATCGCTTCCCCGAACCGATTTGATGAACGCACTGATGATGTCGTAGTGCTGGTCGCCGTCCTTGTCATAGCGGGTAAGGGCTCGGTCAATCGCCGTCTCAATTGCGGACTCAGAAATTTCGAACGGAGCTTGATCGGCCTTACCCTCAGAGGCCAAGGCCGCGGCTTCGAGAATAGTTAGCGCTCGTCTTGCATCACCACTGGCCAGTCGTGCGATTGAACTGGCGAGTTCCTCAGTGAGAGTGAATTTCTCATTGAGGCCACGAGGATCGCTTAGCGCGGTTCTGAGGATTACCTTCACTTCGTCATCGTTCAGTAGTTCGAGTACCAGCAGCAGGCTGCGTGATAACAATGGTGTGATTACCGAAAAACTAGGGTTCTCAGTAGTTGCCGCAATGAGTGTGACCCAGCCGTTCTCAACGCCTGGTAACAGCGCGTCTTGCTGGGCCTTACTGAAGCGGTGAATCTCATCCAGGAACAGGATGGTGCCAATCCCATAGGCCTCGTGATTGGTGCGTCCAGTTTCCATAGCCTCGCGCACATCTTTCACTCCGGCGGTTATGGCACTGAGTTCAATGATTCTTCGACCTGAGGAAGCTGCCACCGCTCTTGCCAAAGTGGTCTTACCGGTTCCGGGTGGCCCAAACAGGATGACGCTAGTGGTGATGTTGTGTTTACCAGCCTCAGGCGGAGTCGCCAACTTGTTGAGTGGGCTGCCTGGTTTCAACAGTTGAGTCTGACCAATTACTTCATCCAGAGTGCGAGGTCGCATCCTGGCGGCCAGCGGAGCCAGACCCTCGAAGAAACTGCTACTCATAGTCTCAGGTTACAAGCAGGAACCCAGCCAATCCGCGTAAAATGCCTAGGTAGCGTTTATTGGAGGACATTTTGGCGTCGAAGAAAAAGCAGCAGAACCTATTCAGTTCAACTGGTAACAAGTTGGCCGAGTATGAAGCTAAGCAAAAAGAACACGCAAAGCACACTGCTCGACGTAAAACCGACAACCGAATTGCTTTGGTTGCCGGAGCTATCGCTCTCGTTGTTGCGTTCGGATCGCAGTTTGCTTACAGTGCAATTCACCCGGACCCATCTGCATCATCTAGTGCTAGCGCTACTCCTTCAGCTTCACCGGTCGCTCAAGAGACTAACGGTCCACTTGTACCTAATGCTTCAATTGCCGAGGGACGAGTATGGACTGGCACAATGCAAGTAAATAGCGCAAATCTTGGCGTGAAGCTGTTTGGCGACAAAGCTCCGCAGGCAACTGCAAACTTCATCGCGTTGGCCAAGAAGGGCTTCTATAAGGACGTCCCATGTCATCGTTTGACCACTTCGGGAATTTTCGTGCTCCAGTGTGGAGATCCAACCGGGACCGGTACTGGTGGGCCAGGTTATTCATTCGGCCCTATTGAAAATGCACCTGTAGCTGAGAAATCAGGCGTGGCTACTTACAAAAAGGGATTCCTAGCCATGGCCAACAGTGGCGGGGCTTACACAAATGGTTCGCAATTCTTCATTGTTTATCAGGACTCACCTTTGATGCCTAACTACACCGTGTTCGGTGAGATCACCTCTGGCCTGAATGGTCTTGACCCGATCATCAGCGCCGGCGTCACCGGCGGTGGCAACGATGGCAAGCCATCGGTGGAAACCAAGCTCGGAACCATCAAACTAAACTAAATCCCACAGTAAACGAACGCATCCGCGTATAGCTAAAGGAGCTACCCATGACTGTAAGCAACAAATTCGGACGTGTAGACGCCGATAACAACGTATTCGTACTAGAACTTGGTTCTGAACGAAAAGTCGGACAGTACCCAAATGTAACTCCTGAGGAAGCACTTGCTTTTTATGAGCGCAAGTTCGCGGATCTAGACGCGCAAGTTCGCATTCTGGAACAGCGCGTTAAGAACAAAGTTGACGCAGCAAATCTTGGTAAGCAAGCTGCAAAGCTGGCGGAGGATCTAGTTGCTGCTAATGCAGTTGGTGATTTGAACAACCTTCGCACACGCGTTACTGCCCTATCGCCGGCGATCGCCGAATTAGGTGCAGCTAAGGCTGAGGCAAACAAGGAAGCCGTTGCCGAAGCGCTTACTTCACGTATCGCGCTCGCTGAAGCAGCAGAGGCAATCGCGAACCAAGACACATCAAAGACTCAGTGGAAGCAATCTGGCGAAAAGATGGCCAAGCTTTTTGAAGAATGGCAAGCAACCCAAAAGAGCGGACCAAAGATCTCTAAAGCTCAGGCGGATCCAATTTGGAAGCGATTCTCACTTGCGCGAACACGTTTTGAAACTGCGAAGCGTCAGTACTTTGCAACACTCGACTCTGCTAACAAGGCAGTACGTGCCAAGAAGAACGAGATTGTTGAAAGCGCTGAAAAGTTGGCTGCCGCTGGTTCGGACTCAATGATCGAATACAAGAAGTTGCTCGATGCTTGGAAAGCCGCTGGTCGAACTCCAGGTAAATCGGATGATGCACTATGGGCGCGTTTCAAGGCTGCGGGCGATGTAATTTACTCTGCGCGTCAGGCAACAGCCGCAGTTGAAAATGTTGAACACGGCGAGAACCTGGCAAAGAAGCTTGAACTTTTGAAGCAGTACTCCACCATCGACCCAAGCAAGGGTCTAGACGAGGCGAAGAAGCAGCTTCAGGAACTTCAGAAGAAGTGGGAGAAGATTGGTCGAATCCCTAAGGACAAACTGCGCGAGGTTGAAGACAAACTGCGCGCAATTGAGAACAAGGTCCGTACCGCCGAGCAGGATCACTGGCGCAAGAGTGACCCAGCTTCAATCGATCGCAGCAACTCAGTTATTTCTCAGCTTGAAGATTCAATCAAGAAGCTAGAGGCCGACCTAGCTGCTGCAACAGCGTCAAAGAACGACAAGAAGATCAAGGAAGCAACCGAGGCTCTAGCCGCCCGTAAGGCCTGGCTGACTGCAGTGCAAGCTGCTGCTAACTAATTACCCGTTGTGTACGCGGTAGACGTCGTACACGGCTTCGATACGCTTCACTGCATTTAGCAAGTGTTCCAGCGTGCCTGGGTCACCCATTTCAAAAACGAATCGACTTAGTGCAACTCGGTCAGAACGGGTAGACACCGATGCCGAGAGAATATTCACGTGGTGCTCACTAAGTACGCGAGTAACATCGGACAGCAAACCGGAACGGTCCAATGCCTCAATCTGAATCTGCACCAGGAACAATGACTTAGAGTTTGGTGCCCAACTGACATCCATTAGGCGTTCTGGTTGAGAACGAAGCTGTTCGCTGTTTTTGCAGTCAGCTCGGTGTACGGAAACACCAGAACCTCTAGTCACGAATCCAAGGATTTCATCACCAGGCACTGGAGTGCAGCAGCGAGCAAGTTTGGCCATCACATCGGAATCTCCACGCACCAAGATTCCTGCGTCATTCGCACGGTTGCGATTCTGCGAGCGGGCTCGATTCGGTAGTTCAAAAACAGCTTCCGCTGCATCCGCATCAGTTGCAATGGAAGCACTCAACTTCTCAACTACCTGCTGTGACGATATGTGCCCCTCACCCACCGCTGCATAGAGTGATTCGACATCATTGAGACGCAACTCATGTGCAAGATCCAGCATTGATTCCGAGGACAAGATTTTTTGCAGCGGCAAATTATGTTTGCGCAAAGCCTTGGCAATTGATTCTTTACCTAGCTCAATAGCATCTTCACGTCGTTCGGCAGAGAACCACTGCTTAATCTTGGCGCGAGCTCGAGGAGACTTTACAAAATTCAACCAGTCCTTAGAAGGAGCTGCCTCAGGAGATTTACTGGTGAAAATTTCAACCGTATCGCCAGACTGCAATGGTGTATCTAGAGGCACTAAGCGGCCATTTACTTTCGCACCCATGGTGCGGTGTCCAACATCTGTGTGCACCGCATAAGCGAAATCCACCGGAGTCGCTCCCCCAGCCAAACCGATTACTTTGCCCTTAGGAGTGAAAACATAAACTTCTTTGGCACCGATTTCGAAACGAAGCGAATCAAGGAACTCACTAGGATCTTGAGTTTCAGCCTGCCAATCGCTGAGGTGTTTCAACCAGGCTAAATCTTCATCAGAACGCTCGTTGGTCTCACCAACCTGCTCTTTGTATTTCCAGTGCGCCGCCACACCATATTCGGCTCGCTGGTGCATTTCGTGAGTTCGAATTTGAATCTCCACCGAGCGGCCCTTAGGCCCAATTACCGTGGTGTGCAGCGACTGGTACAGGTTGAATTTCGGCATGGCGATGTAGTCTTTGAAACGCCCAGGCACCGGATTCCATCTCGCATGGATTGCACCGAGTACCGCATAGCAATCTCTGACACTGTTGACCAGCACACGTATACCTACCAAGTCATAGATGTCGTCAAACTCACGCCCACGCACAACCATTTTCTGATAAATGCTGTAATACTGCTTAGGTCGTCCGGCAACTTTGCCCTTGATCTTGTTATCCCTTAGATCCTCTTCAATCTCACCAATGATTGAATCAATCACCTGCTCGCGCTGTGGTGCCCGCTGGCCAACGAGGTTCACAATCTCTTCGTACACCTTCGGATAGAGCACGGAGAAAGAGATGTCCTCCAGCTCCCATTTGATTGTGCTGATACCTAGGCGATGAGCGAGTGGAGCGTAAATCTCCAAGGTCTCCTGCGCTTTGCGCTTTGCTGATTCCGGTGAAACGAAGCCCCAGGTGCGCGCGTTGTGAAGACGGTCAGCAAGTTTGATGACGAGTACGCGTATGTCCTTTGACATTGCCACCACCATTTTGCGAACAGTTTCGGCTTGCGCATGATCGCCGAACTTGACCTTGTCCAGCTTGGTTACGCCGTCAACCAACATCGCCACTTCAGAGCCGAAATCTTTTTCTAGTTGCTCGAGTTTGTAGTCGGTATCTTCAACTGTGTCGTGTAACAGCGATGCGGCAAGGGTGATTGGACCAATGCCAAGGTCGGCCAAAATGTGAGTTACTTCGAGCGGATGAGTAATGTACGGCTCGCCGCTCTTGCGCTTCTGTTCCCGATGCGCTTCTTCAGCTACAACGAAGGCCCGCTCGATAATGGATACGTCGGCCTTCGGATGATTCAAGCGAGCGAGACGCAGGATCTCATTGAGTTCCGAAGTGTATGCGCCATACTTTGCGAAGATCCTCGGCAGCATGCCACGAAGGGTGCTGATACTGCCGGTTGGTGTTGGATCCGTCAAAGATTACTCCTGGTGTGCCTAGACACCCAGACTAGCAATTAGCGGCTAGCAAGTACCTTTTTGGCTGCATTCGCATACTTCGCTTCGCCCTCACGTAGGTGTGAGTAGAACGGAGCCGCGATGAAGATGGTTGAGTAAGTGCCCACGATGATTCCAATGAACAACGCCAACGAGATGTCTCGTAGAGTACCTGCACCTAGAAGCAATGAGCCAATGAACAAAATCGCTGCCACCGGAAGCACGGCAACCACTGAAGTGTTCACCGAACGAACCAAGGTCTGGTTGATTGCAAGATTAACCTTTTCTGCAAAGGTTGCAGTCTCACTGAATTCCACTTCAAAAGTGTTTTCACGAATCTTGTCGAAGACCACAACGGTGTCGTAAAGCGAGTAACCGAGGATGGTCAAGAAACCAATCACCGCTGCCGGTGTAACTTCAAAGCCAAGAGCACCGTAAACACCAGCAGTAATAATCAAGTCGTGGAGCAGTGCCAGCATTGCTGCGGCAGACATTTTCAAGGTGCGGAAGTACAACGCCATCAAAACAGCTGCCAGCGCAATGAACACGATCAAACCGTTGAACGCCTTACCGGTGATGTCTGCACCCCAGTTTGCACCCACGAACGAGCTAGCAACCTGATTGCCCTGCAACTTATAAGCCGAAGCCAAAGCTTGGCGAACGGATTCTGATTGGGTATCGGTTAGCTTGTCGGTTTGAATACGAAGACCGTCTGCGCCAACACCGGTTACTAGTGGATTCGCGGCAGGAACAATGCTCTTCACCGCAGCGATTGCTGTCTGATCAGAGGTTTGAGAAACACCAGTTACACGGAACTCTGAACCACCACGGAATTCGATTCCGAAGTTGAAGCCACCACGAGCAATAGGAAGAATTACTGCAAGTGCAATCATCGCTATCGCGATTACGTAGAAGACTTTGCGCTTGCCGATGAAGTCAAATGAACGCTTTCCGGTGTAAAGATCGTTACCTAATTCACTGAACTTTGACATTAGTTCTGACCTCCGTTGTCGCTGGCCTTGCGTTCTGCAATTGTTTGGCGACGGTTTGCTTCCTTTGAAACTTTGCCGCGTTTAGCCGCTCCAACCTGCTCCGATACTCGGAACTGACCGCGACCGACATAGGCATTTCCACCGAGTGCATTGGCATCGAAGCCGGAAAGCTTGTGACCTGATGAGAAGAATCTGTTCTGAGCCAGGATTTGCAGCATTGGGTGGGTGAACAGGGCAACGACGGCAAGGTCGATCAATGTGGTTAAACCGAGTGTGAAGGCGAATCCCTTCACGCTACCCACAGTAAGCGCCCAAAGCACTACGGCTGCGAGCATGCTCACACCGTCAGAAACGATGATTGTGCGAATTGCACGCTTCCAACCGGCTTCGACTGCAGCAGCCAAAGTGCGGCCATCACGAAGCTCGTCGCGAACACGCTCGAAGTAGACAATGAACGAGTCGGCTGTAATACCGATAGCCACGATTAGTCCGGCAACGCCAGCTAGTGACAAACGGTATCCCTGACGCCAAGACAAAATCGAAATGGTTAGGTAAACGACAATGGCTGCCACGATTAGCGAACCAATAGTTACAACTGCAAGGCCTCGATACTGGAAAATCGAGTAAATGATTACTAGCAGTAGTCCGATGGCACCGGCAAGTAGTCCACCCTTTAGTGACTCTGTTCCAAGAGTCGCCGAGATGTTCTCCTGGCTCTGCACTTCGAAGCCAATCGGCAATGAACCGTACTTAAGCTGATCTGCAAGTGACTTCGATGATGCCTGTGTGAAGCTACCGGTGATTTGAGCGGAACCGTTGGTAATTACGGCGTTGGTCTGAGGTGCGGTGATTACATAGCCATCGAGAGTGACTGCAAACTGGTTGCGAGGACTCGTCAATGGGTATAGGCGTGAGGTAACTGCACTAAAGGCAGAAGTACCCTTTGAGTCGAAACTTAGGTTTACCGCCCAGGTATTTGTGGAAGCACCGGTTGAAGTCTGTACAGTTCCGGCCTGTGCATCTGAGATGTTGCTGCCGTCTACCTCAACTGGACCGAGAATGAACTTCTGTGTTCGGCTTGAATCACAAGTGATCAGTGGCTTAGTGGCGTCATCTACCTGCCCAGGCTTACGGAACTCTGAAGCACAATCGAACGCGTCGTACTGCGCCCGAAGTGCCGGTGAAACCCAGTTCAAGTCACTGGCATCTGTTGGCGCTGCGTTTGGTGCAGCAGAAGCACTTGCACTGGCACTCGCCTTTGCTGAAGGGCTTGCTGAGGCCGCACTAGAACCACCAACTGATGCGGCTGTGCCAGCATCGGTAACTAGTACTGCACGAAACTCAAGTTTTGCTGAGCTCTTGATTAGCTGAAGAGTGCTGTCCGAAGGAGTGCCAGGGATTTCTACGATGATGTTTTTGTCACCAGAAGTAGTCACTGTTGATTCCGATACACCGGTTGAATCAACGCGCTGTCGAATGATCGAAACGGCCTGACTCAATTGCTCTGCGGTAACTGTTTTACCGTCCGCAACCGATGGAGCAAGGATGATTGAAGTTCCACCCTGAAGGTCTAGTGCGAGCTCTGGAGCGAATGTTGCTCCCTGAGTGTTTGTGGCAATTCCGATGCCGATGATGCCGGCAAAGCCGATGATAAGCGCGAGCAACCACGCTAGGCGCTTGCGCGCGTGCTTACTTACAGATGAAACGGCCACAGTGAATCCTCGCTGAAATTACTTGGTTTTGGTAGCTGCAGGCTTTTTGGCTGCAGGCTTCTTAGTTGCAGTTTTAGGAGCAGCCTTCTGTGTTGCTGATTTTGCAGCAACTGGCTTCTCTGCAGCAGGCTTGGCTGCCTCAACTGAACGCACAGCAAGCTTATTTACCGAAAGCTTTGTGCCAGGAGTTGACTCAATGACAATACGGTCTGCATCGATTGAAGTTACCTTGCCGTATACGCCACTGGTAAGCATTACGGTGCTACCAACTGCAATAGAGGTTTGTAGATCCTCAGCCTGCTTCTTGCGCTTCTTGTTGCTAAGAACCATGAACAAAATCATCACTGCAAGCGCAGCAAGTAAAAAGAAGTTTTCCAAGGGAAACCAATCTGTCGTAGATAAGCCCGTTGTAGTAAACGGGCGAAAGACGCAAGCGTCCTGCCAATTATAGGTCAAACAGCGGTGTTTGCCCCGAAGTCTGGGGCTTTAGACCCAGGTGTTGGTAAGCCTTGGGCGTGGCCTCCCTACCCTTGGCAGTACGCGAGATCAGTCCAGTGCGAACCAAAAACGGTTCAACTACAGACTCGATGGTGTCTTGTTCCTCGCCAACGGCAACCGCGATTGCGGAAATACCCACTGGACGGCCCGCGTACTGACCGCAAAGCACGCCGAGAACATCGCGATCTAGCCGATCTAAGCCGAAATCGTCAACTTCAAAGAGCCTTAGGGCTGCTAAAGCAACCTGCTCGTCGATAGTTGAGTGGCGTTCAACCAACCCGTAATCGCGCACTCTACGGAGCAAGCGATTAGCGATACGCGGAGTGCCGCGACTACGACTAGCAATTGCCATTGCCCCGTCGTCGTCTAGTTGCACGTCCATTTTTAAGGCGGCGCGAGAAATTACTGAAACCAACTCTGTTTCGGAGTAAAACTCCATGTTCGCAGTGAACCCGAATCTATCGCGCAAAGGGTTTGCCAGTAAGCCGCTTCTGGTGGTGGCACCGATCAGTGTGAACGGTTCAAGTTCCAATGGAACCGACGTGGCTCCCGGACCCTTGCCAACCATGATGTCGATGCGGAAATCCTCCATCGCGAGGTAGAGCATTTCCTCCGCAGAGCGCGACATGCGATGTATCTCATCAACGAAAAGCACGTCACCGGCAACCAGTGAAGCAAGAATCGCAGCCAAATCTCCGGCATGTTGGATAGTTGGACCACTCGTAAGACGAAGATTGCCATTGCTCTCGTTCGCGACAATCATGGCCAAAGTGGTTTTACCTAATCCAGGTGGCCCAGCGAACAACATGTGGTCCGCGGCGCGCGACTGTAGCTTGGCAGCCTCGAGAATTAGAGCAACTTGTTTACGTACGTTTTCTTGCCCAATGAATTCGCTGAGTGAAGTTGGTCTCAATGCAGATTCAAAGGCGAGCTCACTTTGATCTGGATCAGGGTTCGTTAGATCGTTCATGACTACTTGATAAGTTTCGCCAGTGACTCACGCAGCAGCAGCTGCAAGTTATCGGTGCCCTTAGCACTGCAGACTTCTGCAACTACCGGAGCAGCAACTTTCTCGCTCCAACCGAGACTCTGTAGAGCAGCCAAAAGATCGTTCGCAATGCCGTTGCCTGCATGAGCCTTGATTTTTCCGGCGAGAGTTACGTTGATGAGCTTTGCCGTCTTAACTCCGACACCACTCACCTGCTCGAACGGTTTTGAGTCATCGTCGGTGACTGCTTGAGAAATTTGTGAAGGTGTCAAAGTGGAGATGATAGCCAAAGCGGTCTTCGGGCCAACGCCGGTAACACTTCGCAATTGGTCAAATAAGCCCTGCTGTTCAAGGCTTTCAAACCCGAAAAGCTGAAAACTGTCTTCACGGACAACCATGGCAGTAACTAGAAAAGATGAATCACCAACATTGAGGCCTTGGTGAATGTCTTTAGGCACCTGAACGAGATAACCAACGCCGGAAACATCCAACACAACAGCAGAGCCAGATTTGCTCTGTACGGTTCCTCTAAGCGATGCAATCACGCAAAAAGACTAACTAACCCCTGCGAGTTTTCTTGGATGCCGCTTCAGATTGGCGCCACGCCTCCTGAGCCTTGGTTAGCTTGCCGCCGGAAATTGGTTGCTCTGGACGCCAACCGGCAGTGATCGCAATTGCCAAGGCGTCTGCTGCATCAGCAGGTTTAGGTATCTCTTTCAAGCCAAGCAGCTTGGCAACCATGAAACCTACTTGCTGTTTATTGGCGCGCCCAGAACCGGTAACCGCGGCCTTCACTTCGGAAGGTGTGTGCATTTGAATCGGAATGCCGCGCTGATTAGCAAGCAACAGCACTACTCCGGAAATTTGAGCGACTCCCATCACGGTGCGCAAGTTTTGCTGGGCAAAAACTCTTTCAATTGCAATTAGTTCGGGCTTGAACTGATCGATTTTTACTGAAAGTTCTGCTGCAATCAAACCGATGCGTTGATCGAGCTCTAATTCAGAATCAGTGCGAATGGTGTCGACATCAAGAAACTTTGCGGTTCTATTTTTCGATACCTCTACTACGCCTACTCCACAACGAGTTAGACCTGGGTCAACTCCGAGAATTCGGCGCGTCAATTATTCGCGCTCTAGCTCAGCGAGCACTTCGGCGCTCATGTCAAAGTTCGTGTAGACGTTCTGCACGTCGTCAGAATCCTCTAGCTCGTCGATCAGTTCAATAACTTTTCGAGCGGTGTCAGCGTCAACCTGCATAGGCAGTGATGAAACAAATTCGGCATCGGCCGATTCGTAGTCGATGCCTGCAGTTTGCAGTGCCGTGCGCACTGCAACCATGACACTTGGATCGGTGGTGATCACGAACTGTTCACCGCGGTCTTCAATGTCTTCAATTCCAACTTCCAGAACTGCATCGAGAATTGCATCCTCAGTTGCACCATTGCCCTTAAGCACGACGATTACGCCTTTACGACTGAACTGATAAGCAACGCTCCCAGGATCTGCCATGGTCCCGTTGCCGTTTTTGAATGCAAGTCGAACTTCTGCTGCTGCACGATTCTTGTTGTCAGTCAAACATTCCACCAAGAGCGCTACTCCATTTGGACCATAGCCTTCATACATGATGGTCTGGTATTCGACCGCATCTGCTCCGCCACCTGAACCGCGCTTAATAGCACGATCGATGTTGTCGTTCGGAAGAGAAGACTTGCGACCCTTTTGAATCGCATCGTAAAGCGCTGGGTTACCGTCTGGGTCCGGCCCGCCAAGTCGTGCCGCGACTTCGATGTTCTTAATCAGCTTGGCGAAAAGTTTCGCACGCTTTCCATCGATTGCCGCCTTTTTGTGTTTAGTGGTCGCCCATTTGGAGTGGCCAGACATAATGCTCCCGTTGTGAAGATTTTTCTAAAGTTTAGCCGAGGCTAAATCATGTCTATGAGCAGCTTGTGGATTCTTGTCTCACCTGTGACTTCAGGATGGAACGAAATTCCAATGCACTTACCCTGGCGGACACCAACTATGCGGCCGTCGTCAAGCTTGGCAATAACCTCGACGCCCTCGCCAACTGCCGCCACAATTGGTGCACGAATAAAGGCGGCATGGACTGTACCTTCGACACCAACTACCGCCAGGTCTGCCTCAAAAGAATCATTTTGATTTCCAAATGCGTTGCGCCTAATGACAACATCGAGACCGCCAAACGACTTTTGCCCGCTGGCGGGATCTTGGATATTTCCGAGCATGATCAATCCTGCGCAGGTACCAAGTACTGGTAAACCCGAGGCTATAGCGTCGCAGATTGGTTGATACATCCCAAAAATTTCGGAGAGTTTTGAAATGGTGGTTGACTCACCGCCAGGTATCACCAAGGCATCAACGGCTGCAAGTTGGGTTGGAGTCTTTACCTCAACAACATTTACTCCGAGTTGTTTAAGTGTTTGCACATGTTCCCGCACGTCACCTTGGAGTGCGAGTACGCCAACAGTTTTTGCGAACAATTACCAACCGCGGTCGGCAAGACGGTGCGGAGCAGGAATGTCCCTAACGTTGATGCCAACCATTGCTTCACCCAAACCGCGACTAACTTCTGCAAGTACTGCTGGATCGTTGTAGAAAGTTACAGCCTTAACGATTGCCTTTGCGCGAGCAATCGGATCGCCAGACTTGAAGATTCCAGAACCAACAAACACTCCGTCTGCACCGAGCTGCATCATCATCGCTGCATCGGCAGGTGTTGCCACACCACCGGCAGTAAACATCACGACCGGAAGCTTTCCGGTTTGTGCAACTTCTCGAACTAGTTCCAATGGCGCCTGCAGCTCTTTTGCTGCAACATAGAGTTCGTCCTCATTCTTTGCCGCTAGTGCACGGATTTCCGCACTGATGGTACGAATGTGTTTGGTTGCCTCAGAGACGTCACCAGTGCCAGCTTCACCTTTTGAGCGAATCATCGCAGCACCCTCGGTGATACGTCGAAGTGCCTCTCCTAGATTCGTAGCACCGCACACGAACGGAGTGGTGAACTCCCACTTGTCGATGTGGTTCACGTAATCGGCCGGACTGAGTACCTCCGACTCATCGATGTAGTCCACACCCAACTGTTGAATGATTTGCGCTTCAACAAAGTGCCCGATGCGTGCTTTTGCCATCACCGGGATTGAAACGGCCTTGATGATTCCGTCGATCATGTCTGGATCAGACATGCGAGCAACGCCACCTTGTGCGCGGATGTCAGCGGGTACGCGCTCCAGAGCCATAACAGCAACCGCGCCGGCATCCTCCGCAATCTTGGCCTGTTCTGGGGTAACTACGTCCATAATGACGCCACCCTTGAGCATCTCGGCAAGACCGCGCTTTACTAGTGAACTTCCGGTGGTTGGCTTGAAATCAGTCATGCCACAATTCTAAGCGCTGTATTTATCCCAGGCAGATTGAATTTCCTCGCGCACTTCGCCAAGCAGTCTTGGTAGAGCCTTAGTTTCAGCGATGATAGGAAAAAAGTTGGCATCGTTTCGCCAGCGCGGCACGATGTGCTGGTGCAAATGTCCGGCAATGCCGGCACCCGCTACCTCGCCTTGATTCATACCGATGTTGAATCCGTGGTTCTTGCTGACCCCACTCAACACCCGCATTGCCTGCTGGGTTAATTGAGCTATCTCATTGACCTCTTCCTCGGTAGCGAGATCGTAAGTAGAAACGTGACGATAAGGACAAACCAACAAGTGTCCGCTGTTATAAGGGAAAAGATTGAGTAAGACGAATCCGGTTTTGCCACGATGCACAATTAGTGCCTGCTCATCCGACATTGCCGGGGCCAAGCAGAAAGGGCATTCGTGATCGGCAGGCTGCTGACCTTGCTTTATGTACACCAATCGATGTGGTGTCCAAAGGTGCTGAAATGAATTCGGCACTCCAGGTAGGTAGGCGGCGTCTTCCATCACTAAACCTGGGTCTTGTTGTTTACGATGTCCAGAATTCTTGAAATGGCATCTGCAAGCGGAATTCCATTTTCCTGACGACCATCGCGGTAGCGGAATGAAACTGCTCCCGAATCACGATCTTGCCCACCGGCGATAAGCATGAACGGAACTTTCGCCTTGGTATGGTTCAAAATTTTCTTCTGCATGCGGTCATCACTGTGGTCAACCGAAATGCGAATACCGTGACTGCGCAACTGCGCCGCAATATTATCCAGGTATCCCCCGAATTCTTCTGCCACTGGAATTCCAACAACCTGCAAAGGAGCAAGCCAAGGTGGGAAGTGTCCGGCATAGTGTTCGGTGAGCACACCAAAGAAACGTTCGATAGATCCGAATAGCGCTCGGTGAATCATGACTGGACGCTGACGTGTTCCATCGGTCGCGGTGTATTCCAACTCGAATCGCTCTGGAAGATTGAAATCTAACTGGATTGTGGACATCTGCCAGGTACGGCCAATAGCGTCACGGGCCTGCACCGAGATCTTTGGACCATAGAAGGCTGCCCCACCCGGATCCGGTACTAGTTCTAGTCCAGACTGTTTAGCCACCTTTTCCAAGGTTGCTGTTGCGGTCTGCCAAACCTTGTCGTCTCCAACAAACTTCGGGTTTCCTTCTTCTTTAGTCGACAGTTCCAAATAGAAATCGTCTAGCCCGTAGTCACGCAACAGACCGAGAACGAAGTTGAGAACATTGGTCAACTCAACTTCCATACTCTCCGGAGTAACAAAGAGGTGAGCGTCGTCTTGAGTCATTCCTCGCACACGAGTCAATCCGTGCAGAGTGCCGGACTTCTCATAGCGATACACCGAACCGAATTCAAACATTCGAAGTGGTAAATCGCGATACGAACGCGACTGTGAACGGTAAATCAAAATGTGGAATGGGCAGTTCATCGGCTTCAGGTAGTAGTCCTGACCTTGTTTGCGCAGCACGCCGTTCTCATCGATTTCTTCATCGAGTTTCATTGGTGGGAACATGCCGTCGGCATACCAACCGAGGTGTCCAGATATTTCAAAGAGATTTGATTTGGTGATGTGTGGTGAGTAAACGAATTCGTAACCCGATTCCTCGTGACGCTTGCGCGAATAATCTTCCATCACTCGACGCATAATTCCACCCTTCGGATGGAACACCGCGAGACCTGATCCGATCTCGTCTGGGAATGAGAACAAGTCAAGTTCCTGACCTAGGCGTCTGTGATCGCGCTTCGCAGCTTCTTCTAGACGTTCTTGGTGTGCGCGCAACTCATCTTTAGTAGGCCAAGCGGTTCCATAGATACGCTGCAGCTGCTTGTTTTTCTCATTGCCTCGCCAGTATGCAGCAGCCACTCGAGTCAACGCGAATGCGTTACCAATCATTCGCGTATTAGGCAGGTGCGGACCACGGCACAGGTCTTTCCAGATTGTGTTTCCGGTTGCCGGATCAACGTTGTCGTAAATGGTCAATTCACCAGCACCAACCTCCGCGGCACCTTCACCAAGATCGCCACCTTTAAGCCCAATTAGCTCGAGTTTGTATGGTTCGCTTGAGAGTTCAACTTTCGCGTCACCATCGTTGGTAACTCGACGTATGAACCGCTGTCCTGACTGAATAATCTTCTGCATCTGCTTTTCGAGGGCTCGCAGGTCCTCTGGAGTAAATGGGTTCTCAACATCGAAGTCATAGTAGAAGCCGTCGGTAATCGGAGGTCCGATTCCTAGTTTTGCTTCTGGATTTATGTTCTGTACCGCCTGGGCAAGTACGTGCGCCGCTGAGTGTCTGAGAATGTTCAAGCCATCAGGACTAGAGATTGCAACACCGTCAACCTCGTCGCCGTCAGATAATTTGTGTGCCAGGTCCTTGAGCTCGCCGTTGACTCTAAGAGCGACTATCGATTTGTCGGTGAATAGGCCGAACCCATCTGCCCCATCGGCTAATTCGGTGATTACACCAGCTACTGTGACCTTCAAAGCGGCACCTTTCAATCTCTGCAATTCTATCCGCGCACTTAGGCGTGCCTTGCTAGCCACGACTCGGGGCATGGTGTTTCCTTTAGTAATGCTCTTCAAAAAGAAACTCACCAAGGCCGAACTTGAACAAATCCGTGTTGAAGATGCGATTATCGCGTCTGAAGAATTTCAGAAGAATTCGATGTCTGCCAAACTCAACTGGCTTCGCGCTGGAGTTCTCGGCGCCAACGATGGAATCGTTTCTACTGCCGGCTTAGTAATGGGTGTCGCTGGTGCCAACCCTGACAACACCGGAGCAATATTCATCGCTGGTGTGGCCGGATTGGTCGCCGGATCAATCTCTATGGCAGGAGGCGAATACACCTCAGTTTCGGCACAACGCGATAGCGAGATTGCCATGCTGGAAAAAGAGCGCCAGGAACTTATCGATGACCCGGCAAAAGAACTTCGCGAATTGGTTTGGTTCTATGAGCAAAAGGGGCTCTCATTCGAGACCGCGTCAGTGGTAGCGAACGAACTAACCGCCAAAGACGCATTGCGCGCACATGCGGAAGCGGAGTTAGGAATCGATCCTGACGAACACGTCAGCCCAACGCACGCAGCCTTCGCATCCCTGATTGCTTTCGCAGCCGGATCACTGCTTCCATTGCTAGCGGTGACAAGTTTCGGCAAGGAAACCAGAATCTGGGCAACTGTGACCGCGGTAGTGCTCTCCCTAGCTTTGACCGGCTTCGTCGGTGCAAAAATAGGCGGAGCTAAGTCGGGCAAGGCAATTATCCGAAATGTGTCGGTATCGCTTTTGACAATGGGTATCACCTACGGAATCGGCTACCTACTTGGAACCGGAGTTGCCTAAGTCATAGGTAAAATCGCCTTGTGAATAAATTTCAGAAGGTCGATGTCGCCCTAATTGGTGGCGGAATAATGAGTGCCACACTCGGCACTTTTCTAAATCTTCTGGATCCAAATTTGAAGATGGTCGCCTTCGAACGTCTAGACGATGTAGCTCGCGAAAGCTCGAACCCTTGGAACAACGCTGGCACTGGCCACGCCGCACTGTGCGAACTCAACTACATGCCGGACAGTAAAGATGGCTCACTACCTTCACCAGCCAAGGCGATTCAGATCAATGAGCAGTTTCAACTAAGCCGCCAATTCTGGTCTTACCTAGTGAAGCAAGGAATTCTTGCGGATCCAAAATCTTTCATTCACTCAACCGCGCACATGACATACGTCAAGGGCGAAAAAGATGTTGACTACCTTCGCCGACGTGCAGAGGTTCTCAAGAAGCAACCATTGTTCAAGGGCTTCGAATTCACCACTGACCACAACAAAATCGGTAAATGGGCACCTCTGCTTGTAGCCGGGCGATCTGCGGATGAGCACATTGCAGCAACCCGAATCGAATCAGGTACCGATGTAGATTTCGGTGCAATCACCCGACAGCTATTCGGACACCTGCGCGAAGAGGATATTCCGGTGCACACGAGCACCGAGGTAAAGAAACTTCGCCGCACTCCTGATGGCTGGCACATCACTAGCAAGAATCTGCACACCGGTGAAACCCATTACACCGAAAGCAAGTTCGTTTTTGTTGGCGCCGGCGGATGGGCACTCAAGTTGCTTCAGAAGTCTGGAATTCCCGAAGCCAAGGGATACGGCCTTTTCCCAGTCAGTGGTTCATTCCTCCAGACGACCAACCCTGAAGTAGTAGCCCAGCACCAAGCAAAGGTTTACAGCCAGGCATCAGTTGGTGCACCACCGATGTCTGTTCCACACCTTGACACTCGTGTAGTTCACGGCAAGGCATCGCTACTATTTGGACCATATGCCGGTGCGATTCCAAAATTCCTTAAGCACGGTTCGATTCTCGATTTGCCTAAGGCAGTGCGTCCATCGAACATTCGCCCTTACCTATCGGTAGCGATTAAGAACCTAAGCCTCATCCAGTATTTAGTTCGAGAGTTAACTAAGACCAAATCTCAGCAGTTCTCCTCTTTGAGAGATTTCTATCCTGAAGCAGATCCAAAGGATTGGAAACTTATCATCGCTGGTCAACGCGCGCAGGTTATCAAGCGGGCACCAGACGGATCAGGAACACTTCAGTTCGGTACGGAAGTTGTTTCATCCGCCGATGGATCTATCGCGGGCTTGCTCGGAGCATCACCAGGTGCCTCAACTTCTGTGCACATCATGCTCGAAGTTATGCAGAAGTCTTTTGCGACTCAATACCCATCATGGGAAAAGAGACTTAAGAAGATGATTCCGTCGCTTGGTGAATCTCTGAATGGAAATCCGAAACTCGCAAAACAAGTTTTGGAATCAACGGCCAAAGCGCTAAAGCTGAATGCCTAATTAGAAAAGCCCCTCCACGGAGGGGCTTTATTTTTTGGTGGTCGATACTGGGATCGAACTAGGAAACTCACAGGTTATGTGAGTTTCGTCACTGGTTCGGAGAAACCATCGTGGTCGATACTGGGATCGAACTAGGAAACTCACAGGTTATGTGAGTTTCGTCACTGGTTCGGAGAAACCATCGTGGTCGATACTGGGATCGAACTAGGAAACTCACAGGTTATGTGAGTTTCGTCACTGGTTCGGAGAAACCATCGTGGTCGATACTGGGATCGAACCAGTGACCCCTTCCATGTCAAGGAAGTGCGCTACCGCTGCGCCAATCGACCGTTTGTTTGAAAAACAGGTGAATCTTGGAGGTGGAGACGGGATTTGAACCCGTGGTTTTACAGCTTTGCAGGCTGCTGCTTTGGGCCGCTCAGCCACTCCACCATTCAAATCAGGGAACTAATTCCTTGATTACATGGGGCTTACGCCCGCTGCGAGCGGATGACGAGATTCGAACTCGCGACCCCAACCTTGGCAAGGTTGTGCTCTACCAACTGAGCCACATCCGCGTATCTTGTTTCCAAGACTTAGATACTCTAACCCAGAAACCGGGCTATTTACAACTATCCGCGCCACTGCCAGCGTGGGTCGGTGCCAGAGTATCCAAGCTCACCATGTTGCACTAGGTCTACCCCAGCGATTTCGTCGGTGCTAGTAACTCGGAAACCTATGGTTTTTTGAATAACGGTTGCAATCAACCAGGACATACCGAAGGCGAATGCACCCACTGCAAGGCAGCCAAGTGCTTGCTTACCTAGTTGATCGAAACCATGACCGAAAAACAAACCAGATTGATCCGCGAACAAGCCAATGTACAGAGTTCCAATTAGACCGGCCACCAAGTGAACACCAACTACATCAAGTGAGTCATCAAAACCGAAACGGTATTTTGCTTCAATAGCAATTGCACAAACTACACCGACAATCGCACCAAGCACGAGAGACCAAGTTGGATCAAGGTAGGCGCACGATGGAGTTATAGCTACAGCTCCCGCTACCGCACCGGTAGCGACACCAATTGAAGTCGCCTTACCGTGTTTTATTTTTTCGAATAGTCCCCACGACAACATAGCGCCGACTGGAGCAGCCAATGTATTCACGAAGGCCAAGGATGCAACACCATCTGC
>Ga0228703_1000537_pt1 | contig 26946 bp, 24 predicted proteins | sample McNCre217_Aug_MG_3_FD_178020 | JGI IMG/M metagenome (GOLD analysis project Ga0228703, IMG submission 178020) | Freshwater microbial communities from McNutts Creek, Athens, Georgia, United States - 29-17_Aug_MG | ecosystem: Environmental > Aquatic > Freshwater > Creek | place: USA: Georgia...
AATGGGCAATCACCAGCTGCGGGCAGTTTTGCATGTTGAGGACCACACGATCCCCTTGTTGCACACCCAAGCTTTGCAAATGCGCCGCCAAGGTGTCGACCTGCGATTTCAGATCGGCATAGCTCAGTGACGTGCCTAAAAAAATCAAGGCTGTTTTATTTGGGAATCTTTTAGCGCTGATGTCCAGGTTGTCCCACAGCGAGGTGTTGGGCGTCGAGATGGCATGGGGCAGGCGCGCAGGCCAAAAACGGTGATGTGTTTTCATGCGCGCTAGGGTAGCGCTTGCCTGGGCGCATGCCCATCCGTGTTGGCCCTAGCGGCGGGCGAATTCGTCACCTCTGCGTCAACGCATCATTTGCGGCTCAAGCTGCTGCGGTCGAGGTGCGTGAGCGGCGGTTGATTTGACGCACCGACATGAGGGCATCAAAAAAACCGCGCAGCCAATCCAGATCGATCGGTTTTTGCAAAAACTGCACGCCATCGGGCAAACCGCCTTGGGCCTTGATCTCGTCCAGACTCATGCCACTCACCACCACCACGGCCAGATTGGCAAACAGCTTGTGTTCGGTCAGCGTCCGCAACAACCCAAAGCCATCGACCTTGGGCATGCGCAAGTCGGTCACCAATACATCAGGCTGCAAGCTGGGCATGTCCAACAAGGCCTCTATGGCCGAGGCATACATCACCGCATCCAGAGGCAAACCCCACTGGTCGAAGTGGGCCTGCAACATCAAGCGTGTGGCCTCGTCGTCTTCTACCACCACCACGCGCAAATGATCTTGGTCTTGGCCTTGCCTCAATGAGGGGAGCGTCAAGTTGTGCCGACGCTGGTAATCTTGAACCGACTGCAAAGAAATGCGACGATGGCCGCCATGCGTCTTCCAAGCCTTCAACTCATTTTTTTCAACCAAACTCTGCACGGTGCCGACTGAAATACCGAGCATCTTGGCCGCGTAACTGGTTCCGCAATAACCGTCATAAGACTCTTTGACTGAGGACAAAGTCATGAAATGCTCCTTGAACTGGATTGAACCTAAAAATTGACAATTTCAATAGATGTAACCATTTTTGGTTATTTTAGCTTTAATGAAAACCTAATAACTACATTCTTATTCCCATGAAGAACAACACCCTCACTGCTGTTGCCGGTTTACAGGTCGGTCATTTCACCGATACACGCCGCCCCACGGGCTGCACCGTCGTCCTCACGCCGCAGGGGGCGGTGGCCGGTGTGGATGTGCGAGGCGCCGCGCCCGGCACACGCGAAACCGATCTGCTCAGCCCGTCCAACACAGTGCAGCAAGTTCACGCCATCCTGCTCAGCGGTGGCAGCGCGTATGGGTTGGACGCGGCCTCAGGCGTCATGCACTGGCTCGAAGAACATGGCCATGGCCTGCCCGTGGGCCCGGCGCGCGTGCCCATCGTGCCCGCTGCCGTGATTTTTGATTTGTGGGTGGACGATTTCTCCAACCACCACACGCCACGCATCCGCCCCGATGCGCAAGCGGGCTACCAAGCCTGCGTGAATGCCAGTCGCGATGCTGTTGCGCAAGGCAATGTGGGTGCGGGCGCTGGTGCGACAGTGGGCAAGATGAATGGGCCCCAATGCGCCATGAAAGGGGGTATCGGCAGTGCCGCGTTGTGCGTCAACGGTGTCACAGTTGCCGCCTTGGTGGTGTGCAATGCAGTCGGCGATGTGCTGAACCCGCTCACCGGCGAGCTACTCGCGGGTGCGCGCCGAACCCCCGACAGCCGCGCATTACTCGACATTCGCCACGCGCAATTGCAGGGCCACACCACACCCACCTTGCAAACCGGCAGCAACACCACCATCGGCGTCATCGCCACAGACGCCGTGTTAACCAAACCCCAGGCCCAGCGCTTGGCCCAAGTCGCCCACGACGGTCTGGCTCGCAGCATTCGCCCCGTGCACACACCCATGGATGGCGACACCCTGTTTGCGCTGGGCACTGGCACCAGCGGCCAAGCAGCGGACATGATGCTGTTGAGCACCTTGGCCGCCGAAGTCACAGCCATGGCCGTGGTGAATGCGGTTCAAGCGGCGCAAGACCTGCGGCTGGGCGACAACTGGTGGCCGGCCATGACGCACGCAGACTCATCAGCTGGCGCATGAAAAAAGGCCCAGTCCTGATGGACTGAGCCTTTGGCAACAACATTTGAAAATTACTTCAAAGCCTTGAAGCGCACGCGCTTGGGCTTGGCGCCCTCTTCGCCCAAACGCTTCTTCTTGTCGGCTTCGTACTCTTGGTAGTTGCCGTCGAAGAACACCCATTGGCTGTCGCCTTCAGCAGCCAAGATATGGGTGGCAATACGGTCGAGGAACCAGCGGTCATGGCTGATCACCATCACTGAGCCCGCGAATTCCAACAGCGCATCTTCCAAAGCGCGCAAGGTTTCCACGTCCAAGTCGTTCGAGGGTTCGTCCAGCAGCAACACGTTGCCGCCTTCGATCAAGGTCTTGGCCAAGTGCAAGCGGCCGCGCTCACCGCCCGACAACATGCCGACCTTCTTTTGCTGGTCACCACCGTTGAAGTTGAAGCGGCCGCAATACGCGCGGCTGGGCATTTGGAACTTGCCCACGTTGATGATGTCCAAACCGCCCGAGATGTCTTCCCACACGGTTTTGTTGTCGGCCAAATCGTCGCGATTTTGGTCCACAAACGCCATCTTCACGGTTTGACCAATCTTCACTTCGCCGCTGTCGGGCTTTTCTTTGCCTGCCAACAACTTGAACAGCGTGGATTTACCCGCGCCGTTCGGGCCGATGATGCCCACAATCGCACCCGCAGGCACGGTGAAGCTTAGGTTGTCGATCAACAAACGGTCGCCAAAGGACTTGCTGACGTTCTTGAATTCAAACACTTCGTGGCCCAAACGCTCGGCCACAGGAATGAAAATTTCCTGGGTTTCATTGCGCTTTTGGTATTCGTAATCTGACAGCTCTTCAAAGCGGGCCAAACGGGCCTTGCTCTTGGCTTGGCGGCCTTTGGGGTTTTGGCGTGCCCACTCCAATTCCTTTTTCATGGCCTTGGCGCGTGCATCTTCGGTGCGTTGCTCTTGCTCCAAACGGGCTTCTTTTTGCTCCAGCCAGTTGGAGTAGTTGCCCTTGTAGGGAATGCCGTGGCCACGGTCGAGTTCCAAAATCCACTCGGCCGCGTTGTCCAAGAAGTAGCGGTCGTGGGTGATGGCCACCACCGTGCCTGAGAAGCGGGCCAGGAACTGCTCCAGCCAATCCACCGATTCGGCGTCCAAGTGGTTGGTGGGTTCGTCGAGCAACAACATGTCGGGCTTAGAGAGCAACAAGCGGCACAGGGCCACACGGCGTTTTTCACCGCCCGAGAGCTTGCCGATCACGGCGTCCCAAGGGGGCAGACGCAGGGCGTCGGCGGCAATTTCCAGCAAGTGCTCAGAATCGCCCTCCGCACCAGCGGCAGAGATGATGGCTTCGAGTTTGGCTTGCTCGGCGGCCAAGGCATCAAAGTCGGCGTCTTCTTCGGCATAAGCCGCATAGACCTCTTCCAGACGCTGCTTGGCTTCGGCCACTTCGCCCATGCCGCTTTCGACCGATTGGCGCACGGTGTGCTCAGGGTCAAGTTGGGGTTCCTGGGGCAAATACCCGATCTTCAGACCCGCCATGGGAATGGCTTCGCCCTCAATCTCTTTGTCAATGCCGGCCATGATTTTGAGCAAGGTGGACTTGCCCGAGCCGTTCAAACCCAGCACGCCAATCTTGGCGCCAGGGAAAAAGGAGAGGGAAATGTCTTTCAGAATCTGACGCTTGGGTGGCACGATCTTGCCAACGCGGTTCATGCTGAAAACGTACTGAGCCATGGGTTCTTCTTTCGGGGAGCAATTTGCAATAAAGACGGGATTATCCCAGCTTCGGCGATCCGTGCCACAATACACACCGTTGCCGCCGCCAGTTGCCGCAACATCAGCACTTCTGCTGGAGCCGCTTCCAAACGCTTCTGTTTGTGATTTCTAGAGCTCACCTGTAAATATTGCCGACCTTTGACTGGGTGGCCTTCGGGCCAAGCGGGTTGGTGTCATGCGCTGACATAAGCGCTCCATCATGAAATTTGAAGAATTGAACTTGGCTCCGGCCATCCAAAAAGCAGTGGCCGAACAAGGCTACGAAACACCCACCCCCATTCAAGCCCAAGCCATTCCTGCGGTTCTCGCAGGACACGACTTGCTCGCAGGCGCCCAAACCGGCACCGGCAAAACAGCGGCCTTCACCTTGCCTCTGTTGCACAAGCTCACCATGAGCCGCAGCAAAGAAAACAAGTTTGGCGTGTACGGCGTGCGCGCCTTGGTGCTGACGCCCACCCGCGAACTCGCAGCCCAAGTGGAAGAGTCGGTGCGCAACTACGGCAAATACCTGCAACTCACCTCCACCGTCATCTTTGGTGGCGTGGGCATGAACCCGCAAGTGGCGCGCATCAAAAAAGGCGTGGACATTCTGGTCGCCACCCCAGGTCGCCTGCTTGACTTGCAACAGCAAGGCCTGCTCGATTTGTCCACCGTGGAAATCTTGGTGCTCGACGAAGCCGACCGCATGTTGGACATGGGCTTCATCCACGACGTCAAAAAAATCTTGGCCTTGGTGCCCAAAGAGAAACAAAGCTTGTTGTTCTCCGCCACGTTCAGCGACGAAATTCGCGAACTGGCCAACAACCTGCTCAAAGACCCACAAAGCATCCAAGTCACCCCCAGCAACACCACGGTGCAACGCATCACGCAAGTGGTTCACCCGGTGGGTCGCGGCAAGAAAAAGGCGTTGCTCGCGCACATCATCAACGAACACAACTGGAGCCAAGTGCTGGTCTTCACCCGCACCAAATTTGGCGCCAACAACGTGGCCGAGTTCTTGACCAAGAACGGCATCAGCGCCATGGCGCTGCACGGCAACAAGAGCCAAACCGCACGCACCCAAGCGCTGTCGGGCTTCAAAACCGGTGAAATCCGCGCTTTGGTGGCGACCGACATTGCCGCACGCGGCATTGACATTGACGAGTTGCCACATGTGGTGAACTACGAAATCCCCAACATCAGCGAAGACTACGTGCACCGCATTGGCCGGACTGGCCGCGCGGGTGCCACGGGCGAAGCCGTGAGCTTGGTGTCCTTGGACGAACAAGGCTTCATGCGCGACATTGAAATCTTCACCAAGCAGCAAGTACCTGTGGTGACGGTGGAAGGCTTTGGCCCAGAACCCGACGAAAAAGCCGAGCCCATCGCCATGGGCCGTCAAACCTTGTGGGGTGGTTTGGGCAAGCCGCCAGGCCGTGATGTGATGGCAGCAGCCGCCAAAGCGGCACGCAGCGAAATGATGCAACGCATTCGCGAGACCAAGGGCGACAACGGCGGTGGTCGCAGCGGTGGTGGACGCAACGGCGGTGGTCGCAGCGGACAAGGCGGCAACGCCGAAGGCCGTGCACCCCGCCCCAACGGCCATGTGAGCCGCGACCGCAACAGCGAACGCCATGGTGAACGCGCACTGCGCGATGGCGATCGTCCAGAGCAATTTGGTGACCGCCCGCCACGTGGTGATCGCCCACCCCGCGATGGCAACCGCCCGCAAAACCAAGGTCAGGGCCAACGCCAGCCACGTCAGTTTGACAACCGTGGGCCGCGCAACGATGGGCCACGTCCACCTCGCGACTTTGATGCGCCCCGCGCACCGCGTCGTGACGATGACGACTTCCAGCCACGTGCCAACGCACACCTGGGCACGCAAAGCGGTGTCAACGCCTTTGGTCACAAAACCCAGGGCGGCGGTCAGCGCCAACCCGATCCCACACGCACCAGCGTGGACATGATGACCGAGCGCAAGCGCGGCGGTGGCGGTGGCTTTGGCCGTCGCAACGGCGGCGGTGGTGGTCGCTCAGGCGGTGGCCGCAGCGGCGGTAGCGGGTTTGGCGGCGGCGGTTATTCCCGCTAAGCACGCAAACACACCCATTCGCCCTCACAGGCGACACCCACAAAAAACCCGCCATCGGCGGGTTTTTTGTTTGGCGCATCTCACATCAGGTCAGCGCAGAGGCTTGACATTCGGGAACCGGCGTCGGCACAGGCTGCTTGGCGTAGAAGGCACGCAAGTTAGCCATCGTCAAATCAGCCATGGCGCGGCGGGTTTCTTCGGTGTGACTGCCAATGTGCGGTGTGAGCACCACATTGCCCAAGCTGCGTAGCTCAGAGGGCACGCGTGGTTCATCCCAAAACACGTCCAAGCCTGCACCTGCAATGGCCTTGTCTTTCAAAGCTTGCAGCAAGGCGACTGGGTCGACCACGGCGCCACGGGCAATGTTGATCAGATAGCCCTTAGGCCCCAGCTTGTTCAACACCGCGGCGTTGACCAAATTTTGGGTTGCAGCGCCGCCGGGCACGGCCACCACCAAGAAATCAACCGCCGAGGCCATGTCCTCGACCTTGTCGTAAAACGTGTACGACACATCGGCTTTGGGTGCGCGGCTGCAGTACGACACCTGCATGTCAAACGCTTCGGCGCGCTTGGCAATGGCCCGGCCAATGCGGCCCAAGCCCAAAATGCCCACACGCGCGCCAGACACACGGCGCGTCATGGCGAACGACTCCATCACCCAATCGCCGTTGCGCAAAAACTTGTCGGCTTGCGGAATACGTCGCCCTGCCGACAACATCAAGCCCAAAGCCAAATCGGCCACATCGGCGGTCATGGTGCCGGGGGTGTGGGTCACCACAATGCCACGCTCTTTGACGGCATCGATCTCAATGCCGTCGTAGCCCACGCCACACAGGGCAATCAGCTTCACATTGGGCAGCATGGTGAGCAGTTTTTTGTCCACCTTGGACTCGCTGCCCGTGCCCACCAAGGCCGTGACCTTGCTCAAGGCGTGCGGGTCCACGATGTGGGCATGGTCGTGCACGGTGTAGTCCTCTTGCAACAAGGCGTCCGTCAAAAATGACGGCAAGTTCGACACTTTCATGATGTGTTGGGTCATTGCAGTTCCTCCGGCTCAATTTCGTTATACCGTGACTCTACCCCTTCATTCGCTAACATCAAGCCCATGATGGATGGATCCCCCACACTCGACCTCAGCGGCCACTTGGCCACACTGACCTTGCGCCGCCCCGCTTTGCGCAACAGCCTCAACGACGACGACCTGAACACCTTGCTGGCGCACTTTGACGCCATCAACGCCAACCCTGAAGTGCATGTGGTGGTCTTGCGCGCCGACACCCAAGGCCAAAAAAGCCCTGTGTTCAGCGCCGGCTACCACGTGGGCGGCTTTGACAACGATCCGATGGCACCGTTGTTTTTTGAAAAAATCCCCGACGCGCTGGAACGCTTGCGCCCTGTCACTGTCTGCGCTTTGAACGGCAGCGTGTATGGCGGCGCCACTGACCTGGTGCTGGCTTGTGACTTTCGCATCGCCCAGCAAGGCTTGCACTGGCGCATGCCGGCATGCGCCTTGGGTCTGCATTACTACCCCAGTGGCCTGCGCCGCTATGTGAGCCGCTTTGGGCTCAATGCCAGCAAGCGTGCGTTTTTGCTCGGTCAATCGCTGAGCTTTGACGAGCTGGCCAAACTCGAGCTGTTTGAAGCCTTGGTCCCTTCCGAAGAATTTGAAGCCGCCCTCGCCACCTTGACCCACACCTTGCAAGCCATGTCACCTTTGGCACTGCAAGCGACCAAAAAAAGCCTGAACGAGATCGGGGCCGGTCTATATTGCGAACCAGTACTGAAAGAGCGCTCGCGCCAGTCGGTGCACAGCGCTGACTTTGCCGAAGGCCGTGCCGCATTTGCCGAACGACGCACACCACGATTCACAGGCCGTTGACACGGCGCACAAAGAAAGAGACCCCATGAGCACAACGCAAGACACCCTCGCCACCTGGCTGGCCGAAGAAGAAGCCGTGCGCGCACGCTTGCTGCCCGTGGGCATCACGCCCATGAGCGAGGTGCTGTCACGCACTGGCTTGCAGTTCATGCAAGACATGTTCGAGGGCAGGTTGCCTCCAGCCTCGATTGGCCGCACCATGGATTTCCTCTTGGTCGAAGTCAGCGACGGCAAAGCCGTATTTCAAGGCACACCCAGCGAGGCTCACTTGAACCCCATGGGCACCGTGCATGGCGGCTGGTTTGCCACCTTGCTCGACTCGGCCCTGGGCTGTGCTGTGCACACCAAAATGCCTGCGGGTCGCGCCTACACCACGACCGAGCTGAGCGTGCAAATGATCAAAGCCATCACCCCCAAAGTCCAACGTCTGCGTGCCATTGGCGAAGTGGTGCACACGGGACGGCAGCTGGCCGTCGCGCATGGCCGTTTGGTCGGCCCGGACGGCACGCTCTATGCCCATGCGACCACCACCTGTTTGGTTTTTGACATCCCAGGACAAAAGAAATCATGAGACTTCTACACACCATGCTGCGCGTGGGCGACTTGCAAAAGTCGATCCACTTCTACACCCAAGCCATGGGCATGCAACTGTTGCGTGTGACCAAGCGCCCCGAGCAAAACTACGACTTGGCGTTTGTCGGCTACGGCACCAACCCTGAGCATGCCGAGATCGAGTTGACCTACAACTACGGCGTCACCTCTTACGACCTGGGCACAGCCTATGGCCACATCGCCATCGGCGTGCCCGATGTGGCGGGCACTTGCGCGCAAATTGAACAAGCGGGTGGCACCATCACGCGTGCGCCGGGCCCAGTCAAAGGCGGCAACACGGTGATCGCGTTTGTGCAAGACCCCGACGGCTACAAGATCGAACTGATCGAGCGTCCTGCGCTTTAAGACGCAAAGCGCTGCGGCTTTAAGCCTTCTTGGCGTAAGCCGAGCACCAGCCCTTGCCTGCCACTTGCTTGCCTGCAAACAAGGGGCAACCGCCAGCAGCATCGCTGGCTTTGCCTTGGAACAAAGCACAGTTGCTGCACTGCTGACCTGCGGCGTATTTGGGTTGCTTGGCCTTGTCAACTTTGGTGGCATCGGCTTTGTAGCCCAAGCCTGCGGCTTGGGGATCTTTTTCATCCACCATCGCGGCTTGCGCAGCGGTGCCGACAAAAGCAGCCGCACCCGCGACAGCAACAGATTGCAGGATAAAAACGCGACGGTTGGTAGGTGTGTGGTTCATGACGTTCCAAGAATAAAAGTACCAGAGGATGCTGGCAGGCATGCATCTTAGCGATCGAATCGCCGACCTGGTTTGATCAACGTCAATGACCTGAAAAACCGCCTTGCGCCAACACGGCGCGGGCTTGCGCCAGGGCATCGACCGTGTCCACATCCAGCACGCAACCAGGGTCTTGCACATCCAATCGAAAAAAGTCGTGCTGCGCCACCACCCCACGGGCGCCTTGGTCCCCCGTCACACCCATCAAGGCCTCACGACACACTGGCGCAAAGCCCACCGGGTGGCCTTTTTGGTCTTGGTAAAAAGGCACGACCACGGCGTGATGTTGCAAAGCGCGAGCAACCTGCACCAAAGTAGCCGCTTGAACCAACGGCAAATCGGCCGGCAAGATCAACCAGCCTTGGGCCTTGGGTGTAGCCGCCACGCCGCAGGCAATGCTGTCGCCCATGCCGGGGTTGTGCAAATGTGCGGTATCGGCCCGTTCCACCACATGCCAGGGCAGACCACTGGCGCGCACACTGGCCAGCACACGGTCGCGCACGCGCTGGCCGTTCAAGTCGGCCTCCAGCTTGTCTTGGGTGCCGCCTGAGGCTTTGAACCGTTCGCCTAGGCCTGCGGCCAAGACGATGATGGTGGGTCCCTGCGCAGGAGCTTCTGACGCGAGGGTCACAACAAGTCGCAAGAAGAAGTGCTGGCCGCAGGCGCCGCAGCGTGTGAAGGCGCCGCATTTTTAATTTGCACAATTTCGGCCACGATGGACACGGCAATTTCAGCGGGTGTTTTGGCGCCAATGCGCAAGCCCACGGGGCCGTGTAAACGAGCCACGGCCTCAGCGCTCAAGTCGAAATGCTCCATCAAGCGTTTTTTGCGCGTGTCTTGGTTGCGTTGGGAGCCCAGCGCACCCACATAAAACGCCTGCGAATTGAGCGCCTCCATCAAGGCCATGTCGTCGAGCTTGGGATCGTGCGTCAGCGCCACGATGGCGGTGTGGGCGTCTGGCACAAGTTCTTTCACCACATCATCAGGCATGCCCAAGACACGGGTCACGCCGTCCAGACCCAAGGTGGCGGCGTATTCCTCACGCGGATCGCAAACCAGCACCTCAAAGTCCAACAAAGCCGCCATGTGTGCCACGGCTTGGCTGAGCTGTCCGGCGCCGATGAGCAGCAAGCGCCAGCGTGGGCCAAATAACGTGGTGAGTGTGCTGCCGTCAAACTGCATGGCGTCATTGCGAGAGGCATCATGCAAAGTCACTTGGCCAGTGGCGAGGGTCAAGGTGCGTGCCACCAACTGGTGCGATGCGGTGCGTTGCAACACGTCTTGAATCCAAGTCACATCGCTCACCGGCTCTTGCACCAAACGCAAGGTACCGCCGCAGGGCAAGCCAAAGCGGGCTGCCTCTTCTTTGCTGACGCCGTAAGCCACCATGGACGGATGCGACAAACTGTCGTACTCACCGGCCTTGATGCGGGCGATCAAGTCGTCTTCGACGCAGCCGCCCGACACCGACCCACTGACCACGCCATCGTCACGCACGGCCAGCAAGGCACCGGGCGGACGCGGGGCACTGCCCCAGGTCTCCACCACCGTGACCAAGGTCACGCGCCGACCGGCTTGACGCCAGGCCAACACATCACCGAGTACACGCAGATCCAAGCTTTCCATGGTGCGGGCTCCCGATCAAGCCTGTTGGATTGCCTGCGCAGTGATGGGCAAGCGACGCACGCGCTTGCCCGTCAAACGGGCCACCGCGTTGGCAATGGCAGGCGCCACCACCGCAGTGGCAGGCTCACCAATGCCGCCGGGCTTTTCGGTGCTCTTGACCAGCACGATGTCAATCTTCGGTGCCTCGTGCATGCGCACGGGGGCGAAGGTGTTGTAGTTGGTTTCTTGCACACGTCCCGCGGTCATGGTGATTTGGTGTTTCAGCGTTGCGCCCATGCCAAAGATGATGCTCGACTGAATTTGAGCTTCCACCGTGTCGGGGTTGACCATGTGGCCCAAGTCCGCCGCCACCGAGACACGGTGCACCTGCACTTCGCCCTGGGCGTCCAAGCTCACCTCGGCCACTTGCGCCATGTAGGTGTCATAACCCTCCATCAAGGCAATGCCCAGGGCATGACCTTTGGCCAAAGGCTTGCCCCAGCCTGCTTTGTCAGCCGCCAGTTTCAACACATGGGCGAAACGGGGTTTGCCTGCCAATAAACGCATGCGGTATTGGTAAGGGTCTTGGCCTGCAGCTTTGGCCAATTCATCCATGAAAGACTCGTTGGCAAACGCATTCATGTTGTGACTTACCGCACGCCAGTAGCCCACGCGCATACCGGTGTCATGAATCACCAAATCGTGCTGAGTGTTGGGGATGTTGTAACCCGTCACCGAGGCTTCGGCCATGAACGGATCCAGCGTGTCCTTCTCTAAACCAAACGCACGTTGCGTCACGGACTGCGAAGCCACTTGGAAGTGCAGCGCCACAGGTTTGCCGGATGCGTCCAGCCCCGCTTTGAGCTGGTTCACACCGACTGGGCGGTAAAAGTCGTGGGTCATGTCGTCTTCACGCGTCCACAGCAGCTTGACAGGTTTGTTGACTGCCTTTGAAATTTCAGCGGCTTGGACGATGAAATCCAACTCCAATCGACGACCAAAACCGCCCCCCAAGAAGGTGGTTTGCAGCGTGATGTCCTCGGGCTTGAGCTTCAACGCTTCTGCCACGGCACCTTGTGCACCTTGTTGGAACTGGGTAGGACCAATCAGCAAAGCTTTGTCACCTTGCACATGAGCCGTGAAGTTCATAGGCTCCAAGGGGGCGTGCGCTTGCAGGGGAATAACGTACTCGGCGTTCACCACCTTGGCGGCGCTCTTCAAAGCAGCGGCTACATCACCTTGCGGTTTGATGATTTCCAGCACTTTGCCGGTTTTCAACGCTTGGCGCGTGCCGTCGATCACGCTGGCATCGCTCAAAGCTGCGCCTGCACCTTCATCCCACTGAATGCTTAGCAAGTCGCGCGCCTTCTTAGCTTGCCACCAGCTGTTGGCAACCACTGCCACGCCATCGCTGATTTGCACAACATCGATCACACCCGCAGAGGCTTTGGCTTTGGTGCCATCAAAACTCTTGACCTTGCCCCCGATGACGGGACACTGTGCCAACGAGGCGTAGACCATGCCTGGCAATTTGACGTCAATGCCAAACTCAGCCGTGCCATTGACTTTGGCGGGCGTGTCCACGCGTTGGGTACGCTTGCCCACGATTTTGAAATCTTTGGGGTCTTTGAGTCGTGGTGCCTCAGGCACGGGCATGCGCGCTGCGGCTTCGGCCAGCTCACCATAAGTCGCCTTGAGGCCTTTCGGGCCCAGGACCATGCCTTTGTCCGCCTTGAGCAGATCTTTGTCCACCCCCCAACGAGCAGCTGCAGCTGTCAGCAGCATTTCACGAACTTGTGCGCCCGCGATACGGAGTTTTTCCCAGCCATCACGCACCGAGGTTGAGCCCCCGGTAATTTGTGCGCCCAACAAAGCATTGACATACACCTCGCCGGGAGGTGCTGCAGCGACTTTGATTTGACTCACCGCCACATGAAGCTCTTCGGCAATCAACATGGGCATGGAGGTGTAAACACCTTGCCCCATTTCAGAACGGGCAGACAACAGCGTGATGGTGTTGTTGTCGGCAATGTGAACCCAGGCATTGGGCGTGTAGACCGTCCCAGCAGCTCGGGCTTCGCCCAGAGTGCCAGGCAGGTTAAAGCCCAGCATCAAACCACCCGTCACGGCGGCAGAGGTTTTCAAAAATGAACGGCGAGAAGTGTTTGTGTGTGTCATGGTGTGTCTCCAGCAGTTCAAGCTTTGCGCATCACGGCGGCGGCATCTTTGATGGCCGCACGTACGCGGGTGTAGGTGCCACAGCGGCAAAGGTTGCCACTCATGGCTTGGTCAATGTCCGCATCGCTGGGATTTTTGTTTTTGGCCAACAAAGCGGCCGCACTCATCAGCTGACCCGATTGGCAATAACCGCACTGGGGCACATCGTGCTTGATCCATGCCACCTGCAAGGGGTGGCTGTTGTCTTTGGAGAGACTTTCCACTGTGGCCACTTTTTTACCCGACACGCTGGCAAGCGGTGTCTGGCAAGAGCGCACGGGTTGACCGTCCACATGCACGGTACATGCCCCGCACAAGGCCGCACCGCACCCGAACTTCGTGCCCGTGAGGCCCAATTCATCACGAATCACCCACAACAAAGGGGTGTCTGTCTCGGCTTTCGCCTGGGCGGCTTTGCCATTGATTGAAAAGTCAACGCTCATCGAAGTCTCCTGATTTTTTAAAACGCATTCATTTACACAATGGGGCACAGCATAAAGGGCAAAGATGGATTCAAAATAGAGAATCACCTGATCGCAGTCGCCCAAAGCGCAGGTTTTCTCAAATTGACACAAAGCCCCCAGGCTTTCACCTATGAATCACATTGCCAATCTTCGCAAAAGCTACGAACGCGCCGAGCTCAACGAGTCGGCCTCTGCCGCAGACCCCATGCAACAGTTTGAGCAATGGCTGCAAGAGGCCATCGCCGCAGAAGTGCCCGAACCCAACGCCATGACTCTGGCCACCGTGGGCAGCGACCTGCGTCCCAGCACCCGCATTGTGTTGATCAAAGGCTACGACGAACGCGGCATTGTTTGGTACACCAATTACCAAAGCCGCAAAGGTGAACAACTGGCGGGCAATCCGTTTGCCGCGCTGCAATTTCATTGGGTCGAGCTCGAACGCGTGGTGCGTATTGAAGGTCGGGTGGAAAAAGTCAGCGAGACCGAAAGCGATGCTTACTTCCAAAGCCGCCCGCTGGACTCGCGCATTGGCGCCTGGGCCAGCCCGCAAAGCCAGGTGATTGAAGGGCGTACCACCTTGGTGGCCAATGCCGCTAAATACGGTGCGCAGTTTTTGTTGCAACCACCGCGTCCGCCACACTGGGGCGGCTACCGGTTAGTGCCCGAGCAATGGGAATTTTGGCAAGGTCGAAAAAGCCGCTTGCATGACCGTTTGCGCTACCGCCGCTCGGCAGACACACCGGCGCCATCTGGCTGGATGCGCGAACGCTTGGCGCCGTGAACGCGTGCGTAGCAAATACACCGCAGCCATGCGAATGCGCTGCGCTTTAAAAGCTGGCTTGCAAGCCCAGCTTCAAGCTGCGCCCGGCCAAGGGCGGTGCGTTGCTGCCCATAGTTTGGGTGAGCACTGAGGTGGATGAATAGGCCAGCTGGTTGGTGAGGTTGTCGAGCTTGGCAAACATCATCCAATGCGTCGCGCCTGTGTGGGTGTGGTAATTCACGCTGGCGTTGAGCAGGGTGTAGCTGGCTGTTGTCACGTCCCCTGAATGCGGCACACGGTGCTGCGCCCCCGCATACAACACGCCCAAACGTGCCCCCCATGCCGCGCGACTCCAAACCCAATCGGCGCCTAGACGGGTGGGTGCGATGCGAGGCAAGGGGCGGTTGTAGGTCAAGTCATCCGCGCGCACCTGGTCGGCACGCAGCTCTAAATCCATTACGCCATGGGTGGCATTGGATGTCCACAGTGCTTGCGAGCCACCCACCATGCGCAGTTTGGCGCTGGACTCCACACCCACCAAGCGCGCGCGCACCCCCTCGTACTGGTACACCGGAGCCCCGAGTGCAGAAGACGCCACGATGGCACCGCTGCTGTCCTTGAACTCACCGGTAGGCTGCAAGGACAAGTAGTTGTCGAAGTGCGTCACAAAGCCCGTCAGCTTGGCACTGTGTGCACCGTCTTTCCAAGCGCCGCCTAGGTCCCACTGGGTGGCTTTTTCCATCGCGCTGCGGCGATCGCCTTGCTCGTACGTCCCAGTCGCTGCGTGCGGGCCATTCGCAAACAGTTCGTAATCTTTGGGGGCACGTTGGCTCCAGCTTAAATTGCTGCTGAGTTGCCAGCCGTTTGAAGCCTCACCTTGTCGGAAATCACGCATCACGCCCAAGGCCAGGCTGTGCGGGTTGAAACGTTTTTCTTCAGAGGGAAACCGCGTGGGGTCGGCGTTGTCTAACGAGGCGACCGCCACGCTTTCGGTACGAAGGGCAGCACTGATTTGACCCCAAGAGGTTTTCAAAGCTTGGTAAGCAAACCAAGCCGCATTGTCGGTGCGGCTCGACGGCACAAAGGCTTCGCTGCCTTGGGCCGACAGGCGGTTGGTGTCGCGTTGCAAGCCCAGCACGCCATTGAGCACCAAGCCTTGCCCCAAGGACTGGCTGTGCTGGCGAGCCTCGACACGCAAGGCGTTGCCCGCATTGTCAAAGCGCGTGCCAACTTGCGCCCCAGGATATTCGGTGTGGGTGTACTGGGTCTGGCCCCATTGAAACTTCAGCGCGTCAACATTCGGTCCCATGTCACGCCACTCACCTTCCATCACGGTATGGCGGCGCAGCATGCCAATCGTCACGTCGGACTCGGCCACGGTGCCGTAGCTGCTGCGGTATTCGCTGGTGGACAGGCCCAGATAGCCATGATCCAACAACAACGTGCCACCCACGCCCGCACCGCGGGTGCTGCTGGCCGAGTTGCACACACGGCGTTGCGTGGCGGTCACCCCGTTCAAGGTGCAGTCCATCGGTTTGGGCACATACAGGTTGGCGGTGTTGCGATCGAAGGCGTCCACATGCAAGGCCAAGCGGTCATTGCCCGTCTCGAGCATGGCAGCCGTGCTGCGCTCACGCGCAGCACCACCGGCGCGCACTTCGGCTTTGCCCATCACGCCGCCCTGGGACTCGAACGCACGTTCGCGGGCAATGCGGTTGTCAATCACATTCACCACGCCGCCCACCGCACTGCTGCCGTACAGCAAGGTGGCCGGGCCATAGAGCACCTCGATGCGCTCTGTGGTCAACGGGTCTATCGGTACGGCATGGTCAAAACTCAGGCCCGACACATCCATGTTGGTGCCACCGTTTTGCAAAATGCGGACGCGGTCTCCTTCCAAACCTCGCACCACAGGGCGTCCCACATTGGGACCAAACGAGCTGTTGGCCACGCCAGGCAGGTTGTCCAAGGTCTCGCCCAAGGTGCTGCCTTGTTTTTGGGCCAAGGCGGCGCCAGACAGCTGCAAAATCGGTAGGAGCAAAGGACTCGCCTGATCAGGGCGTGCGGTGATGGTCACCTCGGTCAACGGCGCATGCGAGGTGTCGTCGTGGGTTTGAGCCCAGCTGATTTTGGAGCCCCACAACAAGGCCAAGACCGCCATCAGGACGGGTTGGCGAGCGCACTCACGCATGTTTGACCCGATCTGCAAAGGTTTTCAAAAACTTCTGAACCTTGGGCGCCACCACATGGGCGCAATAGCCTTGGTCGGGGTGGTGTTCAAAATAATCTTGGTGGTAGGCCTCGGCGCTTGAATAGTTGTTCAAGGCTTGCAACTCGGTCACCACCGCGCCATTGAAGTGGCGGTTCACCTCATCCAGCACGGCCTGTGCCTCGGCATGGTCGGCTTCGTCGCTGAGGTAGATGCCGCTGCGGTATTGCGTGCCCACGTCATGTCCTTGACGATTCAAGGTGGTGGGGTCGTGGATGACAAAAAAGATTTCCAGCAAGTCACGCAAACGCAGCACTTGCGGGTCATACACCAGACGCACGACCTCTACGTGGCCGGTGGTGCCCTCGCATACTTGGGCGTAGCTGGGGTTGAGTACGTGGCCGTTACAGTAGCCCGACTCGACATCCAGCACGCCCTCTACACGCACAAACACAGCTTCGGTGCACCAAAAGCAACCGCCACCCAAGGTAATGACGCGGGATGTGCCTGAGGAATGAGAGGTGGGTGTGGTGTTGGTCATAGAGCGCTTGATTCTATGATTCATCATTTGGCAGCAACAAGCAGCCCCCTCATGTGACAAGGCTTCTCTTGGACCAACTTTTAGCACTCAAACCCATCTTGACCACCCTGGCGTTGCCTGCTGCCAGCGGACTGCTGTGTGTCATGGCCATGTTGTTGTGGGCGTGGCGACGTGTGTCCGCGTCGCGCCAAACCGTCAAGGCACGCCTCCCCCTGGGTTTGGCAGGCTTGGGCTGCGTAGGGCTGTGGCTGCTGAGCTGTCAGGCGGTGGCCATTTGGCTGTCCATCCATCTGCTGCCTCAGGTCGCACCGCTCAAACTCGACGATCTCAAACATCACAACGTGCAAGCCATTGTGGTGCTGGGCGGTGGCGTGGAGCACCATGCGGCGGAATACGGCGGCCCCGTGCTGTCGCCCGATGCCATGTCACGTCTGCTGTACGGCGTGTACCTGACCCAAGCGTCCAAGCTGCCCATGGCCTACAGCGGCGGCATCGGATGGGCAGGTGAGCACGACCAAATGCCCGAAGCCCAAGTGGCGGCTGTGTCGCTGACCTACCTTGGTGGCCCTCGCCTGCGCTGGCAAGAAACCCAATCCCGCGACACGCGCGAAAACGCACGCTACACCGCCAAGCTGCTGCAAGCAGATGGCGTGACCCGCATCGCCTTGGTCACCCATGCTTGGCACATGCCACGCAGCATCAAACAATTTGAAGCAGCCGGCTTGGTTGTTACCCCAGCCCCCATGGGCTATGTGCGCAGTGACGCGCTGCTGCTGCTGCAATGGTTACCCAGCGGCACTGGACTGCGTGAAAGCGCTTGGGTGCTGCGCGAATGGCTAGGACTGTTGTTGACCACCTGAGGCATGGGGCTGTGAATCGGCTACATTACTAACCCATCAGTCATTAACAGCATGTCCATCGAAAACCTCCTCACTTCGCCAGAGTCGCCCCCTAAGCGGGAGCGGCGTAAAGAAGCGCGTCCGGGAGAACTACTGGATGCCGCGTTGACGTTGTTTGTGGAAAAAGGTTTTGCCGCCACGCGTGTCGAAGAAGTCGCGGCACGTGCCGGTGTGTCCAAAGGCACGCTGTTTTTGTATTTCCAAAGCAAAGAAGATTTGTTCAAAGCGGTGATCCATGAAAACATCGGCTCGCTGTTTCCCGCTTGGAACGAGGAGTTCAACAGTTTTCAGGGCAGCAGCGCCGACATGCTGCGTTACGCCATGCAAACCTGGTGGGAGCGCATTGGCAATACCAACGCCAGCGGCATCGCCAAGTTGGTGATGAGCGAGGCACACAATTTTCCCGACATCGCAAGCTATTACCAAAGCGAGGTGATTCACCCCGGCAATGCCTTGATTCGCCAAATCTTGGCGCGTGGCGTGGATCGTGGCGAGTTTCGCGCGCTCGATCTGGAGCAAGCCGTCTACACCGTGGTCGCGCCGATGATTTTTTTGATGATGTGGAAACACTCGATGGGCGCCTGCGCGGCCTCGGCAGAGATTGTGAACCCAGAGCGTTTCATCCACATGCAAGTTGACGTGCTGTTGCACGGCATGACCGCCCCTACTTACATCCCCACCACCCCATGAAAATCAAACCCAGTTGGCTCGTGATCGGCGTTGTTGTCTTGGCTTTAGGTGGCGGCATATTGCGTGCGCTGTCGGCCAAACGTGCGCAACAGCAAGCGGCGGCGGCACCACCCAGCGTGCAAACCCAAATCGAGCTCGCCAGCACAGACGTGATCACGGCAAGCCAGCGTGACATCACGCAAGGGCTCGATGTCTCAGGCACCGTCAAAGCCTTGAACTACGCCCTCATCAAAGCCCGCGTGGCGGGTGAGTTGAAAGAAATCACCGTGCGTGAAGGCGACAGCGTCAAGGCAGGCCAGGTGTTGGCTCGTATCGACCCGACCGAGTACCAGCGCCGTTTTGAACAAGCGCAAGAGCAAGCGCAAGCCGCCAAATCGCAAATGGAAATTGCGCAACGACAAGCCGACACCAACCAAGCCTTGGTGAACCAAGGTTTCATCTCCAAAACAGCGATGGACAACTCTTCGGCCTCTTACCAAGGCGCGATTGCGAGCTACAAAGCCGCCATTGCGGGTGCCGAAGTGGCACGCAAGTCCCTGGACGACTCGGTGCTGCGCGCCCCGTTTGCCGGTGTGATCGCGGTACGCAGTGCACAGCTGGGTGAACGCGTGGCCATTGACGCCAAAGTGTTGGAGTTGGTCGATTTGAGCCAGCTCGAAGTGGAAGTGCCGCTGAGCCCCAGCGATTCAGTGGACGTGCGGGTGGGCCAAGTGGCTTCTCTGCAAGTGGAAGACCGGGCGCAAAAAATCACTGCCAAGGTCAAGCGCATCAGCCCCAGTGCGCAAGCGGGCAGCCGCAGCGTCTTGGTGTATTTGGGCTTGGACAAACCCGAAGGCTTGCGCCACGGTTTGTTTGCCAAAGGCCTGCTGGGTTTGGGACACAGCCAAGTGCTGGCCGTACCCGTGTCTGCCGTGCGCACCGACCGTGCCAAGCCCTATGTGCAAGTGGTTGAAAAAGTGGGTGACAACGTTCAAGTCGTCCATAAAACTGTCGAGATGGGCGTACGTGGCATGGACTTAACGCAACCCGATGCCGAGCCTTGGGTCGGCGTGACAGGCTTGGAGGCTGGCAGCATGGTGCTCAAGGGCCAAGTCGGTGCCTTGCGTGAAGGGCTGCAGGTCAAGTACACCAGCGCAGCCGCGCAGCCTGGCGCATCAGCCGCCAGCGCACCTTGAACCACGGATAACCTCAAGACGCCATGTGGTTCACCAAAGTCAGCTTAAAAAATCCGGTCTTTGCCACCATGGTGATGCTCGCCTTTGTGGTGCTGGGCTTGTTCTCGTACCAGCGCTTGAAGATCGACCAATTCCCCAACATTGACTTTCCGGTGGTGGTGATCACCACCGAATACCCAGGCGCGTCACCCGAGATTGTGGAGAGCGAGGTCAGCAAGAAAATTGAAGAGGGCGTCAATTCGATTGCAGGCATCAACACCCTCACCTCACGCAGCTACGAAGGCATGTCGGTGGTGGTGGTGGAGTTCCAGCTCTACATCGATGGCCGTAAGGGCGCCGACGACGTGCGCGAAAAAGTCGCCAGCGTTCGCCCCACCCTGCGCACGGACGTGAAAGAACCCAAGGTCTTGCGCTTTGACCCTGCCAGCAAAGCCATTTGGTCGCTGGCTGTGGTGCCTGAAACATCTGCGCAAGGCCAAGTAAGCACCGCACCTTCGGCGGTGGAGCTGACCAACTGGGCCGACCAGGTGCTGAAAAAGCGCTTGGAAAACGTGCGAGGTGTGGGCTCGGTCACCGTAGTGGGCGGCACCAAGCGCGAAATCAATCTGTACCTCAACCCGCAGGCGATGGAGTCGTTGGGCATCAGCGCGGACCAGGTGGTGAATGCGGTCAAAACCGAAACCCAAGATTTGCCGGTGGGTAGCTTGCGCTCGCTGCAACAAGACCGTGTGATTCAGGTCCAGGGCCGCATGCTGCGGCCTGAACAATTTGCCAACATCATCGTGGCGCGCAAAGGCACCACGCCCATCCGCTTGGGCCAGGTGGCCAAAGTCAACGACGGTGGCCAAGAAGTGGAAAGTCTGGCGCTTTACAACGGCCAACGCACCTTGTTGATGACGGTGCAAAAAGCACAAGACGAAAACACCATCGAAGTGATCGACGGTCTGAACAAAACCGTGGCTGAGATGACAACCCAATTGCCCCAAGGCGTGCGCTTGGAGCCGGTACAAGACGGCTCACGCCCCATCCGCGTGGGCGTGACCAATGTGCGCCAAACCCTGATTGAGGGCGCCTTGCTCACTGTGTTGATCGTGTTTTTGTTCTTGAACTCTTGGCGCTCCACCGTCATCACCGGGCTCACGCTGCCGATTGCCATCATTGGCACGTTTTTGTTCATGTACATGTTCGGCTTCACCATCAACATGATCACACTGATGGCTTTGTCCTTGTGCGTGGGTTTGTTGATTGACGACGCCATCGTGGTGCGCGAGAACATCGTGCGCCATGTGCAAATGGGCAAAGCGCCTTACGACGCGGCCATGGACGGCACGCAAGAAATCGGTCTAGCGGTGTTGGCTACCACCTTGTCCATCGTGGCCGTGTTTTTGCCAATTGGTTTCATGGGCGGCATCATTGGTAAGTTCTTCCATGAGTTTGGCTTGACCATCGTCGCGGCGGTGTTGATTTCGATGTTCGTGAGCTTCACGCTCGACCCCATGTTGTCGTCGGTTTGGCACGACCCCAGCATCCATGCACATGGTGAGCACGGCCAGTCCAACGCGTTGTACGACCGCACCATTGGCCCCATCACTGCTTGGTTTGAGCGCACCACCGACCGTTTGGTGGCTTTCTACCAACGCATCTTGAAATGGGCCCTGGGTCACAAGCGCGCCACCGTGGCCTTGGCCATTGCCACCTTTGTGGTCAGCATCTTCATGGTGCCGCTGTTGGGTACTGAGTTTGTGCCCAAGGCTGACTTCTCGGAAACCTCGGTCAACTTTTACACACCCGTCGGCTCTTCGCTGGAAGTCACTGAAGCCAAGGCGCAACAGGTGGAGGCCATCATCCGTGAGTTTCCAGAAGTGCGCTACACACTCTCGACCATCAACACGGGGGCGGCCAACGGGAAAATTTACGCCAACGTGTATGTGCGCTTGATTGACCGTAAAAATCGCCAACGCAGCGTGGATCAAATGTCGGCGGTGCTGCGTGAGCGCTTGCGTCAAGTGCCAGGCATCACCGTGACCCACGCGGGCTTGCTCGATACCGTAGGCGGCAACAAACAGGTGGAGTTTTCACTCCAAGGCAGCGATTTGCGCGAGCTTGAGCGCTTGACCCGCCAGGTGATGGACAAGGTACGCACCATCCCCGGCTTGGTGGATTTGGACTCCAGCATCAAACCCGACAAACCGACGATCGATGTCAAAATCCAACGCGAGGCCGCCAACGATTTGGGACTATCCTTGGGCGGCGTGGGCAACCAACTGCGCACCTTGGTGGCAGGTCAAACGGTGACCAACTGGCGGGCTGCGGATGACCAAACCTATGACGTCAATGTGCGCTTGGCCCCAAGTGCGCGCAATGCCGTGCAAGACCTGGAACGCCTGCCCTTCACCGTGGGCACGGCTGCTGATGGCAGCCCCCGCATTGCGCGCCTGAACCAGTTTGCCCAGGTGGTCGAAGGCACGGGCTCCAACCAAATCAACCGCCGCGATTTGATGCGCGAAGTAGCCATCAACGCCAACGTCTATAACCGTGCTGCAGGTGAAGTGTCAGCCGACATCCGCAAAGTGATGGAGACGGTGCAACTGCCGCCCGGCTATCGCTACCAGTTCAGCGGTTCGACCAAGAACATGCAAGAGTCGTTTGGCTATGCCATCTCGGCCTTGGTGCTGGCCATCGTGTTCATCTACATGATCTTGGCCAGCCAATTCAAGAGCTTCTTGCAGCCCATGGCCTTGATGACCGCCCTTCCCCTGACCTTGATTGGCGTGGTGTTGGCGCTGCTCATGTTTGGCTCGGCCTTGTCCATGTTCTCGGTGATTGGCGTGGTCATGTTGATGGGCTTGGTCACCAAAAATGCGATTTTGTTGGTCGACTTCGCGATTCGCGCGCGCGAAGACCAGGTGCAGCCCGATGGTTCGGTGCGCCCTGGCCTGGCCCGCAACGACGCCTTGCTGCTGGCTGCTGAAGTGCGTTTGCGCCCGATTTTGATGACCACCTTGGCGATGATTTTCGGCATGGTGCCCCTGGCCTTTGCCCTGTCGGAAGGTTCGGAACAACGCGCCCCCATGGGTCAGGCTGTGATTGGCGGGGTCATTACCTCGTCTTTGTTAACTTTGGTGGTCGTGCCGGTGGTCTATTGCTACCTGGACGATTTTGCCCAATGGCTCAAACGCAAATGGGCGTCAGGCTCTGACAGCACGGCCCGTTAAAATTTTGGCAACTGAATCACTTACCGCCTCTGGAGTTTTGAGATGAATACCCAAGAACAAGCCCGTTTCAACATGGTCGAGCAGCAAATTCGCCCCTGGCAAGTGCTGGACAAAGCGGTGTTGAATGTGTTGTCGCACGTGCCACGCGAATTGTTCGTCCCCCAGGCTTATCAAGCCCTGGCCTACACCGACACCGACATTCCCTTGGGCCACGGCCAAAGCATGGTGCCTCCCCGTGTGGATGCCCGCTTGATGCACGACCTGCACCTCACAGGCAGCGAAAAAGTGTTGGAAATTGGCACCGGCAGCGGCTACTTGGCAGCCTTGCTGGCTGGCCGCGCCCAGCGCGTGGTGAGCTTGGAAGTCAACCCCGAACTCGCTGCAACCGCACGTGCCAATTTGCAACGCGCAGGCATCACGAATGTGGATGTTCGCGTGGCCGATGGCAGTGCAGGTGCATCCGGCGACGCCCCGTTTGACGCCATCGTGCTCGGTGGCTCGGTGTTGGAAGTGCCACAGGCCTTGTTGCAACAACTCAAAGTCGGTGGCCATTTGATCGCCATCGTGGGCCAAGACCCCATCATGGTGGCCACCCTCTACAGTCGCACCTCCGACGCAGCTTGGAGCAGCAAAGCCTTGTGGGACACCTCCGCACCACGTTTACAAGGCTTTACAGAGCCCACCCGCTTTCACTTCTAAAAGTTCGGCATGATCGATCAAATTCAACCGGCTCAGCTGCAAGACTGGATCGCGTCGCAATCTGCACACGGCACCACCGTGGTGCTGGATGTACGTGAGCCGTGGGAAGTTCAAACCGCGTGCGTGAGCGCGCAAGGGTTTGAGTTGCTCACGATTCCGATGAACACCGTGCCCATGCGACTGCAAGACTTGAACCGTGATCAACCCATTGCTTGCTTGTGCCATCACGGTGGCCGCAGCATGCAAGTGGCGGCTTTTTTGGCGCAGCAGGGCTTTGCCCATGTGACCAATATTGCCGGCGGTATTCATGCATGGTCGTCACAGCTTGACCACACCGTGCCAACGTATTGATTTTTGAAAGAAACACATGTTGCTATCTCGCGTCTCGTTTCGTACCCTCCCATTGACGGCAGCACTTGCTTTGGCTTTTGCATCCAACGTTCAAGCCCAAAGCTTGGTCGAAATGTACGAAGCAGCCCGTGGTTACGACGCTGGGTTCATCTCGGCCAAGGCGCAGTTTGAAGCCAACTTGGCCAAGGCCAATCAAACCTTGGGTGGCATCTTGCCGAACATTGCGTTGTCAGCGAGTGCAACGCGTACCCGCTTTGACATTCGTAACGACGTTGCACCTCAACCACCTGTTCCGCACAATTTTTATGGTTCTGGCGTTGCAGGTGTGAGTTTGGTTCAGCCGCTGTATCGCCCTGCCGCTTGGGCTGCCTACCGTCAAGGCGGTCGTTTGCTCGAGCAAGCGGCGGCTCAGTACGAAGCTGCTGAACAAGATTTGTTGGTACGTGTCTCGCAAGCCTATTTCGATGTGTTGACCAGCGAAGACAGCTTGGCCTCGGTGAAAGCGCAAAAAGCAGCCGTGGGCGAGCAACTGGCATCGGCCAAACGCAACTTCGAAGTAGGCACATCCACCATCACCGGCGTGCGTGATGCCCAAGCGCGTTTTGACCTGACCACAGCCCAGGAAATTGCCGCTGAAAATGATTTGCGCATCAAGCGTCTGGCCTTGGACTTGGCGGTGGGCATGAGCAATGCAAAACCCAAGCGCTTGGCAGACAACTCCAAATTGATCCCACCGCCGACCGACAACATCGACACGTGGGTGTCTCAATCTGAAGTGGCAAGCCCTGCCGTGCGACAAGCCAAATTGGCGTTGGACGTGGCCACACTTGAAGTGGACAGAGCAATGGCCGGGCACAAACCCACACTCGATGCCCAGTTGAACTATCAAGGTGTGCGTAACGTTTCTGGTTCGTCAACGAATCCAACAAGTGGATCTAGTTCACACATCATGAACCCCTCTGCATCTATCGTGTTGAACTTCCCACTCTTTGCCGGTTTCACCACGCACTACCGTGTCAAAGAAACTGTCTCGTTGGAAGACAAAGCGCGCTCTGACTTTGAAAACGCCAAACGCAACACAGCGCAAGCCACTCGCACCGCCTACTTTGGTTTGGTCACGGGCCTGAGCCAGGTCAAGGCCTATGAAGCCGCCGAAGCCTCGACCCAAAGCGCCTTGGATGCCAACAAACTCGGTTACTCCGTGGGCGTGAACATCAACATCGACGTGTTGAACTCACAAAGCCAGCTCTACCAAACCAAGCGCGATTTGGCCAAAGCACGCTACGACGTGTTGGTGGGTAATTTGAAACTGCGCCAAGCCGCAGGCACCTTAACGCCTGAGGACTTGCAGTCCATCAACAGCTTGTTGGCGCCTTAAGCCTTCGAGGGGTTGAGGTAAGGCAGCAGCGCCTGTGCTGTGCGCTGCGCAGCACCACGGTGCTGCTGGGTAAAGACCAAGCACGCCGCCACATGGGCGTTTTCATCTGGGCCAAAACGCACCATTTGCAAAGCCGTGGTCACCGCCTGCGCCATATCGTCCACCCGCAAGGCAGCGCCTGCTTCCAGCGCCAACTCGGCCGCTTCTGCAAAGTTAAAGGTGTGCTTCCCCATCAGCACAGGACAGCCGCAGGCGGTGGCTTCAATCAAGTTTTGGCCACCCAAGGGCTCAAAACTGCCGCCCAACAATGCCGCATCGGCCAAACCGTAATACAGGGCCATCTCACCCAGCGAGTCGCCCAGCCACACGGTGTTCACATCATCTTGTTGTGCCAGGTCTGGGCCATCGGTCCAGCTGCTGCGGCGAGACACGGTCCAGCCACGTTGGGTGATGGCTTGGGCCACTTCTTCAAAGCGCTGCGGGTGGCGCGGCACCACCAACCAATGCACGGCATTGACATGGTCTTGCGCATCCAATGGGTTGTCTTTGAGGGCTTGCAAGGCATCGAGCCACAAGGCCTCTTCGCCTTCGCGCGAGCTGGCGAGCAAGACCACAGGGCGTTGCAGTTGTTGCTTCCACACCAGCGCTTGCGCCAACTGCTGACCATCGGGTTTGGCATCGAACTTGAGGTTGCCCAGCACGCCTTGCACATGGGCACCCAAGGTGCGTAAGCGCTTGGCATCGTCTTCAGTTTGCGCCAACACCGCATGCAGCCCTGCGTAGGCAGGGCGTGCCAGCCACGACAAGCGCAGGGCTTGTTGCAGACTTTTTTCGCTCAGACGGGCATTCACCAACACCATGGGCACATGCGCTTGGCGGCATTGCGCCACCCAATTGGGCCAGATTTCTGTTTCCAGTACCACCGCAAGACACGGTTTGAAGTGGGTCAAAAACCGTCGCACGATGGCAGGCGTGTCCCAAGGCTGCCATACCTGCACATCGCCTGATTGCAACAAGCTGCGTCCTTGCGCTCGCCCTGTGGCCGTGCCATGGGTCAGCAAGATGCGCACACCGGGCTGCGCCTCACGCAAGGCATGCAACAACACCGCCGCCGCACGGGTTTCGCCCAAGGACACCGCATGCACCCACACAAAGCGTGGCTCACCCGTTTGCGCGGGGGATTGGGTGTAGTGCCCGAAACGTTCAGGGATGGCTTCTAGATAGCCGGGTTCATCGCGTCCACGGCGCTGCAACTTGCGGCGTAACAGTGGCTGCAAGGCCCACATGGCACAGGTGTACAGCATGCGCATCACAACGCCACCTCTTGGTTTGTTGGATTGGCATCTAGGCAGTGTGTCCACGCTTGCCACACAGTGTCCACGCTGGGCGTGGGGCAGTCGGTCACGCTGCTCTGGTGCGGCAAGCCTTCGGGTCCGGTGCGCCAAGCGGTGTCAAAGTTGTAAATCTGAACGTGAGGCAAATCGAGTGCAACAGCAATGTGGCTCAAGCCACTGTCCACGCCAATCACGCCTGTGCATTGGGCCATCTCCGTGGTCAAGTCATCCA